>Ga0210051_1003742_pt1 | contig 15030 bp, 14 predicted proteins | sample CryGey092014_all_FD_185464 | JGI IMG/M metagenome (GOLD analysis project Ga0210051, IMG submission 185464) | Groundwater microbial communities from aquifer - Crystal Geyser CG23_combo_of_CG06-09_8/20/14_all (SPAdes) (version 2) | ecosystem: Environmental > Aquatic > Deep subsurface > Groundwater...
CGATTACAATATCCTTAGAATGAGGCCAATAAAAACTTAACACTAATACCAAACACATAAAAATAGGACATTTCTATTTTGCTAAGAATAGGACATTTCTACTTTGTTATGACAATTAAAAAGATTAATCTTGACTTTTTCAAAGATATGAGTATAATTAAATAATAATTCTGAAAGGGAGAAAATAGATGGCAAGAAAAGAGAGCTTATATTTAGATACCTCGGTAATTAGTGCCTACTGTGACGAAAGAGAACCCGAGAAACAAGAACAAACTTGGGAATTCTGGGAGAAGTTGAGGGATTACGAGGTAATCATAAGCAGACTTACTATTGACGAAATCGAAAGAACTTCTCAAGTTCAACAAAGAGAGAAGATGATGAGCTTAATTGAGGGTTTTGAGGTTTTAGAGGTTATACCAGAGGGTGAAAGATTATCTCAGGAATATGTAGACCAAGGGATTATTCCCAGGAAACTTATGAACGATGCTCTTCAGATTGCTTTTGCTACCTTAAGAGAAGCAGACTATCTTGTTAGTTGGAATTTCAGGCATATTGTTAAAATCAAGACAAAGAAAGGAGTAAATGCTATAAATACATTACAAGGATATAAAACAGTGGAGATAATCTCTCCTTTAGAAATATGAAGGAGGTAAAGCAGGATGAAAGAACCAGCATTTATGAGGGAACTTCACCAAATAAGAGAGCAGATGTATGAAGAGATGAAGCATCTAAGCCCTGAAGAAAGAGCAAAGAGAATCAACGAGCAGGCTGAAGTATTTTTAAAAAGTCAAGGCTATCGTCTGGTACAAACAGAAAGAGGACACCGGTTACAAAAATAGGGACATACAAAAATAGGGACAGCTACCTATTTCCAGCCTCTTTTTGGTCTTCCTATTGTCAGGGCCGGGGCAGAAAACCCTCCCTCGCAATCAGGCTGTGTTATAATTAAGTAAAGTGTGAAAATGAAAATTTTTTCTCCCACTTTACCCTTTATATCATGAAATATTTGGGATTTCACTGTTGTTTCAGCATTGTTTTTATTGGTTTCCTCCCACTTCTAAAATTCATAAAATGTTATGACACAGCCTGAATGACAGTCAAATTTTCATTTGACACTCCAATTCTCCCTCCTTGCTCCGTTAGAGGTGAAGTTTGAGTTGGTAGGAATGCCTTCAGGCACGATAAATAGAGTTCAATTAAGTTCATTGAGTTCATTGAGTTTGTAGGAGTGCCTTCAGGCACGATTGTATTTCAGGGGCGCTCTAACCTAAGGAGGCAGGGCTTCCTAAAGAGGTAAACTCGGTCCTAATAATTTTTTAAAAATTAACTTTTTCAAAAAAGACTTGACAAGTCATAAAAGTGTGGTAGAATAAAATAGAAGTCAGAGGACAGAAGTCAGGGGGGAACAATAGTGGCAAAGAGATATATTTTTCCTTCAGTCTTCTTTGTTTTGCTCTTACTAATTGGTCTTTCAAACTATTCTTATGCTCAGGGAAAGAAGAGCATTGAAGAGAGATTGGACGCTATAGAGAAATGTATGATAAGGTTGGAGGAAGGGCAAAAAGCCTTAAATCAAAGGATTGATGGATTAGAGACAAGTCTGAATAAGAGAATTGATGGGTTAGAGACAAGTCTGAATAAGAGAATTGATGATTTACATTCTTTTATGAATATTATGTTTGGGTTTATAGTGGCAACTTTAATTGTTGTGGTAGGGACTATAATAGGTCTCTATAAACGCTTCTCTAATCTGGAAGGTATACTTGAGGAGCGAAAAGAGGTTGAAATAAAAGAGGTCCGATTTGAGAAGATAGAAAGAGAGATGGAAGAGTTAAGAGGAGTAGTAAAAGGATTGCAAGAAAGACTTGCTTCTTCCTAAAGAAAGGCAAAATTCCCCCCTTGGCTTCATTTAAAGAGGAAGATAGGTTGAGAAAAATTTCAAAAAAAGACTGTCTTGACATTATATAAGTGATGTTTGACAAAAACCCAAAATTATATTATACTAAATAGCATAATGCTAAATAGTATAATGGGAGATAGGAAGGATCATCTACCTGACTTCCAATCATCCTTATTATATTCAGATGCTATGCCATGAGATATGGGATTCCTTGGAGGAAAAAGAAGTAAAAGAAAGAGATATAAAAAAGGCAATAAATTCTATAATTTCAAATCAGCAAGAATTTTATTTTACTATATGGGATGACTTATCTTTACATCAGAGACAGGTTTTAATTGCTATTGTTAAAACAGGGGGGGAAAATATTTATTCAAAAGATTTTATAAGTGATAACAACCTGAGTTCTATTTCAACTGTGCAAAAATCCATATCCACTATTTTAAGAAAAGAAATAGTTGAAAAACAAAATAATGAATATCAAATTACAGATGTATTCTTTGTAGAATGGATAAAACAAAGGATAATCTAAATTTAGCACAGCGTCTTGAAGGACTATGCAGGGACTTTCAAAGTAAAATACTTATTTCAGAATCAACATATAATAAAATAAAAGATTTAGTAGAAGTAAAGAAACTTTTGCCAGTTGAAGTAAAGGGTAAAGCAGAGAAAATAGAGATTTATGAAGTAATAATAATAGAAGAATTTATCAAGTTAGAATAGTATTGACAATGTATATACAATATGATATAATAAATTTATGGAGAAGTAATGTCAATAAGAGTAAGAGAATTTGAATGGGACGAAGGGAACAGGAATAAGAATCTAATAAAACATAATGTGACAGATGAAGAAGCAGAAGAAGTATTTTTCAATAGGGCTAAATATACAAAAACTTATGGGGATAGATATAAACTTCTTGGAGTAACAAATTCAGGAAGATATTTAACAGTTATATTCGCTTTGAAAAAGCATGGTGTAGTAAGAATAATTTCAGCAAGAGATATGACTGATAAAGAAAGAAGAAATTATAAGAAAAAGTGAGGTGATATTAATATGTCAAAAAAAATACCTACTTTTAAAAATGAAGATGAAGAAAGAAATTTCTGGTCAACTCATGATGTTACAGAATATACTACAAGAAAAGAGAGATGGAAAAAAGTGGAATTTATAGATGCTCGTCCTAAAAAGAAGATGATTTCTATTAGAATTGACCCTGTAATAAAAAATAGTATTGAGTCAGTTGCAAAATTAAAAGGGATTGGTTACCAGACCTTAATTAGTATGTGGTTAAAAGAGAAGATTTTAGAAGAAAAGAAAAATTTTAGGAAATTAAAAGTATAAGAAATTTGGGGTATGCACTTGACACCCCCAGCGCCTTGGTGTAGAATAGTCCTCTATGGAGGACTATCCAAAAACATTGCTTGAGTTTGAAGAACAGTTTGCGACCGAAGAAGCATGTTTCGAGTATTTGTTCAAAAATAGGGACAGCTACCTATTTCCAGCCTCTTTTTGGTCTTCCTATTGTCAGGGCCGGGGCAGAAAACCTTCCCTCGCAATGACAGTCAAATTTTCATTTGACACTCCAGTTCTTCCCGCTTGCAATGACAGTCAAACTTTCGTTTGACACTCCAATTTTCCCTCCTTGCCCCGTTAGAGGTGAAGGCTCTGACGGGGCTCGCAATGTGCCCCTTGTAAAAAGAACTGCTACTATTGGCTATTTCTCTGAAATTTTAATATAAGAAAATCCTTCTGATAAAACATACATCTTTGCACGGCAAAACAAATAGCAATGAAACATGTATGCATTGAGAATGCACAAAGGGATGAAAATGTCATTCCTGCCCCTGCTTCCGCAGGGGCCTGCCCCCGCGAAAGCGGGGGTAAACTTGTCCCCGCGAAAGCGGGGAGCAGGAATCGAGAACCCTTTTTATAAGAGTTTAATATAGTCAACTCCTACTGGATTCCCGTTTACACGGGAATGACAATTTGGGAGGATTTATCCTCCCTTTTCTTTGGGCGACTAAAGTCGCCCCTACCCTTATATTAAAATTCCAAGGCTATTTCTATTTATATTTGACTCTTTCTCAAATTTGTTATATAATAAAAGGCAGAGAATAAGATTATTTTGAATTAAGAGAAGTAGGGGAGAGGGAGAATAAAAAATGACTGAGGGAATTAGGGAAGAGAGGATTCCTGAATTTGTTACGAAACTCTTCTGGGATGTAAAAAGAGAATGTGTAGATATAGAGAAGCACCCTTCATCACGAGCACTACTTGAAAGGTATTTTCTAAAGTAGCACACCGTTTTATATGGAGTGCACAAAGCTGTTGTTGCCTGCATTGACACGGTCAATGCACTCCAAAGGTCAGGAGACCTTTCCCACAGTCTCGTCTGATGTAAAATGGGACGCTACCTGCTTTTGCCCCTGACCCCTCTCTTAGAGGTGCTTTATGAAGGAAAAGATTAACCTTCAAGCTTTCCCCAATAAGCCCGGCGTTTACTTGATGAAGGATAAGGGGGGGCGAATCATTTACATCGGCAAAGCAGGGTCCCTAAAGGGAAGGGTGCGTTCTTATTTTACCAAGAGAGAAGACCTGTCCCCCCGGATAAGGCTGTTAATAAACAAGGTTGCGGATATAGAATATTTAGTTACTGATTCTCAGATTGAGGCTTTAGTTTTAGAAAATAATTTAATTAAAAAGCATCATCCCTACTTTAATGTTCGTCTGCGTGATGACAAGACTTACCCTTATATCAAGATTACTACCTTTGAAGATTACCCTCGCCTGCAGATAGTAAGGAGGATGCAGGCAGATAAAGCCGCCTATTTTGGTCCCTATACTAATGTCTCCTCAATGCGGGAAACTTTAAGCCTTATCTCACAAACCTTTCCTCTGCGCACCTGCAACAAAAAGATTAACGGTAAAGAGAGAAGAGCCTGCTTAAATTATCAAATTAAACGTTGCCTGGCACCTTGTGTAGGAGGAGTAAGCAAGGATGATTATCTTCAGCTGGTAAAGAATGTCTGTTCCTTTTTAGCCGGAAAGCAGGAAAAGGTAGTAAAAGATTTGCAAGCTCAAATGGAGAGAGCTTCCCACAACCTTGAATTTGAAAAGGCGGCTCAGATTCGGGACAAAATCCAGACAATAGAGAAAGTAATTGAAAAGCAGAAGATGGTCTTGCCTAAGGTTAAGGATGAGGATATAATTGGTATTTCCCATAATGAGAATAGCGCCTGCCTGGAGGTATTTTTTGTAAGGCAGGGTAAGTTATTAGGAGAAGAGCATTTTATTATGGAACATAAGAAAGCACTAAAGAGGGAGATTTTAACTACTTTTGTTAAACAGTTTTACCTCAGAGCCGCCCGCATCCCTCCCCGGATTGTCATTCCCTTTGAGATTGAAGAGAGAGAGAGTATAGAAGATTGGTTAAGTGAAAAGAGGGGGGGAAAGGTCTTCTTTAAAATTCCCCGGCAGGGGGAGGAGAAAGGGCTAATAAATTTAGCTAACAAAAATGCTAACCTGCACCTAACAGAAAGTCTTTCCCAGGACAAAGAAGAAAGAAAAAAAGAAGTCTTAGATGAGTTGCAAAATCTTCTTAATCTTAAATCTTCTCCCTTACGGATTGAAGCTTTTGACATATCCAATTTAGGAGGAAAAGAAGCAGTAGGCTCTTTAGTTGTCTTTTTAGAAGGAAAACCTAATAAAGGTGATTATCGGCGATTTAAGATAAAGACGGTAGAGGGGGCTAATGATTATGCGATGTTAGGAGAAGTCCTCTCCCGCCGTTTCCAGAGCCCTCCCTTTAAACCTTCTTCTTTAATGCCCGACCTCCTTCTAATAGATGGTGGAAAAGGACAACTAAACTCTTGCTTATTAGTCTTAAAAAGATTAGGGTTAAGTAAAATCCCGGCTATTGGTTTAGCCAAGAAGGAAGAGCATATCTTTATAAGAGATAAAGATGGTAGTCTGTCCCGGCTTGTTTTAGCTAAGGATTCTAAAGTCCTACACCTACTGCAGAATGTGCGCGATGAAGCTCACCGCTTTGCTCTCAGTTATCATAAAAAGTTAAGAAAGAAAAAGTTAGAGGAATCCCGCCTGGATAAGATTTTAGGAATAGGAAAGAGACGGCGGCAAAGACTCCTATCCCATTTTGGCTCCTTAGAAAGAATAAAAGAGGCAAGTTTGGAAGATTTGCAAAAGGTAGCCGGGATAAGTAAAGAGTTAGCTAAGAAGATAAAGAGTAAGTTAGAAGTAAAGGAGTGAAATAAAAAAAGACCTATCTCTCTTCAATGAACTCCGCTTAATAAGCACCAAATCCTAATGAGGTCAATGGGTCAGCCAGCACCAAGAGTTGACAGAATAGGAAAATTATGTTAGAATTAAGACAATTAGCGCACGATTTTATATCGTGCAAAGTAATAAAGAAGGAGGGAGAATATGTCACCAAGGACTGAATTTTATGAAACTGCAGTTGAATCAGGTTTCTACGGACTGGAGAGAAGCAATTTATTTGGCAAAAAGGATAATGTTAGAAAGTATGGAGAAGATATATTTATAAAATTGCTTCTATGTCCTTATATAGAAAAGATACTGAAAGAAAAAGGGAAAATACGGGTTGTTGATCTTGGCTGTGGAAGTGGAGAAGGGGTTGAATTGCTTACTCATATCCCAAAAAGAAGTCATGATGCCTCTGAAGATAAATACTTTCTGCTTTCAACCAAGCAAATTGAAAGATATGTAGGGCTTGATATTTCACCTTCAATGATATCACAAGGTGAAAAGAATTACCCTCAATATAGTAATGTGGAGTTTATCAGACACGACATTTCAAAAGGACTTCCGTCATTGAAAGAAGAATCATTTGATTTATATTTTTCTTCATATTCTTCATTTTCACATTTAACAAAGGGAGAATTGGAAGGATTAACCAAGCAAATATTTCTCCATACAGAAGGCAGGGCATATATTGTTTTTGATTTATTAGGTAAATATTCACCTGAATGGCCTAAATATTGGAACAAATCAAACAAAGAGATGCTCCCATATAATATGGCTTATCTTTTAGAACTGCAAGAACGTGTTTCTGAGAAAATAGAAACTTTTTATATGGCTTTTTGGAGTGCTGATGAACTGCGGGCAATGATAGATAACATAGGTTTAGATACGGGGAAAAAATCAAAAGTCGTAGAGATGAAAGACCGTTCCATTTTTGTTGGCAGACATATGGATACAGGCATTTTCAACAAGGCACCACAAGAGATACGCTATGGTTTAAATCGTGCATTAGACCGTGACTATAGAGGGAACATAGAAAAGTTAAAAGTTGATTTATCATTTATACAAGAGTATGAATATTCACACAAAGATATTATGGAAAGAATTCTTGCATATAAGAATGATTGGGATGACATTTTAAATCTTATTGGAGCGTTACAATCCTCAAAAGATAAGATTGTAAAAGAGTTAATTGAAAATTCGTCCCCCGTTTTGTCTGAAGAGATGAGGATGCTTGCATGGTTATATAGGAATTCATCAAGATTTTCTGTTGTTGATTTTCTTGCCAGTATCTTCTGGCCCCAGGTAGCCATTGTATTACGTAATCTTGAAATGTCACTACCCGACGGACTTGGTTGCGGTCATGGATTATTTTGTATAGTTGAAGTAAATGACAGCCATTAACATACCGTAAAGTTTGAAAAATCGGCACAGCATAGCGTATAAGATTGGTATATCGGAGATACTTCGGATATACCACCAATTAGGCGACATTCTATGACTGAAAACTCAAAATTATTGGGAAGGACAAAATGCTAGGCTTATATCTGAAAGAAATATTTGAGATTGCTAATCGTGGAGATGCCAGGGAAGAAAGCTATTACTCTATTCTTGAGGGATTGTTAAGGGAATATACAGAATCAGTTGGCAAAAGAAATATCCATATAACAACTCTACCAAAGAAGACTGAAGCTGGCAATCCCGATTTTAGAATCTGGGATGGAAAACAACACATAGTTGGTTATATTGAAGCTAAAGCCCCAATTATTGAGGATTTAGACCAGATAGAAACTACAGAGCAATTAAAACGCTATCGTCATACTTTCCCAAACTTGATTTTAACTAATTTTTTTGAATTCAGACTATATCGCAATGGCACCTTGATAGACAAAGTTCTTATCGCTAGACCCTATATTGTGCAGCAACTTAAAACTGTCCCCCCAGTTGAGAAAGAAGAGGATTTCATCAAACTGCTTGAGAAATTCTTTTCCTTTTCACTTCCAAAAGTCTATGATGCAAAAACCTTAGCAATAGAATTGGCAAAGAGAACACGCTTCTTAAAGGATGAGGTCATTACACAGGAATTAAATGTAGGGGCAGGGCTTGTCCCTGCCCAAAAAGAAGGGCGACCACAAGAGTCACCCCTACATGGATTTTATGAGGCGTTCAAAAAATATCTCATAAGTGGTCTTTCAAAAGAAGATTTTGCAGACCTTTATTCACAGACCATTACATACGGGCTTTTTGCTGCCCGCACCCGCTCAGAAGAGGGGTTTAATAGAAAACTTGCATACGATAACATTCCGCACACCATAGGAATTTTAAGAGATGTTTTCAAATTCATTTCACTTGAAGACTTACCCCAGCAGATGGAATGGATTATTGATGATATTTCAGAAGTCTTAGCAGTTACCGATGTAAAAAATATTCTTCGCAAATATTTTCATGAAGGCAAGGGCAAAGACCCTATCGTTCATTTTTATGAGACTTTTTTGGCTGAATATGACCCGAAAACAAGAGAAAAAAGAGGCGTATATTATACACCAGAACCAGTAGTCTCCTATATCGTTCGTTCCTTGCATAATATTTTGAAGAAGCACTTTAATAAAGAAGACGGATTTGCAGATAGTTCAGTTACTGTTTTAGACCCTGCGGCAGGTACTCTTACCTTTTTAGCAGAAGCAACTAAATTGGCAGTAGAAGAATGTGTTTCCAAGTATGGTGAGGTCACGGGGGAAATGGTTATAAAAGAGTATGTTCTTGAAAATTTCTATGCCTTTGAACTGATGATGGCACCTTACGCAGTAGGGCATTTAAAGATGGCATTTCTCTTAGAAGAACTTGGCTATAAGCTACAGGAGGATGACAGGTTCAAACTCTATCTTACCAATACATTAGAGATGGAAGAACTTGCTCAAATTGAAATTCCAGGATTGTCTTCACTTTCTGAAGAATCTCACTTAGCAGGTAAAGTAAAAAAAGAACAGCCCATCTTGGTTATACTTGGCAATCCACCATATTCAGGACATTCTGCGAATGTAAGCGAAAAATATATTACAATAACATCAAACAATGGAAGGGGAAAAAGAAAGAAAATAAAGACCTGGATAGGTAATCTTATTGAGGATTACAAATTAGTTGATGGTAAACCACTTGGTGAGAAAAATCCAAAGTGGTTACAGGATGATTATGTTAAGTTCATCCGTTTTGCCCAGTGGAAAATAGAACAGGCAGGTGAAGGAGTTTTAGGGTTTATTACCAATCATAGCTATCTTGATAATCCAACCTTTAGAGGTATGCGACAGTCTCTGATGAAAACTTTTAATGAGATTCATATCCTTAATTTGCACGGCAATAGTCTGAAGAAGGAAAAATGCCCGGATGGCTCTAAAGATGAAAATGTCTTTGACATCCGACAGGGGGTGGCAATTACTTTTTTCGTAAAAAGACAAGAAAAGAAAAACGAACCAAAATACCCTATGCAAAACCCTTCGCCTCAACAGAAACTATTTGTCAAAAAACCTCCTAAAGAAAAACCTAAGAAGCATAAATGCAATGTCTATTATGCTGAGGTGTGGGGTCTGCGAAAGTTCAAGTGTGATGACTGGCTCTTGAACAATGATATAAAAACGACAAAATGGCAGAAGTTGTTGCCAAAATCTGAATTTTATCTTTTTATTCCAAGAGATGTGAAACTCATAAAAGTATATGAAAAATACCCAAAAATAACAGATATTTTCCCATTAAATAGTGTAGGAATAGTTACTGCAAGGGATAAATTAACTATAAAATGGATACCTGAGGAGGTTTGGAATACGGTATTAAATTTTTCAAAAATGGATAGTGAATTAGCACGGCAAGCCTATAACTTGGGCAAGGATGCAAGGGACTGGAAAGTAGATTTGGCTCAAAAAGATTTAATAGACAGTGGTTTAGATAAAAAGAAGATAGTGCCAATTCTGTATAGGCCCTTTGATATAAGATATACCTATTACACTGGTAAATCTCGTGGTTTTCACTGTATGCCCCGTCCTGAAGTTATGCACCATATGAAGCAGGGGAATTTGGGATTAATAACTATCCGTCGTTCAAGAAGTTCAGATAGTTGGAAACATGCTTTTGCAACAGATAAGATTATTGCTGGTGCAACATCCATTACATCTCTTGATATAAACTATCTTTTTCCTCTCTATCTCTACAAAGAAAAAGAACCTAAAAAGCGAGGTAATCCAGGTAAAATTATGATGATTTTTGAACCAGAAGCAGATTACGGGACAAAACAGCCAAACTTGTCCCCACTTGTAATTGAACAGTTGACTACATTCTACAAAAAAGCCCCTGCACCAGAAGAAATATTTTATTACATTTATGCTATTCTCTATTCCAATACCTATAGAACCAAATATGCCGAATTTCTGAAAATAGATTTTCCAAGAATTCCTTTTACAAAAGATTATAAGCTGTTTAAGAAAGTGGGAGAGTATGGGAAAAAGCTTGTAGATTTGCATCTTTTAAAATTAGCAGAACTTGACCCATCTGTTGCTAAATTACAAGGCAAAGGTGATAACAAAATTGAAAAATTAAGATATGAAGATGTAGGGGCAGGTCATGACCTGCCCAAAGTCTATATCAATCAAAACCAATATTTTGAAAGAATTACTAAAGAAGTCTGGCAGTATCAAATAGGTGGTTATCAAGTTTGTCATAAATGGCTAAAAGATAGAAAAGGAAGAAAGTTATCCCTTGATAATATAAAACATTACTTCAAGATTATTACTGCCCTGCAAAGGACAATCGAAATTCAAAAAGCGATTGATAATATTTATCCAGAAGTGGAGAAGGAGACCATAGAGTTTAAAGAACCACCACAGCACGGTGTATAGGGTTCTTAAGTTTAAGCCCTTTTGCATATTCAGTCTTTAGGGTGGCCATCTCTTACTCTTCTTTCACCACCCTATTCTTTAGTGTTCCTATCTTCTCTACAAACACCTCCACTCTATCTCCAACTGCTAAAGGTGATATTCCTTCCGGAGTGCCAGTGCTGATTACATCAGCGGGTAGGAGTGTCATATACTTAGACTGTGATTCAGACAGTAGGGGGCTATATTGCCCCCTGAGGTGTCATTGCGACCCCTGATTTAATCAGGGGGAAGCAATCTCATGGGATTGCTTCGGTCGTTTCACTCCTCGCAATGACATTACTTCAAGGACTACCCAGCATCCGATAGGCGGGACATTCTTGTCCCGCATCACCCAGCACCCAGGCATCTATCACCCACCACTTAAGTAGAGACGACCCGACGGGTCGTCTCTACAATCCGCATCACAATGAAGGATTGCGGTCTTATGGACTAAGCGTCCGCCCATCTACTGTCTGAATCACAGCCTTAATATACCCTTTCTCATAAATGAGGCTCAACCTCTCTTGGAGGTTGAGCCTCAATATTAAGCCTAGGCCTTATTTGACCTCCTCCTTTAGCTTACTCCCAGCCTTAAAGACAGGGACCTTCTTGGCTTTTATCTTAATCTTCTCCCCGGTCTGGGGATTAATCCCCATCCTGGCTTTACGCTTTGCCACTGAATAAATACCAAATCCGGCTAAGGCTACCTTTTCCCCTTTCTTCAGTGCCTTGGTAATAGCCTCATTCACCGTGTCTAAAGTCTCGTCCACCTTGCTTTTAGATAAGCCGGTGACCTTTGCTACCTGTTCAACTAACTCTTGCTTGTTCATTGCTCACCTCCTCTCCCTAAATAGTTCCACAAATTCAGGCAAAATCCTTTTGTAGATTTAATCGGGCGGAGGGGGAGGGATTCGAACCCCCGAACCTCATCGGTTAACGGTTTTCAAGACCGCCGCCATCAACCACTCGGCCACCCCTCCAACTTTGTTAATGTTGAATTGTAAATTGTAAGTTTTAAGTTTTAAGACAAAAAAACAGACTTGCAATGACACTTCATGTCGGATTGCTATGCCCTTCGGCCTTGCGACAATGGTTCCCTTGCTTATGCTCGGGACAAGGTTTTGGTCATTGGGATTTTGGATTTGTTTTGGATTTGGTAGTATTTGGATTTGGGATTTGTTAATTGTGTTTTTTATATTTGATTTCTCTCATCCCTCCCATATACTCTCTTAATACCTCTGGAATTACTATACTTCCATCTTCCTGCTGATAATTTTCCAGAATAGCAATTAAGGTCCGACCAATTGCACAGGCAGTTCCGTTCAAAGTATGGACAAAGAGAACCTTCTTATCTTCTTGGCGGCGATAGCGGATATTTAGTCGCCGAGCCTGAAAATCTGTGCAGTTAGAGCAAGAATGAGTCTCCCGGTAGCGATTCTGCCCCGGAAGCCAAGCCTCAAGGTCATATTTTTTGGCGGCTGGCATTCCTAAATCCCCACTACACATTATTACCACTTGATAAGGTATCTTTAATTCCTGCATAATCTTCTCCTCAGAGGAGACTAAAAATTCATGTTCTTTTAAAGAATCCTCTGGTCGGCAAAATTCAAACATCTCTACCTTATCAAATTGATGCACCCGTAATATCCCCCGGACATCCTGACCATAAGAGCCTGCCTCTCTTCTAAAACAGGAGGAAAAACCGGCATATCTTTGAGGCAGACTCTCCTCGCCTAAGATTTCGTCCTTGAACATTGGTCCGATAGTCTGCTCAGAGGTAGCCGCCAGACGCAAACCATCCAGAGTAGTCTTATACATCTCCTTATCGGCATTGGGCAAATATCCCATCCCCTCAAATATCTCTTCCTTGGCTAAAACCGGCGGCACCACAGGAATAAAACCTTCTTTCCTTAAAAGATTTATTACCCAGAAGACAAGAGCAAACTCTAAAAGGACAGCCTCACCTTTTAAATAATAAAATCTTGAACCAGAGACCTTGGCTGCTCGATTAACATCAATTAGATTTAAGCTTTCTCCAATCTCCAGATGGTCCCTAGCTTTAAAGGTAAATTTAGGAGGTTCTCCCCACTTGCGTTCTATCTTATTCTCTCTCTCATCCTTTCCCTCGGGAACACTCTTATCCGGAAGGTTAGGAAGCTTAAGCAGAAGATTATTTAACTCTTCCGCCCTCTCTCTTAACTTAGGCTCCAGACTCTTAAGGGAAGTAGAGACCTCTTTCACCTCCCTGATTTTTCTTTTCTTATCCTCACCTTGAGCTGAAGCAATCTCCTGGCTAGCCTGGTTTTGTCTTGCCCTTAATTCTTCTACCTGAGAAAGTAAGTCTCGCTTTTCCTTATCCAGATGCAGGAGATAATCAATATCCACTTCAACTTGTTTCTTTCTCAAGCCTTCTTTTATTAGCTCAATATTTTCCCGGATAAACTTTAAATCAAGCATCTCTCACCTTTAAAAAGACCTCCTCTGCTGCCTTTACTCCTTCCCCTAATTTTAGACTATATCCCAACTCGGATAATGTCATCTCTAAAGAAGATAGGAGAGAGATTATATCTAACTTATCTACCCAGCCTAAATGGCCAATTCTAAAAATCTTATCGGAAAGCCTTTGCTGACCACCAGCAACTACTACTTGATACTTCTCCCGCATGATTTTACGCAAACTCTTTATCTCTATGCCTGGGGGAGCTTTAACTGAGGTTACTGTTTGAGAAGCAAACCTGCCCTGGGCAAACAACTCTAAACCTAAAGCCTTTACTCCCTGGCGGGTTGCAGAGGCTAATATTTTATGTCTTTTAAAGTTATTTTTTAATCCTTCTTCTTTAAGGATTTGCAAGGATTCTCTCAGACCAAAGAGCTGAGGTAGAGCTGGTGTATAAGGAGTTTGACTCTTCTTCATAGAACTCTTCAGAGAGACAAAATCCCAGTAAAATTTAGGCATCTTTGCTTTCTCCACCGCAAGCCACCCCTTTTTACTTAAACTCACAAATGATAATCCTGGAGGCAGCATAAAGGCTTTCTGCGAGCCAGCAATTACTACATCTATCCCCCAGAGGTCAGTCTTTAAGTCAATTGCTCCCAGGGAAGATATGGCATCTACTAATACCAGCTTATCTTGCTCTCTAATTACTTCACTAATTGCCTTAACATCATTAGTAACCCCGGTTGAGGTCTCATTATGAGTAAGGAGGACAGCTTTAATCTTTGCATCCTTCTTTAGGGCATCTTTAATTATCTCCCCGTCTGCCGCCTCTCCCCAGGGAAAATCCAATTTTTGGACTTTAGCCCCGAAGATTTGAGCAATCTTGGCAAACCTATCCCCGAAGACACCAATACTTACAGCTAATACTTTATCTCCCGGTGATAAGAGATTGACTATACTTGCCTCTAAGGCTCCTGTTCCAGAAGACGGAAAGACCATAATATCACTCTTAGTTTGAAAGATACTCTTTAGTCCAGCCTGGGTCTCCTCCCAGAGTTGAGCAAACTCTGGACCCCGATGGTTAATCTGGGGCTTACTCATTGCCCGCAGAATGCGGGGTGGGACTGGGGTTGGACCCGGAATCAATAAAATCTCTTTTTCTAACATTCTTACCTCCCTTAATGCCTTTGGCATGTTCTGGATACTGGATGCTGGATACTGGATACTAGATGCTGGATACTGGATATTTGGCATTTATCATTTGAGTCTTGTTTCTTCTAATTTAGCAGAAAGAGATTGCTTTGTCAAGTCATTTTCGCCCCGAGAGCAAGTTAGTAGGTAGGAGTGCCTTCAGGCACGACTATATCAGAGACTGCGGACTATGGACTAAAAAGGAAAAGAGAAACAAAAAGGAAAGGCTACTCATTTCTCCTAAGTTTTCTAATAGCTTTTATAACTATTCCTTTTGTTACAAACAGACTACTTTCATCATATAAATCATTTATTCCCTTTTC
>Ga0210051_1003749_pt1 | contig 15011 bp, 13 predicted proteins | sample CryGey092014_all_FD_185464 | JGI IMG/M metagenome (GOLD analysis project Ga0210051, IMG submission 185464) | Groundwater microbial communities from aquifer - Crystal Geyser CG23_combo_of_CG06-09_8/20/14_all (SPAdes) (version 2) | ecosystem: Environmental > Aquatic > Deep subsurface > Groundwater...
TTCTTCTTTGATTCTTTTCAATACTTGTTCTTTTACATCGCTTGATATGCGATAGTTGTGTTTTGTGTTGCCCATATGCTTTTGATTATATCTGAGAATCTGTGTCTAGTATATGGGGTACCTGCCAAAATGCGTTCGAACTATTTTAAGAATACAGCACCAGAATCAAACTTTCCGAAATTGTTGCGGTTTTTTTCTCGGCGATTTGCAAAAATCGCCATTGTTTTTGCGGCTTTGCGCGCGCTTCGCGCGCGGACAGGATGATGTTCGAGCCAAAGATTTCTTTGGCGGCAACCTTTTTCGCAAAAAGGTTGTTCTCCTGTGCGATTTGAGGCAGGTTTCCTGCCTCTTTTATCCATTTTTCCATTGGTTCGACCCAGCCAGTCCGCTTTTGTTCAAGATTCATTGTTTTTTCTTCCAGAGTCTTTTTCTCGCTCATCAGTTTGGCTTTTTCATTGCGATAAGTTTCTCGCTTAATGTCCTGTTCAAGATAACCGTCCAGCAGTCTTTGTAGTTTTGTTTTGATGTCAGAAATTCTCTCATTAGTCACTTGAACAAAAGCGGTAAAAGATTGGACGGTTGTGTTTTTGTCTTTTTCGAGCATTTTCAATAATTGTTCCGCCCAATCTTTTTTCAAAGAAAATTTTTGAAGAAGTTTTGAAATTTGCTTGTCCAGTTCTTCTTGGCGGATGTATGGTTCTTTGCAGTTGATCGTTTTGGATTTTCGCGAACAGCGATAATAGGTATGGCCTTTTTGAATTTCAGCAGTTATACCCATTCCGCAACTGCAACGAAGCAATCCGTCAAACGCTTTGGGAAGGCTGTTTTTTCTGTCCTGCGGTCGACTTCGTTGCTTCAAAACTTCTTGCACAGTATCAAAAATTTTCTTGGAAACGACTGGCTGATGTTTGCCTTCATGGATTTCCCCCGCATATTTGAATAATCCCACATAGAAAGGGTTGGATAAAATGTAAGAAATTCTGTCTTTTTTCAGATGTTTTCCCTTTCGGGAAATAATATTGTGTTGCGCCAAAAAGTTGGCAATGTCCTCCAGCCGTGAATTGTTTTGGGCGTAGAGTTCAAATGCTTGGCAAATGACATTCCCTCTTTTTCTATCAATGACAACTGTTTTGTTGCGTGAATCATTCAGATACCCCACTGGCGCACAGCCTGGATATTCTCCACGGCGAACTTTTTGGCGCAATCCTCTTTTGGTGTTTTCCGAAAGGGAATCGATATAGTATTTGCTTTGCCCAAAAGCGATATTGAGCATAAATTTCCCTTGGGAAGTATTTTCAAACCAAAAGGTGGGAAATTTCAAAAAAGATAAATGCCCGCAATCTAAAAGATAGATTATTTTTCCGCCATCCACAGAATTACGCGCCAATCGGTCTGGATTCCATGACAAAATTCCGGAAGCTTCACCTTGCTTAAGTCTGGCAATCATGGAATTGAAAATCGGTCGGCCTGGAATTTTAGCTGATTGCTTTTCAATCAGTTCTTCCACGATTTCCAGCTTTTCCAGTTTCGCAAAGGCGCGCAATTCTGTAATCTGATCTTCAATAGAACGCACTTGTTTATCTTCCACATCGGTGGATTTGCGGGCATACAAAAAGAATTTTTGCTCCATATTTTTTTGTTAGTTTTTTAAAACTCAAAAGGCCGTCCTGATGCTAACAACCCAAAGAATTGGATCATTTTCAAGACGGCCATTAAAAAAATCCTTTGGTTCGTTGTTAGCAAATTTAGTATATCATAAAAGACAAATTGGCAAAAATTCTTTTTTGGGCAAAGCAAAAGACAAAATTTCTTTAAAATCGCATGGGAGACGAACATCATCCTGTCCGCGCGCGAAGCGCGCGCAAAGCCGCAAAAACAATGGCGATTTTTGCAAATCGCCGAGAAAAAAACCGTAACAATTTCGGAAAGTTTGATTCTGGTGCGGATTTACAACCAAGCTCGAACTTTTTTCCAAAATTCTGCTTAGCCTCCGCCCCGCCTCCGCCCGCAAATTTCTGCAAAATTTGCGTTCCAAAACAGAAAAATTTTCTCTACATTTTTTTGATGTCGCGCGCCCAAATTTTTTTCAAAAAGGAAAAGAAAATTTTCTGTTTTGGATTTTTGCGAAAAGCAAAAAGGCGGAAGCGGAGCAATTCATTCTTTGTATTTCTCTCTCTTTATACTTTTAGCCGTCCTTGCCCCGAAATCCCGCCCGTGCGCGGACGGCAAAATGGAACTCCCCAATATTTGCAGAATGATGAATAATTTGCTAAATTATAGATGTCGCATCCAAATAAATAGGATTTTGCAGTATATGCAAAAGTGAGGTTATGCCCTGGGGCAACCTTACTTAAAACAATTAGGCATAACCTGTCTATTTGGGTGCGACAACCAGTATGGTTGTCCTTTTTTGTTTAAAGAAAATTAAAAAGGAGTTAATAAATTTTTAAAATTGTATGTCTTCACAAAACGATAATCAAAAAAAGATTGCGGAAATTGAAGCTATTCACGCCGAATATATGGCGCAAATTAAAAAACTACGCAAACAGCAAAATGAAATTATTGCTGAATTCGTTAAAAAATTGGAAGAAAAGAAAATTAATAAAATCCGCGCTCTTCTTAATGGCATAAACTAACGAAAAATTAAAAAGATATTTTATGGGAACTTTAGAAACTAAATTTTCACAAGTGGCAACTGGAACAAAAAACGAAGAAAAGGAGGAGTCTATGGTTGAGAAAAAATCCGCAGAAGACACAGAGGCAGGCATCAGTCCTGAACAAGTTGAAATATTTGCAAAAGAAAAAGAAAATGAAATTACAAAAGTTGGTGAAAATGCTGTGTCAGAAGGAAAGCAAGAATTTGAAAATGCAATTCAGGCTGGAACAAAGCTGGAACTAAAAAAAGAAGAAATAGACCAAGTAGCTGAAGAAATGCAGGTTGGAAAAAATCTACAAACAAAACAAGAAGAAATTGACGCGCTCACAAAAGAAAGCAAAGAAAAAATTAGTAAAATTGTGGAGGTGCAACCCGAATCTGCACAAGAGGAAAAAATCGCTGAAAAAGTGGAGGAACAACCAGAATCGATAGAGAAGAAAAGTGCAGAAAAAACAGAGACGCAACCCAAATATTCTGAAGAGGAGGCGAGAAAAAACTGGAAAACTCTGAGTATGGAAGAAAAAATGGCTTATTGCGACCCCAAAATTGTTTCAAAAGAAATGAATAATGATTTACAACTTAAAAATTCTCCTGAATCAAAGTCATTTTCCAGCGAATCATTTTCGGAAAATAGCGAAGTTGTCAATGAAAATATTCGCAATCTTGTTGAAGGATATATCGGTGAATCAAAAATAAGCCCTGAATACGGAGAAAAAATTAGAAAAAGCACTGAGGATTATATCAATCTTATTTCCAAAGCTCAGAAAGAAGGTTCTGTTGCAGAAAATTTGAAAGCCGTAGATATTCAGAAAATTTCTGAGGATATTGTGAATAAAATGGTCTATCAAAATCGCGAGTCATTTAAGCGCGGTTTGGGCGATCACGGAGTGCGCCATATTATTGACGGAAATATTACTGAAGCGATGAAAATGGTCGATGAATATAATAAAGCAAATCCAGAAAAGCAACTAAACTCGCTTGATCGATTAAAAATAATGACGATACACTTTAATCATGATATGGGATATACTGTTGGAGTTAATCGGAAGGGGTTTGAATCGACGGGTGATCATAAATATTTTAGTCAGAAATTATTTGAAGGACAAGAGGATATGTATGGCAATTTGTTTGGTGAAAAAGATCTCAAGCAAATTGGTGAAACTATTAAAACTCATGATGAGGCACAAACTGATTTTGAAAAACAACCTTTTGAATCAATCGTTCGCTTGAGTGATAATATGGGCTTGTTCAGCGATTCAAAATTGCCAGAAATTTTTTACAGTGTTCCGGAAAATATGGCGGTATTGCAAAAAATAGATTTAGCAAGAAAATCAGGTCAATCAATTGACGGCTTAAAAGAAAAACTTAAAGAAAATGTTATGAAGCAAGAAGGGTTTGATGAAGATACGCGCAAAGCCTTAATTAATGCTGCCGAAGAAATTAATAAAATGGCGCCTGATTTTAATCTTGGAATGTTGGCTGGAAAATTGGATGGATATGAAATGCAAGGATCAAAAATGATTGTTAATATCAGAGAATCTGATATGCACAAACAGATCCAGGATCTTTTTGAGCTGAATCAAAAACAATTTGTCAAAGCCCTTGATAGTTATGGTATAAAACTGGATAAAATGGAAACGACTTTTGATCAATATGTAAAAATTGACGCGGATGGAACAAAATATGTCGAGCTTCCAATGAGTGAGGGGGAGCCAGCATTGAGATTTAATTTCTTGCCCGAAGATTTAAACAAGAAAGATGAGCGCAATGCCGAGGTTAAGAAAAAATTTGCTGAAACGGCGACCGAATGGGCGGGAATAAATATCCGGGCAGAAATAAATTCAGCGATGAAAGAGTTGAAGGAATCAAAAGAAGCCAGAACTTCGGAAAATATTGACAGCGTGTCCTTTGAGTTGCAGGCACAACTTGACGATAAAAAGGTAAGCGCCGAAGACAGAGAACAAATGAGTAGTTTGATCAGTAATCTAAAAAGTTCCCTTGATAATGAAGAAGAATTTACCGAAAAATTAAACCAGCTTAGGAAATTTCTTACGAAAAAAGAAAAGGATTTCCTCGCGGTAAAATAAATAAGCATTAAATCAAATATATGATGAGCAATAATACTTTTGAAAAAATAAACGAAACAGACAAAAAATTATATTCCTATGACGAACTGATAAAAATTTGCAATAAAGTTGAGGGCATGAAACTCGGAACAACACAAAAGACAAGTTTAGCATGGATGGTTGAAGAATTTGCAAAAAACAATACCGTCCAATGGCAGCAAAAAATTAGGGAATTGAGAGATGAAATTAGCAAGCGAAATGAAACATCAGGCAAAATTGGTGTCAGTCAATTTTTATCAAGGCAAATTAGCGAAAAATATTTAGAAGTTTTGGAAAAAGAAATAATGACTGAAACAAACGAGGAAACAAAAAAGAGTTTGGAAGAAATGGTGAAATTAGTCAGCGCCCAACTGGATAATTTAAAAGAGCGGGAAGAAAAAAATGAAGCTACAAGTTTCGGAGGGATTTCCATCAGCCGTGTTCCGTCCTGGCTTCCAAAAGAATAATCACTTTGTTTTTCATTAATATGAATATGGAATCAAAATTCATAAAAGACTTTTCAAAGAGAGAATCTCCCGAGGAACGATCTCGACTTGCTCGAGAAATTCGTGAAAAAAGAAAAAGTCATTTTGAAAATAAAAAAATAGTTGAAGAGAAGGAGCAAGAAAAAAGCGAGGTTATTAAAAAAATCGAAGCCTTGCAAGACCAAATTGAGTCCTACAATGACGCGAATTTTTTAGTGAAAATAAAGGATTTTTTTGCTATCAAAAAAATTGAAAGAGAATTACAATCGCAACTCGGAAAGCAATCTTTGATTGAAGATGACCTCTCTCAATCTGTATTAGGAAGACAAGATCTTGAGGAAACCAGAAAAATGGTTGCTGATTTTTATGCCAAAGAAAATAAAAAATGGGCGGAAATTCCATATTCCAAAGAGGATATCGCAAAATATTTTACTGAAGAGAATCTCAGCTCACTTTCAATAGAAGACTATGCCGCGCTTCTTCGAAGATTTCCTGGAGAAATGCTTACACATGTGACTAGGCATGGCATACGCGATCATGCAAATCTTGGGAATCATCAGGTCGGCCTAGGTGAATATCACAGCACACTATACACGGTGCTTGAAAAGAAAAAACTTAAATCTGCCTTGGGAATTAAGCTTCAAGAAAATTCCAAGGAAGAAGCGATTGCAAAATTTTTAGATTTAGCCAATTGTTCTTCACGCGATGAAGCTCTGGGAAGAATTAATAGACAATTTGTTTCTGGAATGACTGGATCTCCAACTGCGTTTGCCGATAGAAGCGCTATACATATGGCTGTCGAAGATGTTGCGGATAGTTTTTATGGCAGTGAAAGAAATAATGAAGTTTTTTTTGCTTTTCCATCGGCCTTAATCGCTTCGCAATATGAATTTTCCGGAAACCTGTCAAAGGTTGAATTTAACGCATACACTGATAGTTATGATAATGACCAATATATTTGGCCGGATATAGAAAAGGGGTTACCAATTGATGCGGGAATTGCTTTTATTCCGGAAGATGCAAAAGTAGATTTTAAAACCGGATCAAAATATGAACTAGATCAAAATAAGAAGCCCGTTCCTGCGGAAAGTACGCAGGAAATATTAAAGGCCAGATTTGAGCAACTCGGTTTTATTCAAGATTTTATTCAGAAGCAGTATAGAATAGATAATTTACCCGAAAAAGAAAGAGAAGAAGCGTTAGATAAAAGGTTTAAAAGCTACGGAATAAAAGATGATGTTGCAAAGAAAATATTGTCTGATGAAAATATTCTTAAAAAAATCGCAAAAATATGGGGTACGGAAAATGAAAAGAGCGAATATGAAAAAATTATAAAAGAATATTGTCAAAATAGTGGATCCAGCGTTTACAAGTTGGCTGAAGACCCTGTGGATTCAAAAGAGTATTGGGAAAATTATTTTCAGCAACATCCCGAATCCAAGCCAAAGCACATAGTATATTATTCTGGGGGAGATCCCGCAGAAGCCTTGGATAACTGGAGACAGATAAACAGTATTGCAAAAAAGGACAAGAGAAGAGATATAGGTTTTTCTGAAAATGAAGTTTCTCGTGATGTAAAAAATGAGGACGAAACACAACAGCGCTTTGTTTCAATCGCCAGAAATGTGGTTGATAAATATTTTCCCACAAATATAGATTAAAAAATTTTAATTGAAAAACAAAAAAATATGAAAATCAAAAAAATTTTTATCGGCAGTTGGTATTCAAGAACTCAACTACACCTTAGCGAACTCCACTTATTTTTTACTGAGGGCAGAAGTCATCTTTCTTTGAATAAAGAAAAATTACTGAAATATAAGAAAAATATCAATCCGTCCAATGCTTCTATAATTAAAGAAAACGGACATGAAATCCTAGTTGCTAAATTAGATAAATATGATCTTGAATATCACGAAAACGGGTTAGTTTTGATGAGTATTGATCCCATCCCTGAAAAAATCAATCAGGAAATGAAATCCTTGGCTGATTTTACTTTGAATAAAATGTTTGATGCCTTTGGTTTTTTATTTAGTCAAGGCGCGCCAATTCCTAAAATATTTATTGCCCTGAAATCCATCTTGCCTTATGTTGTTTTGGCAGAAGGATCTACAAAACAGGAAATTGAAAGATTTTTTGTCGAGCAAAAAGAAGAAATTAGGCAGGAAATTAAAAATGACGAGTCAATTATTTATTATGGCAATCGTCTGATCGTTATAAATGGAAAGGCCGAAGACAATATCGATTTGGTGCGAATTTTTTACCTCCTTAATGATGCTAAAAATCAATTTCAAAAAGTTCTTGACCTGCATCGCTTTATCTGGGAAGAGGTTGATAAGGTAAAATCAAAAGGAAAAATCCGCTATTGCGACCTGTCACTTAACCGTGACACGCTTATGGAAATCAATAACGAGATAATTTTTTTCAAATCGCGCCTTGAACAAGTTAATAATGTTTTGGCAAATGAATCGGTGGAATGCGCTAAAATGAATAAGTTGAAACCTGATGACAAAATAGCAATTCATTTTATGGAATCTTTCGAATCGTTAAAAAGAACCTCTAGCTATATAAAAAATCTTTGGAGTATGACCGAAAATTATGTTTCAAACACATTCAACTTAATTAATCTGCTGTATCAAGAAGGAACGCAGAAACAATTAAATATTTTGCAATTTATTTTCGTTATCAGCGCTATTGCTTCGATTATTACTATGGGATCTGTTTATGGGTTTGAAATAAATCTCTTTGATAAATCAGGTTTATCCGTGTTGCACGGGGAGAGTATCAGTTTTGCGTTTTTTGACTTGCTAAGATTTGGCGGAACAGCGATTTTAGCCGGATCAGCACTCTATCTGCTTTTTACACTCATCTATAACAAAGTTGCCGCTTCCAGAATTACCGACCCGCGCCTTATAGAAAACAAAGAATTTGGAAAAATAAAGAAAATGCTTGGGGAATAAGGTGATCTTCAATTTTTGGCAAAAAAGCTATAATAGACTACTTTTAATTGACTGGTAGCTTTTTCTCTTATACAATAGTAAAAGGTCAAATGGGAGTATAAAATGACCGAATTTGCGCGCATGGGCTGGGTCTGGGGCAAGCAAATTCACCTTTTGATATTTACAAACCGTAGCTCCGCTTCCGCCTTTTTGCTTTTCGCAAAAATCCAAAACAGAAAATTTTCTTTTCCTTTTTGAAAAAAATTTGGGCGCGCGACATCAAAAAAATGTAGAGAAAATTTTTCTGTTTTGGAACGCAAATTTTGCAGAAATTTGCGGGCGGAGGCGGGGCGGAGGCTAAGCAGAATTTTGGAAAAAAGTTCGAGCTTGGTTGTAAATCCGCACCAAATAGAATCTTGATACAAAAAAGTTTAAAAGTTCGCCCCGGCATTCGCGGGGCGTCCGGCGAATGCCGGACGAATCCTAGTGGGCGCACCAATTTAAATTAAAAATTAAAAATAAAAAATAAAAAACATTTTTTTCAAAATAAAATAAAGTTTTTATGAAAAACGCCGGTTCTCTGATCTTAAAAATTACGTTAGTAGTTACGATGGGGGTTTTTATCTGGTCCGGCATCCGGCCTTACGATTATTTCACCTGGTTTCTGGAAGTGGTTCCGGCTCTTATCGCTTTTGTGATTCTGGCGTTCACTTTCAAAAAATTCCGCTTTTCCGATTTTATCTACATCCTAATCTGCTTTCACGCCATGATTCTCATGATCGGCGGGCATACTTCTTACGCCGAAATGCCGCTTTTCAACTGGATTCAAGACACTTTCGGTCTCGCGCGGAATTATTATGACCGGCTCGGCCATTTCGCCCAGGGTTTTGTGCCGGCGCTCATTGCCAATGAAATCATCATCCGGAAAAAAATAATTATTCGGCGAGGCTGGCGGATCTTTTTCATCGTATTCACTATTCTCGGTCTTAGCGCTTTTTACGAGTTTTTTGAATGGTGGATGGCGCTTTCGACTGGGGATTCCACTACGGCTTTTTTGGGCACGCAAGGAGACGTCTGGGATACGCAATGGGATATGTTCTCGTGTTTTCTCGGTTCAATCATCGCGATATTGGGTTTTTCAAAATTTCACGAAAAACAGCTGGAAAAAGAAAATTTATGATGAATAAATAGCATCAACTCCGGAACTTGCTCCGGACTTTTTTTTGCCAAAGGCGGAGAGCCTTTTGTTTTTAATCTTGCTTTTTTCCTTGATTTGATATAATTTATGGCAAAGGATGGCCAAGTCGATGCTTGGCTTAATTTGTATCTTGATAACTGAAAAAAAGGAGGTAAATATTATGAATGAACAAGAAATTCTGCAAGTCTTCAAAAATGTCGGCGCAATCATCACTAACAGCCACATCGTCTACACTTCCGGTAAGCACGGCACGGCTTATGTCAACAAGGACGCGATATATCCGTATACCAGGAAAACATCGGATTTGTGCCGAATAATCGCCAAACAGTTTGTGGACGACAGCGTGGAAGTAGTCATTGCTCCGGCTACCGGCAGCATAGTCCTTTCGCAGTGGATAGCCTACCATCTTTCGGAAATCACCGGACGCGAAGTGTTGGGCGTTTACGCCGAGAAAGCAGAGCGCCTTGGGTCAGTTCTCTGGTATATCTGCTTCGGTTTGCGCCTGCTTTGCGCGCGAATTCCGCAGTTGGGGCAAGCACCCAAAGAATATTTCGTCATCAAGCGCGGCTACGACAAGTTTATCGCTGGCAAAAATATCCTGGTGGTGGATGATGTTCTTGCCACCGGCGGCTCGGCGAAGAAAGTCATTAAAGCAACTCGCGCTCTCGGCGGCAATATCGTCGGTCTCGGCGTTCTCTGCAATCGTGGAGGAATCACGCCGCAGGATGTGGCGGATCCGCCGAAGCTTTTCGCGCTTGTCAATATCAAGCTTGTCAATGTCAAACTTGACGCGTGGAATGAAGCGGAATGTCCGCTTTGCGCCAAAAATGTTCCAATCAACACGGATATTGGAAAAGGCAGAGAATATCTGGCTCGCAAGAAAGGTTAAATAGCAAAGGGTTAAGCGACACCCGTAATAAAAGACAAAGCCGTTTTTTCTTTTCCGAAAAAAGCTATTTTTTAAAGATAGTTTTTGTTGTTTGGCCAGAAAGGGATTTTTTGCTATACTGAAAATATGAGAAAATATTTTTTAGCGCTTATTTTGCCGACAATCCTGGTTTTATCCGGCTGTTCGCTTACGGGAGGTTCGGGAACTTCCAACACTTCCGGCAATTTTTGGAAATCGGCGGACGGAGGGAAGATTTGGGAAGTGAAAAATAAAATTTCCGAAAAAGCTTTCGTTCCCGACGCGGATATTTTAAGTATGGCGGTCAATCCCCAGGACGCGGATAATATTCTTTTCGGCACGGCGAAAAACGGCATTTATAAAACCACCGATGGCGGAGAAAATTGGGAGGCGGTGAATTTTCAATCGGAAAAGGTTTACGGACTGGCGATGGATCCGTGCGATCCGCGGACGATTTACGCTTCCGGCGTTTGGCAAAAGAGAGGCAAAATATTCAAATCAGCGGATCAGGGAACCACCTGGGAAGAAATTTATACCAGTGTTTCCGGCGGAACGTTGATAATTTCGCTCCTGATGTCCGATAAAAATCCGGATGTTTTATACGTGTCAACCAGTAATAAGCAGTTGCTGCAAACTTTGGACGGCGGGCGCACCTGGAAAAATTTGTTTTTAGCCTCCAGTCCGGTGGTTAAAATGGCGCTGGACTATCAGGATGAAAATTTGCTTTATTTTAACACTTTAAACGGAGAAGTCTTCAAAAGTAAAGATGGCGGAAAGACGATGGAACAAATTTCTCAAAAATCTCTTTTCGCCTGGAATATGGGCGGCGGCGGTATCCGCCTGGTGGAAACTGATCCGCGTAATCGCGGTTGGGTTTACGCGGGCGGGAAAATAGGAATAATTTTGAGCAAAAATTCCGGAGAAACCTGGGAGAAAATAGAGGTTCTCAATAATCCGGAAAGTTTTCCGGTTTCCGCGCTGGCGATTAATCCTTTTAATTCGGAAGAATTTATTTACGGTTCCGCCCAAGCTTCTTTCAAAACGGAAGATGGCGGAAAAACTTGGACGACGGCGCAATTTAACACGGCTAAAACCGTCAATCTTATCCGTTATGATCGGCAGGACGCGCAAAATGTTTTCATCGGATTAAGCAAAATAAATTATTAAAAAATACCGATAAAAACCGTCAAGTAAGTCTAACTAAAGCCAAATGTATTAGACTAAAATATTACGATTTGTTCCCTCAAAAACTATCAACACAGCCGCAGTAGTTACTGCACGATACACAATGTGATTATAATTGACCTTGTTAAGTCACATACCGATACGTGCCAGTAGCACACTCAAAGCTGTTGGAAACACCAGGCCTTACAATTATGAACCGCGTCTCTTAACGGACGACATTTTTTCGGTAAGCCTCCCGGACTTCCAACGGAGATTTGAATGGCCGTTCATCGACCAGCATTCTCCAGATTACTGCAAGCAGTTTTCTTGCAGTAGCTACTGCGGCAGTTTTTGATCCTTTGTTCTTTTTAATTTTCGCGTAATACCAGCCCAATCCCGGCTTGCGTTTGCAACGCAATTGCTTATGGGCGATCTCAATCATAATCCAGCGCAGCCATCTGGAACCGGTCTTAGTAATCCGTCCATGCACTACTTTATCACCGGACGCATAGGTGGACGGCACCACCCCGGCATAGCCCATTAATTGCTTAGCCGAAGGGAATCGGTGAATATCTCCAATTTCCGCCATAATAGTTAAGGCGCTGAAATAGCTCACTCCAGGGATCGTGGTCAAAAGCGTCATCAGTTTGTTGCCAACCACCACGGCTTCAATGTTTTTCTCGGCGCGCTTGATTTGTTCAGACAGATAATCATGGGTAGCCAGGTATTCATCCAGAGAATTTCTGAAATGTTCCGGCAATTGCAATTCAGCCAGCCAGACCCGGCCAGCTTTGCCGAAGGTATCCGTGAATTTGGAAATACAGCCATTCTTGCCCAAGATCGCATGGATTTTGTTTTTCGCCTGCACACGCAGATTAACCAAAGATAATCTGAATCTCACTAATTCTTTCCACATTCGCATTTCCTTATCGGAAAAGTAGGCTTCTGGCAACAGATTGGTTCGTAAAAGATCGGCTAATACCCCTGCATCAATCTTGTCAGTCTTAATGCGCGCCGAAGCGATGGCCTTGACCTTTAAAGGATTAGCCAGATGTACATCCACGCCGGCCTGCTGCAAAATATCCGCCATAAAATACCACTGTGAGACCGGTTCGACTGCCAGACTCAAATTATGCTCCTTGAATTGATTAACAAATCCCAAGACTTCGCTTTTGTTGGTAGCGACCTTCTCGGAAGCCACCAGTTCTCCGTCATAATCCTTGACGCAGAAGGTAGAACTGTTTTTGTGAAGATCCATGCCAATGAATAATTTTTTAACACTCATAGAGTTAAGTAAGGTTAAGAATTAAAGTTTTTAATTTTAGTATAACTTACTTCGGCCTCTATGGTTTTTATAGCATTATGGACAAAGCGATTATCGAAAAAATCCGTCCGAGTTTGGATAAATCCATCGAACATTTCCAGGAAGAATTAAATCAATTGCGCACCGGCCGGGCTTCCACCGCTCTCGTAGAAAATTTACGGGTGGATTATTATGGTTCTAAAACCCCCTTAAAACAGATAGCCAGCCTTTCTACTCCGGAACCCCGAACAATTATGATTTCCCCCTGGGATAAAAGTAATTTGGCCGGCATCGAAAAAACCATCAAGGAATCCCAGCTTAATTTGCAGCCGAATAACGACGGACAGGTGATAAGGGTCAATATTCCGCAACTGACGGAAGAAAGAAGAAAGGATTTGGTCAAAGTGTTGAATCAAAAAGCCGAAGAAGCCAAAATCGCGGTCAGAAAAATAAGAGAAGAGTCTTGGGAAGAAATTCAAGAACTGGAAAAAGCGGGGAAAATAAGCGAAGATGACAAATTTTCCGGCAAAGAAAGCTTGCAGGAAATCATCAATGAATATAATGAAAAAATCCAAAATCTAAGGGATATCAAAGAAAAGGACGTAATAACCATCTAGAATTTCTAATTCCTAATTAACCTAATTCCTAATCAAATCCCAATTCCTTAATGACCAATGAATTTTTTAGACATTGAATATTTGGAAATTAGACATTGATTAGAAACCTGCCTGCCGGCAGGCAGGTTCTTAATTAGAAATTAGGAATTATTTACAGTTGCATTAATAATTTTTTAAGTAAAGCCATGTTATTGGTAGTTATAATCTTTGTGCTTATTTTGGGTATACTTGTTTTCGTCCATGAACTGGGCCATTTTTTGATGGCCAGAAAAAGCGGCATTCAGGTGCAGGAGTTTGGTTTCGGCTTGCCGCCGAGAATCGCGGGCATTCAATTTGTTTCCGGGGAAAAATGGGAAAAAATTTCTCGTCAGACAATTTTAGAAACAAAAATTTCCGATACTCAAGAAGAGGGACAGCCGGAAATTATTCGGGAAGTTATCACGGAGAAAACAAAGGAGATTGATCGAGTTAAGCTAGTGAAAAAATGGCGTTTTATTTGGGGGCGCTACGATGGCGACGACGCGGAAGAAAAAAAGGATTTAAAAGAAGCCCGGGATAATCATTTTTCCGGCGGCACGGTTTATTCCCTCAATTGGATTCCCATCGGCGGTTTCGTCAGGATTAAAGGAGAGGATCGGGAGAGTCAGGAGGCGGATAGTTTCGCGGTTAAACCGGCTTGGACCAGAATAAAAGTATTAGCGGCGGGAGTAGGGATGAATTTTCTTTTTGCCTGGATTATTTTATCTCTGGTTTTTTGGATGGGAATTCCGGAAGCGGTTGATCCGGAAAACGATTCAAGCCAGGGCAAGATTCAGATTTCCGAAGTGGCGGCCAATTCGCCGGCGGAAAATAACGGACTGAAAATAGGAGATGAAATAGCCGGAATTCAAGACGGATTGGAATTCAAAAGCGTCAAGAACGTCCAGGATTATATTAATGCCGGCAAAGGCCGGGAAATAAGTTTAAAAATAATTCGCGGAAAGGAATTGAAAGAGTTTAAAGTTGTGCCGCGAACAGAATCTTTGGAAAATGAAGGCGCGCTGGGGGTGGAATTGGTGCAGACAATGGCGGTTAGATATCCCTGGTATAAGGCCGTCTGGAAAGGAATGCTGGCGGTTTTGGATTTAACTTCAAGGATTTTTTGGGGAATTTTGGGAATGCTGAAAAACTTGATTTTGGGCGCGGGAGTCAAAATTGAAGTGGCGGGTCCCGTGGGTATCGTCTTTTTAACCAAACAAGTGGCCTCTTTGGGGATGATTTATGTCTTGCAATTCGCGGCTATTTTAAGCATTAATCTGGGCATTATCAACGCGTTGCCCGTTCCGGCGCTGGACGGCGGCCGGGTTCTTTTTATTTTGATTGAAAAAATAAGAAGACGGCCGGTAAGTCAAAGGCTGGAACAGATTTTTCACACCGCCGGATTTGCTTTCCTTATCGGTTTGATGATTCTGATAACTTTTCGGGATATAATGAAATTTTTTTAGTTAAAGATTACGACCTTCATTTTTTAAAACTAGAATTCTATTCTGAAGTGCAACATCGTCGTTTTCAGATTTTAACATTTTTTCAATTTTTTTCATAAAATACTTCATAAGGAGTTAGATATCCCAATCTCTTTCTGGGACGATGATTGATTTCCG
>Ga0210051_1003753_pt1 | contig 15001 bp, 17 predicted proteins | sample CryGey092014_all_FD_185464 | JGI IMG/M metagenome (GOLD analysis project Ga0210051, IMG submission 185464) | Groundwater microbial communities from aquifer - Crystal Geyser CG23_combo_of_CG06-09_8/20/14_all (SPAdes) (version 2) | ecosystem: Environmental > Aquatic > Deep subsurface > Groundwater...
AGCACCTCTGTTTATATTAAACCCACAGAATAATGTCAAGATGTAAGCTGTTTTTAAACGGTTTTTAAATCTAATTCTCTATCGGGGAATTTCTCAACTCAGGATCAAGCTTGACCGCCCATGCCCTCTCCTGCTGAGAGAGGGAGGGATCGCCTTTCCTATGGTAAATTCTGGAAAGCCCCAGGTGTGCCTGCGCCGCACCGGAATCAGGAGGAGAACCGGATAAATATGCCTGAAATGCCGTCTCGGCTTCGGTCAGATCATTCCCCATCAGAAAATCCCGTCCGGCTTCAAGGAGGACCCATCGGATGGATGGATCTCCGTCATAGCCGTTATAATAGGTCATCCCGGCATCGAACCATTGAGACCGGCGCCGATAGATCTTTGCAAGGGGATCCCGGATCAGAAGACATTTCGGACCCTCTTTAAGAAAGGCCTCGCCCATCTTGATCCCCTCGAGATCCCGGCCTTCTTTTTCGGCAAGAGCAATCAAGGCGATCTTGCATGCAGGAACGGCATAATGCCCTTTTCCCAATGCCGTGCGGATCTCTTCAATCCCCTCCAGCCGCTGGTCATGGATCAGCGGGAGAAACCAGAGGTACCGGGTCTTGACGCTCCGGAAATACTTATAAAGCCCCGTAGCAAAGTCAACATCATGAATTTCGGGGTCCATGATCCGCGCCTCTTTAAAATGGGAAAGGGCGGAGATCCCGTGCATAAAAGCGGAAACATAGCGCTGGTGTTCCAACTCATAGAGGCCCTGGGCGCCGAGCGATCCTCCCATGATATAATGATCCCATGCGGTAAGGTCTGGTTGGTCCTTCATCTTTTTTAGAAGCCGGGTGTTCTTCTTCATCTCGGCCAGGATCTCCTTTTCAATACGCTCGAATGTCTCGCCCTTCTCTAAAGAGTGTGCCATGAGGATCAGAAGGCGGCCCATGCTCGGCAGAATCGACTCAGGTTCCTCTTTCTCCATCTGGTCAAAGAGGCCCATGGCCTCATCATAGCGGCGTTCCATCACCAGCGACTCGGCCATGAGGATGATCCGATCTTGTTCAGGGGAAATATAATTCAACGGAAAACGTTCCGCTCCATGAAGTGGAGAGACATGGACCAGACCCCATAAGGGGAAAAAAAGGAGAAATACAAAAGTCCTGAAGAATAAAATCGAGGCTTTATGGTTATCCACATCTTGTATATAAGATGTGGATAACCACCATATCTTGAATAAAATGCTATTAGAATTTCCTTTGTTTGTCAGAGGTTGCAACAAGGGATTCTTTTTCCACATCTTGCGGTTTATCTGTTAGTAAGCCCACATATTGTGTTTGATCTCCGAAATGACAAGGTCTTCTCTATTCATGATCAAAATAGATGATCCTGCCGTTTATTTCATCCGCATCCATTTCTATGAACCCCACAGAGAGCGGGTGTCCATGACTTTTCTTGCCTGCGGTACCCGGGTTGAAGAAGAGAATCCCGTTGATCCATTGATTGAAAGAATGATGGGTGTGCCCGAACACCACCACGGCAGGCCGGACCTGGAGCAGCCTTTCCTGCAGTTCCGCGCAAGGCTTCATGGGGTTTCCTACCCGGTGGGTGATCAGGATATTCTTATCCGCCAGACGGCTGACACGGTAAACCGGAACGTCATATGACAAGGGAGGCGAATCCATATTCCCTCTGACCGCCATGACCGGGGCGATCTTTTTCAGCCTTGACAGCACGTCGTCATCGCCGATGTCGCCGGCATGAAAAATGGCATCCACCCCTTCAAAAAGATCAAGAACAGCCTGGTGAAGGACGCCATGCGTATCGGAAAGGATGCCTATCTTCACGTTTCCCACTCTTGCAATCATTTAATGGGTGAATACGGCGCCCACCCCGATCCCTAAATGGATATCGGAAGTTGTTTTTGGATCCCACAACCGGTCGTATAGACGATGGATCACCGGATAGCCATAACGGATCTCACCTAAAGGGCGCTCTTGATAACCCTGGACCTCGCCGACCACGGTGATGGCTCTCCCCTTGGCATATCGGACGGGTTCGGCATATCCCGGATACCCAATAAGAAAACGGCCTCGGGTCTGGTCCAGATCTTCAGGGCGGTTCCCTGAATCGAGAGGGGATTCAATCACTTCGATATAGGTTCCTTCCGGGATATTGGAAACCTCCTGAATATATCCACCCCAGGCCACTGTAACGCCGATATATTTTTGAATGTTTGATTTCACTATCGGGTAAGTTGCAGATCGGTCGATCTTGGAGAGATACTCCATGGGAATGGCCGGGGTACACCCGGTAATAAAAATTAAACAGGCGGCAATATATAAAAACTTCATAACCTTATCATCTCATTTTCATCCACTCTACCTTTGCTCCGGATAAAAGTCAAACCAAAATCCACATGCGAATGGAGCGATAAAATCCTATCTATATACCCATACCCTCATGGATCGGGAGGCGCCGCAAATCACGTCCATGCTCCCGTTGGTTAAAAAACATGGAGGCTTAGGCGGAGGGTTCCGGCCGTTTCTATCACCCGGATTGGGACCGCCTTACATCTTGACAAGCAAGGATCAATGCTCTACTATCACGTTATTTTATAGGGAATTTTTATGGAAATCGGGGAAGTCTGGAAAAGCTTAGAGAAGGATTTGGCGGATGTCGAAGCGTGCATCATCACCCATCTTGCGTCCAAGGCCCCGTTGATCCCGGAGGTGGGGTTTCATCTTCTCAAAGGAGGGGGAAAGCGGATCCGGCCTCTGTTGCTCCTGCTTTCAGCCAGGGCCTGCGGATACAGGGGAAACAGGCATTACCTCCTTGCCGGCATCATCGAATATATCCACACCGCATCTCTGCTCCACGATGACGTGGTCGATGAGGCCAACATGCGCAGGGGACAAAAGTCGGCTAACCGGGTCTGGGGGAATCAGGCCAGCATTCTGGTGGGAGATTTTCTCTACTCCAAGGCCCTTTACCTTGCCGTACGAGAGCATAACCAGCAGATCATGGACGTCCTGTCGGAGGCGACCACGACCATGTCCGAAGGCGAAGTGATGCAGCTCGCCCATATCGGGAACGTCGGTATTACGGAAGAGGAATACATCGAGGTCATCACCTATAAAACGGCGGCCTTGATATCCGCAGCCTGCCGCCTTGGGACCATTATTGCAGGGGCGCCCCAGGAGATCCGGAACGCCATGACGGCTTTTGGCATGAATATCGGCATCGCGTTCCAGTTGATCGATGATGCGCTCGACTATTCCGCCGAGGAGCGCAAACTCGGGAAACAGGTAGGCAAGGATCTTCTCGAAGGGAAGATCACCCTGCCGCTGATCCATACCCTGATGAAATCCGGCAAGGAGGAGTCTCAAAGGCTGGTCCGGATTTTTAAAAACCGCCGGCCCAAGCCCGAGGATGTTGAATTCGTCTTCGAGTGCATCGCGAACGACAAGGGGGTGGAATATACAATGGAAAAAACCCAGGGATATATCAAAAAAGCCAAGGCATCCCTGGACTGCTTTGAGCCTTCTCCTGCAAAGAACGCCCTTCTTGCCGTCTCTGATTTCATTTACAAGCGAGAGCTATAGCCTCGTTAACCCTTGGCAGATTTTATTGAATGAAACCTTTTCGATGCCTGGTCATCTTCATTCTCCTCCTGCTGCCGGCAGGCGCTGCAGGATGCAGCCCCTCAGCATCGCCCTTAACCACCAGGGAGCAGATGCTCATGGGAACGCTGGTGAGCATCTCCATCTCCGGAGCCGAACCGAATCTGGCCGACCGGGCCGAAGACCTTGCCTTTCATGAGATCCGCCGCATAGAACAGGTCATGAGCACCTATATCCCTGAAAGCGATATCTCTTTGATCAACCGTTCAGCCGGCAAGGCGTGGAGGCCGGTCGACCCTGAACTGCTTTTTGTGATTCAGGAATCCCTCCGGTACAGCCGTCTCTCAAACGGCGCTTTTGACATCACCTTCAAGCCGCTCTCAAACCTCTGGCCTATGGAGCCGGACAGCCGCCCGCCGTCCGAAGAGGAGATCCGGAAGGTTCTTCCTCTGATCAACTATCACGACGTGCTGATGGATGATCAGGGAAGGGTCTTGCTGAAGAAGCCCGGCATGTCCATCGGACTCGGCGGGATCGCCAAGGGGTATGCCGTGGACCGGGCCATGGCCGTTCTTAAGGCGCAAGGGATCAAAAACGCCGTCATCAATGCCGGTGGAGATCTCCTGGTGATCGGAAGACGTTCCGACCAACAGCCATGGGAGATCGGGATACAGGATCCGAGAAACCGGAACACCCTGATAAAAAAGATGCCGATGACGAACTGTGCCATAGCCACGTCCGGGGACTACGAACGGTTCTTCATCTATAACGGTGTCCGGTATCATCATATCATGGACCCGAGGACAGGCTATCCGGCGCAGGGATGCCGGAGCGTCACCATCATCTGCCCCACAGTCATTATGGCCGATGCCGTGGCCACTGCGGTCTTTGTCCTCGGGCCTGAAGCCGGAATGGCATTGATTGATAAAATCCCCGATGTGCAGGGGTTGATCGTGGACGAACTTGGAGAGATCCACCCATCCAGGGATTTTGACCGGAGGCGTGTCCAATGAAACAGAGATTAAAAGGAAAAACCGTTTCCGAGTCCATGGTCGAAAGCACGGAATTGGTCCAGCCCAATGATGCCAATCATCTGGGTAACGTATTCGGAGGCAAGGTCTTATCCATGATTGATCTGGCCGGCGCCATGGCCGCCATGCGCCATTGCCGTAAAATCGTGGTCACGGCATCCGTGGACCGCGTGGATTTCAAACATCCGATCAAGGTCGGCCACTTTGCCATCATCCGGGCGCGTCTCAATGCGGCCTTCAAAACCTCGGTAGAGGTGGAAGTGGAGATCTTCTCGGAGCACCCGACCACCGGCGAACGGAGGCAGACCTGCTCCGCACTCGTCACCTATGTTGCATTGGATGGGAAAGGATGTCCCGCCCGTGTCAATCCTCTGATCTGTATGAGCCGGGATGAGAAGGAACGGCAAAAACTCGCTGAGGCACGAAAAAGGCTGCGGGACAAGGCCCGGCGCCGCGATCTCGGGCCCTATGAGCCCTGAACCCGGCATGGACCGCAGCAACATCTTCGGCAATCCAATCTATGAATCGAGATTCGGATCTTGACTTTAGATGACGAGGTATATTAAAGTTTCAAAAAGTTGTTGCAAAACAAGCTGCTGGAAAGAATACCTTTTGAAGGGATAACCTCTATGGAAGGCGCCGCAGTAACCCTTGGGAATAACGGAATACTCTCTCTGGTCATGCAGGCAGGCTGGGTGGTCAAGGGGGTTCTCCTGATCCTGCTGATATTCTCCGTGGCCTGCTGGGCCATCATTTTCTATAAATATCGTGTCATCCGTCTGGCCCGGATCCAATCGAACAATTTTCTCAAGGTTTTCTGGATGGATCATCCCCTGAATACCCTGATCCGTTCAGCCAAACAATATTCGGCCAGTCCCATCTCAAGACTCTTTGAGGCCGCATATGATGAGCTGAACAAGATCATGCAAAAAGAGGCGTTATTAAAAAAGAAGTCTCAAAATTCTGAAGCGCATGTTGAAATGACGGGGATCACCGAGACCATGGGAATTGAGCGCATCAAACGGGCCCTGAACCGGGCAACCATCTCCGAGATCACGAGGCTGGAGCGATCCATCACCTTTTTAGCCACAACCGGCAGCACCTCGCCGTTTATCGGGCTTTTCGGCACGGTCTGGGGAATCATGAGCGCCTTCCGCGGGATCGGCGCCCGGGGGTCGGCCAGCCTGGCCGTGGTCGCTCCGGGGATCTCCGAGGCCTTGGTGGCTACAGCCGCAGGGCTTGCCGCGGCAATTCCTGCGGTCGTGGCCTATAACCATTTTGTTCGCAAGATCCGGGTTCTTGCCAATGAGATGCAAAACTTTTCTTCCGAATTCATTACGATCGCGGAAAAATACTTGGAGAAGTAAAACCTTTTTTTCAAGAACGGACCATGGGACCGACAGGAAAAAATAATGAGTACGGCAGCATGTCGGAGATCAACGTGACTCCCCTCGTGGACGTCATGCTGGTGCTGCTGATCATCTTTATGGTGACCGCACCCATGCTGCAGCAGGGAATAGACGTGGATCTGCCGAAAACCAAGACTTCTCCCATCAAGATCGAGGAAGAGCGCCTCGTGGTCACCGTGACCCAAAGCAAGAATATCTATATCAACAAGACCCCTTTTACTTTTGAGGAATTGCAGAAGAAACTGATAAAAATCCTGGAGGCAGATCCCCATAAGGAGGTTTTCCTTCGAGCCGACAAAAACGTACCTTACGGTTTCGTGGTCAAGGTCATGGCGGCCATCAAGGAAGCGGGTATCCAGAAGCTGGGCATGGTCACCGACGTGTCGGAGATAGCAGATTGATGGTGATCAGGTTTCGCCCTTTTGAAGAAACCGAATTTGACAGGGATTTCTGGCGGATGTTTTGGGTCTCCCTGGCCCTTCACCTTGCCGTAATCTTTTTCATTGCCCTTGCCCGGAAGATCGCCCCACTTCCCATTTATTATGCCCCGCCTTCGGCTACGACCGTGGATCTGGTTTCCATGGCCGGGCAGGCGCAAAAGAAGGCCGAGGCCCCGGCCCCGCCACAGGAAAAGGCGGTGATGGTTCCTCCGAAACCAAAGGCTGAGGAGAAGATCCTCATACCCGATGTGAAGAAGGAGAAAAAAGCCCCGGAAATAGTCAAGAAGGCCGCGCCTGAGGCGGAAAAGGCGGTCAAGAAAAAACCGGTTCCTGAAAAACCGCCGGACAAGGACTACAGTAACAAGGATATCCGGTCCGCCATTGAGAACCTGAAGAAAAAGATATCCGAAAAGGATGGGGGGGCAGGGAGCGTGGCAGGCCAGGGCCAGCAGCAGGCCATTGCCGGCCGGGGCGCCATATCCAGCCGGCTGATGGAGATCCGGTATAAAACCTACTATAGCACAATCTGGGAGATTATCCGCGACGCATGGATCATCCCCCAAGGCATATCCATTGAACGCGATATGGAAACCGTGATCGGCATCGTGATAGAAAAAAATGGGAAAATATCGGACATCACCATTGAAAAAAACTCAGGGAACCAGGCCTTTGATGATTCGACCATCCGGGCCATTGAAAAAAGCAGCCCCCTTCCACCGATTCCAGGCGAGGAAGAAGAGCTTCCGGTGGGTATCCGTTTTACTCCAGAGGATTATCAATGAATAGACATCTTACCCCCTATCTGAAAAAAGTTGCCGTTCTGGCCATGACCTCCATATTTTTTCTTTTTCTCTCGGATGCTTCGGCCGATCCCAAGATCTACCTGGATATCAATGCCCCGGTTATCCGGAGGCTCCCTGTGGCCATCCAACTCTTCAAGGATTTGAAACAGGCTCCTGAGGACCTCCCCATCGGGAAGGAGCTTCATGAGACCTTAAGCGACGACTTGTCCTTTTCCGGGCTGCTCCAGATCCTGGATCCCACGAGCTTCATTGAAGACCCCGCTGCTTCGGATACCGATCCGTCCAAGATCCGCTTCGAAGACTGGCGGATCGTGGGTGCCGATGTCCTGATCAAGGGAACCTATCTTCGGAGCGGAGACCAGCTCCAGACCATATTTTATCTCTATGATGTGATCCTGCAAAAGCAGATTCTTGCGAAAAAATATTACGGCAAGGTCAGCGAGGTTCGAAGGATGGCCCATCGTTTTGCAAACGAGATCATCAAACAGATCACCGGAGAGGAAGGGGCCTTCGATACCCGGATCGTCTATCTCTCCATTGCCGGCGGTTTCTATGAGATCCATATCATGGACTACGACGGTTATAATGACCATGTCAGTCTGAAGGAAAAACCCATCATCGTTGCGCCCAAATGGTCTACAGACGGCGAAAAGATCGTTTTTACCTCATACAGGGAAAAGAATCCCGACCTCTATCAGATCATCGCACAGACCGGCGAAGTCCAGAAAATTTCCGGGGAACCCGGCATCAATACAGGAGGCGTTTACTCGCCCGGAGGGGGAAGGCTGGCCTACGTCATGAGCAAAGAAGGCAATCCTGAGATCTATATTCTCGACAAGTACTCCAAAACCCCGAGGGCGATGACCAAAAACTTTGCGACGGATGTATCCCCAGCCTGGTCGCCGGACGGCAAACAAATCGCCTTCATGTCGGATCGGGCAGGGACTCCACAGATCTATATCATGGATTACAGCGGCACAAACGTATCCAGGGTCACCTCCCAGGGTAAATACAATGCCTCGCCGGCCTGGTCTCCACGGGGGGACCGGATCGCCTTTTCCAGTCAGACCAATGGGCATTTCCAGATCGCAACCATCAAGCCGGATGGGTCCCAGATGATCCTGCTGACGTCCAATGCCGGGAACAATGAGTACCCTTCCTGGTCGCCGGATGGACGGTTTCTCTGCTTCAGTTCCACACTGGGCGGGAAACCGGACATTTATATCATGAACGCCAATGGCACAAATCTTCGTAAAATCACCTCAAATCCGGCTAAAAATACGGCGCCCAACTGGTCGCCAGGCATTTCTGTTGAATAAAAAATTCTTTAAAAAAACTGTTTACAAATTAAATTTCTGTATTATACTTAACCATGTTTGAAAAGGGTGGTACAGCCACGGGGAACAAAGAGGTGGTCTTTTTGTATCTTTGTGGTATTTTTTTTCAACAAGAGAAGGAGGAGCAGCATATGAAGAAGAACAGATGGATGTCTTTTAGTATCATGGCCATGGCGGTCGTACTCTTATTCGCCTTTGGCGGTTGCGCGAAGAAAGTGGACACGACCAAATCAGCCGCAGGGGAAGAAGGCGCCGGCACAGGCATGAAACAAGGCGGTATGGGCTCTGAAGAGATCGAGGCGATCCAACCCAAGGAACTCAAGGATATCTCTTTTGATTTCGACCGTTTTGATCTCTCTCCGGAAGCGCGTGCAACCCTGGCCGACGATGCTGCATGGCTTGAAAGCAATCCTAATGTCAAGGTGGCGGTTGAGGGTCACTGCGATGAGCGGGGCACCAATGAATACAACATCGCCCTGGGAGACAGAAGGGCAAAAAGCGCCTATAATTATCTGATCAATTTAGGGATCAAGGCCGACCGCCTCTCCACCATTTCGTACGGCGAGGAAAAACCCCAGTGTACGGAACATGAAGAGTCCTGCTGGTCGAAAAACAGACGGGCACACTTGTCCGCGAAGTAACTCACAGCTTGGATGTTGAGATTGAAAGAAACCGATAAGCCCAGAGGCACGCTTTAAGGGGAACCGCCTTGACGAACATGCACCGAATCCGGCAGTGGATGATCTTGTCCATGGTAATAGGCCTGTTTTGCGGCTGTGCGGCAATGAACCAGGACGCGCGCATTAACTTTCTTGAAGGACAAATGAAAGACGTCCTGCAGAAATCCGCTGAATGGGATGTGTCATCCAAGGATGTCCGCAGGAAGATGGCGGATTTTTCTTCTCAGACGGACTCGATTCAGAATCAAATCCAGCAGCTTGCCGGACGAGTTGACGAGATTCAGGATAGAAGCGACACTCGTGTGAATACTGCCCCTGTACAACAAGGGATTTCGGAGGAGATTCGGAACCTGAAGGAACATCTTTCATTCTTAGAAGCCAGAGTGGCGGAACTGGAAAAAACCCTTTCTCCCACAAAGCCGATGAACATGGAGATTCCTTCATCAACCGGCCCCTCCGAATCCCCTCTGGCGCCTCCACCGGCGGCTGAAATCGAGAGACCGCCTGCGCTGCCGATTGAAGAAACACGGAAAGAGTCCTCACCCCCTGAGGACGAGCGGGCATACAACGAAGCCATGGATGCAATGAAGCAGAGACAGTATGAGAAGGCCATCCGACAGCTTCGCAGCTTTATCAAGAAATATCCGGGGAATGAACTCAATGACAATGCCCAGTACTGGATAGGTGAATCTTACTTTGCGCAGAAGAAGTATGAGGAGGCCATCATCGAGTTCGAAGAAGTGATCACGCAATATCCCAAGGGGGAAAAGATCCCGGCCGCCTTGCTCAAGGAAGGGCTTTCATTCCAGGAGCTCAAAGATACCAGCATGGCCCGCCAACTCCTGAAGAAGCTAGTTGATCAATATCCTGACGCGGAAGAAGCGAAGATGGCCAGGCAGAAATTGAAACAGCTATAGTCCTTTGCCCTTGACGCCCCGCATCAATCTCTGAACCCATTTGATTTCTCGGATGTTTTTATAGAACCTCTCCTTCCGGTTCCGGCGCAGGAATTTTTTTAACAGGGCGAGATCCGTCTCGGAAATTTTTCTGATCTTAACCCCCACATTATATCGGCAGAAATCCCCCGGCTCAGAAAGATTGTACCAGCATGCCGACCCTTGAATCAGAATTTCACTCTGATCGGGAAGCTGAATCCTGACCTCCAGGGTATTGTCCGCTCCCCCTGAACTGCCGGCCAGAACATGAAGATCCTCCACCATGGTCATGTCTGTGGCCATACAAAAGCCGGAGATAGAGAGATTCTTGACCGACACAGGAATGCGTTTGGTCCTTCTGCCTGTCCTGCCGCAGATAATACAGAAACTGACCTTGAGGTTGGCCTCTAACCGGCTGGCCGACCTCCTTTCTTCGGAAACTTTATTTTGACCCTTCACGGAAGTTCCCATGCGTCCGCGCCTTTCGATTTTTTACAATAAAGGATTTGAAAAATAAACTCAACTTATTTTTTCAATACGCATTCTGCACTTGATACCGTGCCGTTTTATGTGTAAAATGAACCGGCAACAAAACGAAACCGGTTTCATCACATCCTCTCGCACCATTCGAAGGAGCCTTATGGGGAAACAATACAACAAAACAGAAAAGAGAAAACGAAGAAAAGCAAGAATCAAACGGCTTAAGCAAAAAAAGAAAAAATAGGAGAGGCTTCTAACGAGATACGCCTTGACCGGGAAGAAGTTCCAGAAAATAGATAATAGAAGGGAATTCCGAAGACCCGCGAATGGGCGCCTGTGTGCTTGGGCGAGCGACAAAAACAAGGTGACGGATACCGGCCTGCCTCGCAGAACGGAGATTGGCTTCGCTGTCTTCGGCCAGAAGCGCACGGTCCTTATCAAAACCGAGATGGGACACCAAGGCCTTCCAAAACATAGTATCCTCCTTTGGAACGCCGAAATCATGAGCGGAGATAATCTCATGGAAAAAAGGCCCGAGAAGGGTCTTCTTCATCTTCAGATCCAGGGTCTTCCCATGCGCATTCGTCACCAGGCAGATTTCCTTTCCTGCATCCCTTAGAAAACACAGAAACCGTTCTACATAAGGGTGCACCTGGATTAAGTGTTCAACCTGTGTCTTGAGAAAAGGGATGTCGAGACCCAGTTCCTCGGACCAGAAATCAAGATCGGTCCAGTTCAGCGTCCCTTCCTCTTTTTTGTATCGCGCCGTCAACTCCTTCGCGGCCCTTTCCGTGGAAATGCCGTTGGACTCGGCATACTCCCTCGGAACGAAGACCTCCCAGAAATAATCATCAAAGTACCGGTCGAGCAGGGTCCCGTCCATATCCAGGAGCACGGTATCGATCTCATCCCACGGCAGATGCATGAATTCATTCCCTTTCTCATGGAGCAGGCGTCCTTTCGAAGGGGATAGGAATCTACAGAGTCCCCAAAATATCACGCTCCCGGACCATCACAAACTCCTCCCCCTTCACCTTAACCTCATCCACGCCGAATCTTCTGAAAAGGATCTTATCGTCAGGCTTCACCTCGATTTTAATGAATTTCTTCTCTCCGGTCAGGTTTCCCTTCTTGTCCCTCTCCTCTTCGTAACATCCTCTCCCTGCTGCCACAACGATTCCCCGCGTCGGCTTCTCCTTTGCAGAATCCGGAATCAAGATCCCACCGGAAGAACGATTCTCGGAAGGTTCGGGCTTGATGAGCACCCAATCGTTCAAAGGACGTATTTTCATGGTAGAAATCCCTCCTTCATAATGATTGCAAACAAAATACCTTGAATATGATCATTCATAACAAAAAATCCATCAAATGGCAAGCTGGTTTTCAACTTCTTTTATTTTTTATGTTTTATTTTTTATTGACAAGGAAAGAATGATTTTATATAGTTATTTTTTCTTTAGAAAGATCTTAAAGGCTTCCGGTCGGAAGAAAATTCCTTTTTGTGTTTGCAGAACGCATCATGCAATTTTAACCGCTCCCGGAGGATATTCATACTTGGGCCGTTAGCTCAGCTGGTAGAGCACCGCCCTTTTAAGGCGGGTGCCGTTGGTTCGAATCCAACACGGCTCACCAAAGAAAAAGGGGGGGGCAAAACATTCACGGACAGGGGCATAACCTGAGAATTTTTTGCCCTCTGAGAAGAAAATGATAAGATCATATATGCCGTCCCCATCGTCTAGCCTGGCCCAGGACACCGCCCTTTCACGGCGACGACGGGGGTTCAAATCCCCCTGGGGACGCCAAACAAAAAATTCAAATTTCAAAACTTAGAAGAGAGGGCAGATAGCTCAGATGGGAGAGCATCCCGGTTACGACCGGGAGGGTCACGGGCCACTGAGCAACATGTTCGATCAGAAAGAACGGGCGGGTAGCTCAGCTGGGAGAGCATCGGCCTTACAAGCCGGGGGTCACAGGTTCAATCCCTGTTCCGCCTACCAAGTAATAAGAATTTGAAATTTCAAATTTCAAACCTGCATATTCAGTTGGTTAGAACGTCCCGGTTGTGACCGGGAAGGTCGCTTAGTGGTCCTGTTCGTAAATATGGTAACGTACCGAGAGTGCCGTAGGGCGGCATCATCAAGGCGCGCGACTGAGGCGTACCCCCTGCGGTACGTCGCAAGGAGCGGAACGCCGAGGAGGCCGCCCTACGGCACTCGAATGCGACCGTATTTACGAATAGGACCACTTAGTCCCATCAACCCCGAGCAGGATAGCTGGGGGGGCGGTAGTTCAGTTGGTTAGAACGTCGGCCTGTCACGCCGAAGGTCACGGGTTCGACCCCCGTCCGCCCCGCCAGATATTCTGCTCTCTCTCCTGAAGGACATGCCATTCTACCTCTACATCCTTGAGAGCGAAGCTACAGGACGATACTATATCGGCCACACGCAGGATATCACCCAACGTCTCCAAAGACACAACACCAACAGGGTCCCCTCTACCCGGCACAAAGGCCCCTGGGTGCTGGTCTATCAGGAAGAATTTTACAGCCGGAAAGACGCTGCCTATCGGGAAAGATATCTCAAGCAGCTCAAGGACCGGGCCTTCATTGATGCACTGGTTAGAACGTCCCGGTAGCACCGGGAAGGTCGTCCCGGCTGGCCGGGATCCGCCCCGCCAGATGTGCTGCTCTCTCTCATGAAGGACAATTTCACCATCAAATGGTTAAATTGTAACCGTGATTAAACGCCATCTTTTTTCGGACATCGTTGACTCGCTGAAACTTCTTCCTGTTGTCCTCCTCACGGGAGCAAGACAGGTCGGCAAATCCACCCTGGCACAGGAATCACCTCTTTAATGTTGCAAATTTGCGACGTTAAGTGTTAATATTTGTTTTGGAGCAACTCAATAAAGGAAGCAATCATGAATCAGTCCGTTGCTGCTAAGAAAGAACTTTCTTCACTCACATCTTCTGAAAGGGAGGCCGTACAGGAATTTGCAAGGTTTCTTAGAGAGAGGTTCGGCCGGATGGTCAGGGAGATCATTCTTTTCGGCTCGAGGGCAAGGGGCCAGGGCGACAGAGAATCGGATATTGATATTCTGATCGTGATGACAAACCTCTCATGGGAGATAAAAAGGACCATTTCTGAACTCGCAGCAGTTGAGAACATGAAACACGGGGTGCTCATTTCTACTGTACGATACAATTCAGCCACGTGGGAAAATCCGGTTATAAAGGCATCCCCTTTCGGCACTGCGGTGCGGGAGCAAGGGATATGGCTGTAACTCCTGAGCAAAAGGCTCTCTTACTCCACCGATTTGAGCGTGCAGAATCAACTCTCGCAGAGGCGGTGGAGGAACTTTCCAGGGGCAATTTCAGCCTAACAGTTAACAGGTCGTATTATGCGGTTTTCTACGCCATGCGGGCGTTTCTTGCCGTTGCAGGTAAGGATTCATCAAAACATTCCGGCGTTGCAATTCTGTTTAACCAACATTTCATTAAGACAGGCATGGTCTCCGAAGTCAGCATGAAATCCATTCAGTCTCTTATGGATTTGCGGCATGAGGGGGACTATCAGGACTTCACTGAGATAACCGAAGATGAAGCAAAGGGCGCTTTGGAATCAGCCCAGGCCATCATCAGTACGTTGAGGATCGTGCTCAAGAAGGTATTAGGCTGAGAGTCGAGGGACAGGCCCCTTTGGCCTTTTCCATGCTGGTTAGAACGTCCCGGTAACACCGGGAAGGTCGTTCCGACCAGTCGGGATCCGCCCCGCCATTCTTTACCATTCATTTTACGCCTAAGAATTAATTTTTCTTGCTTTTTCCCTGCCTGTTGGCTAATAATCGGGTAATATTCAAAATTACCTCTCAAGCCGCCCATAAAGAGCTCGTCAAGCTGGTACAAGCAGGGGTCATTGAGGCGAGCGGGAAAGGGAGAAGCTTGGTTTATCAGGTGAAATTGAGCTGATGATTAGGTTGATGGTTAATGGGGACAAAAAGGGAACCGGCTGGTTTTTAGGTGCAGACCCCCAAAGGTTCAGAAGTAGCAGGCCGGAAAGATCGTCTGCATGGGATTCACAGAAAAAGAAACAAGCAGAACCGTCCCGGAGTTACACTTGCATAAATTGGGGATAAATTGGTGCCTGACCCGTTAGAGGTTTACGTCTAATGGGGCAATGGTCGAGTAGACCGGTTACTCCAGATGCTGTAGGTTGATGTTTGTCTTCTCTGTTTCCGCCTGGTTTCCCGGCGGTGCCACAAGATCTCAGCCAT
>Ga0210051_1003758_pt1 | contig 14994 bp, 12 predicted proteins | sample CryGey092014_all_FD_185464 | JGI IMG/M metagenome (GOLD analysis project Ga0210051, IMG submission 185464) | Groundwater microbial communities from aquifer - Crystal Geyser CG23_combo_of_CG06-09_8/20/14_all (SPAdes) (version 2) | ecosystem: Environmental > Aquatic > Deep subsurface > Groundwater...
CAAAATCTTGCGGCAGCTCGTTTGCTGCGTTATACTGCATGGAAAGCAGGCCGTTTTTCACTGCTTCCAGCAGCTTCAGAAGTAGTTATGCAACCGGCATGAGGTCAAACTCGCTGAAAGATTCCGTAAGTCACCATTATCTGCGTCTGATTCCCAAGGTCAGCAGGAGAGGTCTTACCCAATGCCAGCGCCTCCTGCGCTGAAGGAGTCATTTGCTGGGGCTTCATCTTTGCCTTGGTCTCAAGTATATCGATTGTGCACGTCTCTACTGCGCTTTTCCTAAAAGCAAGCTTCACGGTCAACATCGATCCCTGTATATTCGGAACTGATGCGTTAGGAGGAAGGCCAGCCTTCTTCTTCTTTTCGCACTCAGGGCAATTCGATCCCAAGGAGCTCTCTTTAATAGGAGTTTCTTCAGACAGCGTCCAACCGTAGTTAAGCATCCCGGCTTTATAGAAAAAAATCACTTCCTGTATCTTGCTTTGCGTCTTGTAGCCGGCGACAATCCCTGTTGGCGTATCCCAGAGCAATAATTGCGTTGACGCTGGATAAACCGGCATAAAGTTAAGCTTATCAGGCTGGGCCTTTTGACCAGCCATAATCGCTTCCTTTGTCGGCATTACTCCTTGCACAATATTAAATAACGTTTGATTGTCTTTGAATTTATGCTGCGACGGCACAATGGTAACAAACCGGTCGCCTTTCAAAAAACGCATATTGGACTGATCGGTCCAGCCATTGCTAGCCATCTCTTTCTTGTAGAAATTTGTTATCTTGTCTATACTCCAGGAAGTGATATAGCTTGAAACAGAAGCATTAATAGGTCCCACAGAAGAATTCTCGTTTAGCTTCTGTACAGCGTCCTGAGGAAGAGGAATATCCTTATCGAGCGCCCAAACAATGGAAGCAAAGAATATTATAAATAGAGAAAACTGGATTACAATAAATAGCCGCAGAACCGAATTACTATACCGCCTCATGCTTTTACCTCCTTTGTTCGTCTTTGTAGTAATTAAGTTCTTCCTGCGCCTGTTTAAGGCGTGCGTTAGTCGCCCGCTGCACATATATACTCATCGCTCCTACTGCCGCGGCGACGATTAGAAATAAAAGCAAGTACTCGACGAGGTTTTGCCCTTTTTTCTTTCTTAAAAAACAAAAAGGGCTGCTTTCGCCAATTTGACCAACCCCGCTAAATAATTTTCGACACTTCGTCCGCGGCTTATGCATCCTGCTTTCCTCCGTTACAGGATAATCTTATTATAATCTTACATCTAAAATATAACACCTGCGCAATAAAGAATCAAGGCTATTTGCTCACATATAGAAAACACTTTCTTATCCTATAGCGAAATAAGCCCTTAACCCCGCGCCTTTCTTAATCTCCCTTTCATTTAATCTGCGGCACATATATTCCAAATCCTTAAGGTAAGCATACCCTCCGGGAACTTGAAAAATAACGCGCAAAAATCCGGCCGGGGCTTCATCAATATCCACCCTTAAATCATAAAACCTCTCTTTTGTCACCAAGAAATCCTTATCTTCGTATCCGGGAGGCAGAAAGTGCCATTTTACATAAAGATCCAAATCTTTAAGATAATTGCCCAGTATGGATTTTATCTCCGCTGAGTTTGGCATCTCAAAGCCCAGCGCCTCTTGCGAGAAAAAACGCTGGGAATTGGCAGTATAAGTAAATAACTCAATTTTATGGCTATAATCCCCAAAGGCCTCCTCTAAATTAGGCCAGTGGCTAAGGTAGACGCTGCTTAAGACTTCTGTGCCCATCAGCTCAACAGGCAGGTTAGTTAAAATTACCAGCCGTGTCTTTTCGCTAAGATTAGCCTTTAGGACAACTCCCCTTAAGGTTATTTTTTCCGTAATATTAGGTTGGGAAATCACAATTTCTATATCCGCGGCGTAAAAATCTTTTTTTAGGTACCCCAGGCGCAGATGTTTAAATTCGCCTATCTTGTTTACCTTGCGGTACTCCACAAATTGCCATGGCCATAGCCCGAAAATAAATGAATGTTTCTTTGGCGACGGTAAATTAAAATCTTCCAGCTCTTCTAATTTGTTTCCGTAAAGCGTTAATTTGGTTATTTTTCCGGCGATACCTTCAAGGCTTAAAATAAGGCGGAAGAATTCCTGAGAAGGCATATCGTAACCCGGGGCATTAAAAATAACCAGCGGGCGATTCTCATAAAATAAGCTGTTTAGGTAACCCTTGATATTATATATGGTGGTAGAGAAATCATAGGGTATGTGAGGCGTGGACCAGACAGAATAAAATTGGCCATCAAGGTAAATCGCGTTCCCGACGGAAAGGAGTATCTTAATACAGCGCACCTCTTGCAAGGAAGAGTTTAACAAATTTAGTATATCCAAACCAACTGTCCTTGCCAACTCTAAAGCCGAACCCTGCTGGTCTGAGGGCAACATCGGCGAATAGAGCAGGTTTTTTATCTTAACCAGGCTATCTTTATCCTGTTTATCCGGCTTGCTCTGGATTAACTCGGCAATTTTCCTGCTGCCTCCGATAAGGTAATCCGCTGCTTCAAGCAAGACTATTCCGCTATTTTGTATTTCAGGGCGTGGCTCGGGCTCGGCAACCCCTTCCTGGGGTTTGCGTTCTGCTTCTTCGCGAGCTAACCTTTCCCATTTCTCCTTTTCAAGCTTCAACGCTGCCTCTTGCTTAGCCTTTTGCTCTGCCTCTTCTTGCCTTATACGCTCTTCTTCAAGTTGGCGCGCTTTTTCTTTTTCTATGGCCTCTTTAGCTAATTTTTCTTCATCTATACGTACCTTATTCTCAATTTCAACCTTAGGCTCTTTTTGCTCTAGTTTCTGAATTTCAGGTTTACTCTCTAATAATATAGGTAAGACAGGCATGGCAATATGCTGCTTTTTCTTCTTGGGCCTTCTGCCGATGGGGGCGCTTAAACCCGCCTCCTTAATCAGCGCATTTATGCTAGATTTAGAGAGCTTGATATTAAACTTCCCCTCAACATGCTGTTCTAAACTTCTGCAGCTTAAATGAGGGTTAACTTTCTTCTCACCCAATATAAAATCTCTAACTTCATCTTTTAGTTTATAAATTACTCCCATGCCTACTCCAGTTTGGACATTGATCCTTAGTAATACTATAGTTTATAAGCATAGCTGTGTCAAGACATTATCTAGAATGGACAATTCAAAGGCGCCTCAATCTTTAATACTTAATTCTCAATTCTTATTAATTCTACCAAGTATTGAGTATTGAGAACTTAGAATTGAGAGTTGAGTGTCAAAGAATCTGGAGGGTATCGCCCTCTTGGGTTGAGGAAGCCTGGATTGTGCCGACAGGTAATTCTATTACAAATTTACCTTGCCAGCATATGGGGCTTAAACGATAGGGCTTAAGAGAAGAAATTACTTTTATCACCCGATTATTTTTATCTACAAACAGCACGTCAATTGGAAAACGCATAAAAAATGTATGTATAGAATTGGAAGGGGTAATTATTAAGGCCTCGCCTTTATTTAAGGATTTGCGGCCAAGAAGCCCCTTTAGCCTTTTAAAAGACGTATCGGCACAACTGATATTATCAGCTAGAATAGACTGCTTAGACCTGTTGACTATTTTCATGCGCTTAAAAGGGAACAGGGTAAGCTCAAGTTGCTAGTGCAACACTTGATTCTGGTATAATACATCAGAGGAAAGGAGTTGCCCATGCCCCAATACCACAGGTTAAATGTTAATGAACGTGAAGAGATTAGCCTTGGGCTAGCCCAAGGGCGCAGCCGGCGCGATATCGCATTGGCTCTAGACCGCTATCCCAGCACAATCTCTCGCGAGATTAAACGTAATAATAATCATGCATCATGTTATAGAGCTGTTGAATCTCAAGAGCGCGCGGATGACCAGGTCCATAATACTATCCGCAAGACACAAAAGCTTGAAACTAATAAACCTTTAAAACAGGTTGTTCTTTGTTATCTAAATCAGTTATGGTCACCGGAACAGATTGCAAAACGCCTCAAGATGTTGTATCCTAGTGACATGGCCATGAGAGTCTCCCATGAGACAATCTATCAATACTTATACGTGCTGCCCCGCGGTGAATTGCGCCGCGAGTTGACACGATGCCTAAGGCGCCACCATACACATCGGCGTACGAAAAACAAGGTTCGCCGGCAATCGTGCCCGATACAGGACTTTATCAGCATTGAAGAACGCCCTGCCGAAGTGGCCGATCGTATAGTGCCCGGCCACTGGGAAGGCGATCTTCTCTCAGGGCATGACAACAAGTCGGCATTAGGAACACTGGTTGAAAGAACAACGCGAATGACGTTCCTGGTTCCTATTAAGAACAAAGATGCTATGTCAGTCCGCAGAGCCTTTGCCAGGCAATTTAAAACAATTCCGGATGGGCTCAAGCGCACATTGACATACGACCACGGCCAAGAGATGGCCCAGCATAAGTTATTTACAAAGAACACGCGAATACAGGTATATTTTGCTCATCCGCATTCGCCCTGGGAACGTGGAACTAATGAAAACACAAATTCTCTCATTCGTCAGTTTTTCCCTAAAGGGACAAATTTTTCGAATATCCCTAATAAAGCTATTAAAAAGGCCCAAGATATGTTAAATGACCGGCCGCGGAAAACATTACAATTTTACACTCCGCACGAGGTCTTCAATAAACTGTTAAGCGTTGCACTGGTAACTTGAATCTACACTGCCTCCCGATTGGCAGATTGGGTGTCCCTAAGATTTTTGGAAGACGGACTCAGAGAGCGGTATACCTCTAATTTTTATGTCTTCGAAGAAAGTAGGAATATAGCCGGTCGGGATATGGCTACCTAAGACCATGTGCTTTTCATCTATGCCAGTCTGCTTAAATAAGAAAATATCCTGCAGGTCTATATGTATTTCATCCTTCATCCCGCAGACCTCGGTGATAGCCATAATTTTACGCGAGCCGTCGGATAACCGGGCAGTCTGAACGATTATATCAACAGCTGAGGCAACCATTTCACGGATGGCCCTTATGGGAAGCTCAATCCCGGACATAAGGATCATGGAGTCCAGGCGCGAGAGGACATCGTAGGTAGAGTTAGCATGTATTGTGGTCATTGAGCCGTCATGGCCGGTATTCATCGCCTGAAGCATATCCAATGATTCCAGCCCGCGGCACTCTCCGACGATAATCCTATCCGGACGCATTCTTAAGGTGTTACGGAAAAGGTCCCTGATGGTAATAGCGCCCTTGCCTTCAATGTTCGGCGGCCGAGACTCAAGCCTTACCCAATGATCCTGGCTTAACTTTAACTCCGCGGCGTCCTCAATAGTAATAATACGCTCGTCGCTGGGGATATCCGCGGAGAGGATGTTTAATACGGTGGTTTTTCCTGAGCCGGTCCCCCCGGAAACAATTATGTTCTTTCTGGATAACACGCTTGCCTTGATAAAGTCCGCCATAGCCTGGCTTAATGAACCAAAACTTACAAGCTCTTCAATCCTAAGCCTTTCTTTCCTGAATTTTCTTATGGTTAAAGTCGGACCGGTCAAAGCAAGCGGAGGAATAATCGCGTTAACGCGCGAACCGTCGGCAAGCCGGGCGTCTACCATGGGCACAGATTCGTCAATGCGCCTTCCGATAGGGGCAATAATACGCTCGATAATAGTCCTGACCTGCTCGTTAGAGATAAATTTTTTACTGGTAAGCTCTATCTTGCCATGCTTCTCTGCGTAGATCTCATCCTTATTATTAACCATGATATCGGTTATCTCGTCATCCGCGAGTAAATCTTCCAAAGGCCCCAGCCCTAAAGCTTCACCCACAATCTCCTTAACTAATTTCCGGCGCACATCAAGAGAAGAGATAAAACTCCCCGCCTCCTCAGTCAAAAGGTTAGTCACCATTACCTCGGCCTTGTTCCTTAACTCCCTAGTTTTGTTACAGTCGCTAAAGACCTTAAGGTCTAAACGCTTGATATTCAGCTGCTCTATAAGGCGGGCGTGGATGCGGCGCTTAAGATAGACTATTTCATCGGATTTATCATCCTCAATCTCAAGCGGCGATTCGCTCATCCCCTCTTTCTGCCAAAACGCCCCTGATTTCTCAACCGATAATTCTTTAAGTTTAAGCTGGTCTATCTCTCTATGCTCAACAAATAGGTTGTTCTTGGTAATTAAATCGCTACTCAACTGTTTTATGGCCAGAGATACTTTTGAGCGCGGACTCTCTAAAACTATCGGGACGCCGCGGTTAATAGCTAAACCAACATTCTTGCCCTCCGAAGGAATCTGCGATATTATATCTATGGGTAAGCTAACCTTTACCTCCTGCCAACTTATACCAGAGACAGATTCTGCCCGGTTTAATATCCCCTTAATCATACTTAAAGGAAAGCTCAAAAACTGCAAGGTGTCTAATATCCACTTGGTCTGGTATATAGATATAACGTCCGGATTAACCACAAGAAAAAAAAGATTCGCCTGATTCAAGGTAGCTACAAATATCTCACTAAAACTTTTTCCGGCATCAACGATGATGTAGTCATAATCCTTAACCAGGAGAGCGAATACATCTTTAATTTTAGAGGACTCTAAATAAGAGGATTGCTGCGGCCTTAATACCGCGGGCAGAAAATCAACCTTTGAGCTAACCTGGACTATAAAATCTGCTTTCTTAAAAGACTGCGGCTGTTTCTTCAAGACATTAATCGCATCCACCATGGCCTTCTGGGGGTTGGCATTAAGCATCTTAGCCATATCCCCGGGGGCCTGGACATCCAAATCCACCAGGCAGACTTTTTTGCCCTGATCCTGCGCTAAAGAAACAGCTAGGTTAGCGGCAATTAAGGTTTTGCCTACTCCGCCTTTGGTGCTGAATATAACTACGGTTTTAGACATTATTAATCCAGTTGATAGGCTATGGGAATGTTAATCCAGAGCTCCTTTTCTTCTATAGGGGGAGGAAAAGGAGGATAAGGACTTGCTCTTTTAGCAGTTTTTAGGGCATTGTCATCGAGAATCTTGTAACCCGAAGAGGTCTTTATTTTCGCTTCCAGTATCTCGCCTTTATAAGAAAGCTTAAGGCCTAAAGTAGCTACCCCTTGAAATCCTGCGCCTCTGGCTGAAGGAGGATAAGTTAATTGCTCTAATATACGCTCCTGAACTACTTGAGAATACCGGAATACCGGAGTCATAGCTTCTTCGTTATAATACTTAAGCGGCAGGGGGCCTTTTTTGGCTTCCTTAATTTTATCGGCTTGACTGACTATTCTTGGCGTAAGAGTAATGAATAACTCCACATCCTCGCGGGTTGAGGCAGGAGAAATATCGGCGCCGGGAACACCACCGGTAGTACGATTTTTATGCCTGAAAAACATACCTAAGACCGGTATATCTCCAAGCCAAGGGAATTTTTCCAGCTCTTCAGCAGTCTTTTGCTTAATCAGGCCTCCGATAGCCATAGTTTGCCCGTCTTCAAGAATTAGTTCGGTTGTAGCAGAACGTTTTATAAAACAATAGGCTGAGGCATAGGTAGTTTGTATCAAAGTCCCTAACTCGCTTATTTCCACATTTAGATTAAGATGCACACGGCCTTGATCATTAACCTGCGGCTTAATATTTAAAACAATGCCATAATCTTTATACTCAACGGTACCGCCGGTAGTCGCTCCGGTGGTTGTGGCACCCGATGTCCCCGGGGTAACTGAGCCGCTTAAAACAGGAACCTCTCCGCCTACCAAAAGTTTGGCTTCTTTACCGCTTAAACAAGCCAGCCGCGGCCGTGAAAGTATGCGCGCCTTGCCACTTTTCATTAAAGCATCCAAGGTCAGGTCATAAGCGCTCCTGGTTATTCTACCCAGCTTGAATAATTTGGCAAAAGAAGTAGTCCCGGCGGTGCCTATCCCGGGAGCTGACCCGGCCACTTCCGCAAGGCTTAATGTATTCGGCCACTCAAAACCTAACTTTTCCTCTGACCCTCTATCTATCTCAAAAATCTGGACATCTATTTCTATTGCGGTCTCCTCATCCTTGAGCATCATTAAATCCACGGTTTTATCTTTTAATGCCCCTAAGGCAGTAAAAATCCTATCTTTTTCCTGAGTAGTCTTTACTTTACCCAAAAGGAAAACTTTACCCTCATCATCCTGGGCCTTAGTATAAACTTCCTGAGCGCTTACCTGTTTCAATAAAATATCTATCCGCTCTTTGATATCGTTTATATTTTCGTTAAATACCTTGACCTTATAAGACTGTTCCCCATAATTATCCCAAACCACGAGCGTCGTGCTCCCCGCGGACTTAGGGTTTAAAATCAACTCGGATTTAGTTACGCTGGAAACATCTGCCACAGCAGGATTACCTATGGCTATACGCGTAGGGTTATTCACTGAGACTACCTTCACTTCTCCCATATAGAGGCTTATCTCCTCGCCCAAATTATCCGAGGCATAATTATTAAAACTGATCCCCGCGACGAAACAGGATATGAAAAGAAGAATTATGGATAACTTTTTCATGTTTCTCCTTGCACAGTAAGTGCACACCCGCGCAATTTTTCGCCACAAGGCGAACACTGGCCCAATTCCAATAAGGGCCACGTGCCTTTTTAAGCGCGGGGTGTTGTTATTTAGATAAATCCCGTTAGAAATCTTTATTTGCTATCTCCGCTAGAAGATTATTTCTAACGGGATAAAGGCATTTTTTCTTTATTTAATCCGCGGTATACTTCCACATAAACAGTATTATCTTCAACCGATTTTTCTGCAGGCGCAGCAGGCGCAGGCATTATATACTTAAAAAGCGTCTCCCAGCTTGCGGGCTGGATTGGCCCGACTTGAGCATCCGCAGGCGAACGCAAGGTAAGACGAATCTTGCCTTGTTCCTGGACAAAAGCAATCAAACTCGCCTGTTGCGGATCAAGGGCTAAAGTTATAAGGCCTACACTAGCATTTTCTTCTTTCTTAGAAGCGTAGCGGCTTGCTTCTTCCTGAGCCATTCCGCCTCTGGTATCTTGCCCTACCGCTAAAATTAATATATTCTGGAATAAAGGTAAAACCGCAACTTGTGTGCCCTGTTCCCCTCCTGCCCCCTGCGCCGGCACAGGAACCATGGCAATCACATCAACATAATCTCCGGGCTTAATCATACCGCCTAAAGAGGCGATGCTGTCTACTGAAATAGTAATTGCTCTTTTGCCTACGGGAGTAAGGCCGGCTAAATTACCGCCGCCTCTTTGCTGCTTGCTGCTAAGCTTGGTAAGGGTAATCTGCTCTCCTTTAGAGATTACGGCAACAGTAACCATATCTGATACCCTGTCTAAAGAAGTAACGGCATTAGGCTGCACGAATTTATTAGGCACAATTGCAGTCTCGAGCATCTCTGACCCGATGACCGAGCCTTTGGGTATATCCTGCTTAGCCACTAATACCGCGGTCTGGTTAACCTGTATATTAGCGAGGGCTTTTTTTGCCTGCGCCTGAGTTTCCTGCCGCTGTTGTTTAATATAAGCATTTACCATAATAACTGCGGCTATAGCTAAGATTCCTCCGGCGATTAAAATAATATGCTGCTTTTGCAGTTTTATCGGCATTATTTTATCTCTCCTTCATAAACTTCAATTTTGGCGTCGCGGGAAAGCTTGCCAATCAAAGCTTCTAGTTTCTGCTGCTGCTTTAAAAAAGTCAGGCCTCTTTTTATATCATCCCAAAGTTCGGTGAGTGATTTTTGTTTACCGCCTTTTTTAGCCTCTAATTTAATTATATAGTATCCCTCCGGACCTTTAAATATATTGCTGGTTTTGTCTACCTCTAACGTATTGGAAAAAGCGGCTTCGTCAAACTGGGCGAATTTCTTACCCTTGGGGATAAATCCCAAATCTCCACCCTGTTTGCTGCTTGGGGATTTTGATTTTTCCTTGGCTATAGAGGCGAAATCCCCGCCTTGTAAAAGCAAAATCAGGATATCCTTGGCATCCTGTTCGCTACCGACTACTATTTCGCGTATTTGCCTTTCTTCCGGCTCCTTAAGCTGGTCTTTATAAGTGTTATAATAATCCTCGATCTCTTTAGAGCTTACGTCTATCTTTTCCGTCTCATTCTTAACCAACTCCATGACCAAAAGCTGCATCTTGGTTTTGTCCAGCGCCCTTAAGACCTCTTCGTTCCTCTCTAAGCCATTATCCACAGCCTGCTGATATAATAATGCCCGGCGCACCATTTCATTCTTCAGGTAATTGATCTTTTGCTCGCGGGTGGTAATCTTAAGTTCTGGCCTGTCAACGGGGACGGTAGCATTAAAGGCGTCTATCTCCTGATTCATATCCTCTAAGGTAAGCGAGATATTATTTACCTTGGCAATAACTGTGCCCTTTACCGCCATCATCGGATATTCTTTCTTGGCCGCTGGCTTCTTGGAGATTAAGGCGTTTAGTTTATCGCAGCCTAAGAAACCGAAAAATATAAAGCAAAATGATATCAGGACGATAATCTTTCTTTTCACATTTACCTCCTCAAGTTGGTTATTCTTTCTTGATTTCGTTAATAATCTTGGTTAAAAGATCGGCGATCTTAGCAATCAGGTAAAAGAAGAAAAACAAGAAAGCGTATACCCCGAGAATAATAACTCCCATCCACCAAGGATAACCCGGAACCTTGTTAAGAATCGTAGCTATCCCGCTAAGTACCCCGAGAAATAAAAAAATCCAGGCCGCTATTTTTACAGCTAAGCTGGATACCTTTAAGAAACCTAAATATTTACGCATAAACCCCTCCTCGTTATTCTATTTTTTATCATAAACTCCGCTAAATTGCAAGAGAAATATTATTTGGTAGCGCTAACGGGATTCGAACCCGTGTTTACAGCTTGAGAAGCTGATGTCCTAGGCCAGGCTAGACGATAGCGCCATAAATAATTAACTATGTTTTAAAGACCGGGCTTCCCGCCAATATTTTTTATTCATGAGGCGGGATCCCGCCTGCTATGAAATAGCTTGGCGGGAAGACGATGGGGCCAAAATAAAAACATTTCCGTAGCGGACGTTTAAATGTCCGCTACGATTGATGTTACACTTAAATGTCAGCTACATTTAATTTAGTTAAAGTTAAAGGTGAAGCTATTGTAATATAAAGAAGGCATGGGGTCAATTATTTTATTGACCCTTAAAGCAAAAAGTGTTATATAATAAAGCCCATGCAGGTAGGCATAGGTTTTAGCGCGGAGAGTGACCACATCAAAGCGGCTAAAGAAGCTGTTGATAACGCAATGCCCGGAATTAACAAGGGGAAAGTGGATTTAGCGTTTCTCTTTAGCACGATAAAATTCAACCACCCCTTAGTATTAAAAACCATCGCCGAATCCTTAAAAAATATCCCGCTGTTAGGATTAAACACCCCTGCAGTTATGTTTAATCTGGGGATATACAGCAATGGGTTGCTTGTTGTGCTCTTCAGCCTTCCTGAAGGAATATATTTTAATACTGCCTGTGTTAAAGAGGTCTCAACAAAAACCGCGTTGGCCTCGGGAGAGAAGCTCGGAGAAGAACTTTTATACGGATGCCAGGGTGTCCGCCGGAACTTAAGCATAATATTCTCCGATGGTTGCATCGCGGATAAACAAAATATTATTTTTGGCCTGCAGGAAAAAATAGGTAGAAGTTTCCCGATGGTCGGCGCCTCTACCTGCGGCCTTAACGCAAGGACAGAAAAGGCCTGCCTTTATTTCGGCAGCTTGGCTTTAAATGACGCTGTATGCGGGATACTGTTTGGGGACAAATTAAATTTCGGCTTAGGCATAAAACATGGCTGGAAGCCTTTAGGCAAACCCAGGAAAATAACCCGCTCCTCAGGCAACACCATAAATGAAATAGATGACAAGGCAGGAGTGGACCTTTATCAAGAATACCTTGCTAAGAATGTTTCTGGCCTTAAGAAAAATTTAGGGCGCATTTCAACATTCTATCCTTTAGGAATTGACATTACCAGAAAAAAAGAATATTTACTTAGAAGCCTATCATCAATAGAAGATGACGGCTCGCTTGTTTTTAACGGCGATACCCCCCAAGGCAGCACAGTAAGGCTAATGATCAGTTCAAAGGAATCCTGCCTTGAAAGCACGCGCCAGGCAGCTAAGTTAGCCAAGAAAAGTTTGGGTAATCAAAAGCCAAAACTTCTCCTCGTCTTTAATTCCTTAGCGAGAGCTATACTTTTAGGCAGGCAAGAAAATATGGAGATAGAAATAATAAAAGATGTTTTTGGTAAAGATACGCCTATAGCCGGAGTATATACCTTGACGGAACAAGCGCCTTTAAGTTCCGCAATCTACTTAGGAAAGTCTTATTTTCATAACAACTCTATTGCCATATTAGCCATAGCAGGTTAGAAATGTTTAATTCCGATATAATTCTTATCCTTACCTCAACGTTAATAATCATCGCTTTAAGCTCTATGCTCCTTACCAAGATGCAAAAAATCAAACAATTGCAGAATGAGGCGGACGAATTAAAACGGTCCCTTGACGGCATGGATGAACAGGCCAAAATTATTGTACGCACGGATATGGAATTAAACCGGATACAGGAGGAATTGGATAAAAAAATCTCCGGTTTATACGCCCTGCAAGGGCTATCCTACGCAATCAGTATGACCCTGGTAGAAGAGGAGATATTTAGAAGGCTAAGCCTTGAGTACCTAGAGAAACTTGGATTTGAGAAAACCTTGGTTTTTCTTTGGGACAACGAAAGGAAGAATTTTACATTAAAAACTGCGATAGGCTACACAGAAGAAGAAATTAATCTGATAAACTCCCATATAAACGCCAATAAAAACCATTGTTTAAATCTTATAGGCGAGGCAAAAACATTATCATCATTATCTGCGCCCGGCAATTTTATTACCAAAAATACTCTTTACAACATATTCAAGGCTAATTATTTCATCTTCTCGCCTATATTGCCCCAGCAGAACAATCGCGGATTTCTTTTTGTGGGTACTCAAAACGCCGAAACCGTTATCACCGAAGGCGATGAGGAATTAATTAAGATATTAACTACCCAGTTAGGCCAGGCGCTGGAAAACGCGCGGTTATTTGAGAAGACATGGAATGCCCAGCAAGAATTAGAGAAAAAGGTAACGGAAAGGACGCGGGAATTAACTGCCGCCTTGGAAGAAGTAAGAAAGCTCAGCAAACTTAAAACGAATTTTGTCTCCAGCGTCTCGCATGAATTACGCACCCCCCTTACTTCTATAAAAGGGTATGCGGCGATATTACTTACCGGGAAATTAGGCGCGATCCCTATAGAAGCCAAGGAACGCTTGGATAAGATCAATCGGCATAGCGACGAACTTGTGCATATGGTAAACGACCTCTTGGATATATCGCGTATAGAATCAGGCAAAGTAACAATGAACCTCGCGCCATGTGACTTAAAGGAGATTATCAACAAAGTGGATGATTTATTGTCCGGGCAATTAAAGGAAAGAAAAATAAACTTAAGTGTTAATATTGAACCTAACGCCTCTTCTGTATTAATAGACCGCGTTCAAATAGAGCGCGTATTTATTAACCTTATCGGCAACGCGATGAAGTTTACTCCGGCAGGAGGCAGGATAAGCATATCTAACCGCAAGGCAGGCGAAATGATTCAGGTGGATGTATCTGACACCGGATGCGGGATACCTTTAGAGGCTCAAGAAGCGATATTTGAAGAATTTTTCCGCGTGGACAATCCCATAAATCAAGAGGTAAAGGGCACCGGCTTAGGGCTAGCTTTGGTTAAACGAATAATTGAAACCCACCAAGGAAAAATTTGGGTAAAAAGCAAGGCTGGTTCCGGATCAACTTTTAGTTTTACATTACAGCAGGGATAAAAATATGGCCATAAAAATACTTATTGTTGACGATGACCCGGATATCCGCGATGTATTAAAACTTACGCTATCAGAGGAAAATTACGAAATACTCGAGGCTGGCGACGGAGAGGAAGCGTTAAAGATTGTCCATGACAACCAGCCTGACCTTATATTATTGGATTATAAAATACCTAAAATTGACGGGCGCGAAGTCTGCCGCAGAATTAAGAAAGACCTATTACTGCGCCATCTGCCGATAATTATGGTGACCGGTAAAGGGGATATTAACGACAAGGTGAACGGGATTGATGCCGGGGCGGATGATTACGTGGTTAAGCCTTTTGAGCCCAAAGAATTACTGGCACGCATCCGCATGATATTAAGGCATACTGAACGGGATTTAGAAGCCAACCCCCTAACCCGGCTTCCGGGAAACGTATCTATCCTAAACGAGCTGTCCCAAAAGATAAAAAGCAAAGCTTTATTCGCGGTTTGCTATTTAGATTTGGACAAATTCAAATCCTATAATGATAAATACGGCTTTGAGCACGGAGACGAAGTAATCAAGGAAACTGCCCGTCTCCTTGTCCGCTCTGCAAAAGGATTCGGGAATCCTGATGATTTTATCGGCCATATCGGCGGGGACGATTTTGTTATAGTTACAACTCCGGATAAAACAGATAATTTATGCCAAAAGATAATCCTAGAGTTTGAAAGCCTTGTCCCTTCATTCTATAACGAAAAGGATAGAAAAAATAGTTTTATAATAGCCAAGGACCGCGAGGGTAAAGAACAAAAGGTTCCGTTACTCTCCATATCTATAGGCGTAGTGACAAATGAACATCGCAAGATAACCCACGTTGCTCAAATCGGCGAAATCGGCGCGGAATTAAAAGCTTACGCCAAAAGCTTGGAAAGAAGCAACTACGTAAAAGACCAACGCAAAGCTGTTAAGCCGTTTCTCTAGAAGAGAAGCTAAAAATTGCTCGAATACCTTTTTTCCCTCTCTAACATTATTTATATTAGTGCCCCTCATATGAGGAATACCCGAAAGGCTATTTTTCAAACATCCTACTCACTCCAAGAGTACTACAACAATAATCACAAGTCAATTAAAGAATAGGCCCCGCGCGCTTGGGCGCGCTCCCACAT
>Ga0210051_1003761_pt1 | contig 14983 bp, 15 predicted proteins | sample CryGey092014_all_FD_185464 | JGI IMG/M metagenome (GOLD analysis project Ga0210051, IMG submission 185464) | Groundwater microbial communities from aquifer - Crystal Geyser CG23_combo_of_CG06-09_8/20/14_all (SPAdes) (version 2) | ecosystem: Environmental > Aquatic > Deep subsurface > Groundwater...
GTGAAGATTACTAAAGAAAAACCCTATGAAATTCCTCAAAAATACCACATTAAAGTAAACTCAGATCATTTAACGCCCGAAAAAAATGTTGATATTATTCTGCAGTATCTTAAAAAGAAACGGATTATAAATCTATGGAAAAAAAGAAATTCCTTGCAAAATTAGAAGAATATATTCCGGGGAAATCAATTGAAGAAGTAGCCGAAGAATTTGGTTTGAATCCGAAAAAGATAATAAAATTAGCTTCAAATGAAAGCCCTTTTGGACCAAGTCCGAGGGTAAAAAAAGTTATAGTTGAAAACCTGGATAAGCTTCCTATTTTCCCTGATCCATTAAGCATTAGGGAACTTAAAAATACCATTTCTAAAAATCTTAAAATTTCTCCTCAAAACATTGTTTTAGGAGCAGGAAGCGACGGAGTTTTTGATACTTTGAGTAAACTCCTAATTGATAAAAGAGACGAAACTATCATTCCTTTGCCCACTTTCGCTATGTACGAACAAGTCACTAGAGTCGCTAGTGGAAAGCCAATATTTTTACAAAGGGATAAAAGTTTCGATATACCTGTCAAAAAATTGCTTTCTGTAGTTAATAAAAAAACAAAGATTATTTTTCTTTGTTCACCAAATAACCCATCGGCTAACTTAATAAAAAAGAAAGATATTGAAGAAATTTTAAAAAAAGCAAATTGTTATGTTTTAGTTGATGAGGCTTATATTGAGTATTCAAAACCGGGTTCTTCACCTGTAGATTTGTTTAAAAAATATAAAAATTTAATAATTACTCGAACTTTTTCAAAAGTCTATGGTTTAGCTAATTTAAGAATCGGCTATGGAATAATGTCAGAAGATTTAGTTAAAGACTATGAAAAAACTAATTTACCATTTTTTACTAGTTCTTTAGCGTTTAAGGCGGCGAAAACCGCAATGGAAGATCAAAGATATACTAAGAAAGTTGTTAAATTAAATAAAAAAGGAAGGGAATATATTGAAAAAAATATAAAATTCAAAGCATATCCCTCGCAATCCAATTTTGTCTTAGTTGACGTATTTCCTCAGAAAGCGCAACGGATCGTTTTTGAGCTTCAGAAACAGGGAATTATTCTTCGTAACGCCAGCTCTTTTGGGCCTCATATGGATTCTTTTATTCGTATTTCGGTGGGTACGGTTGAACAGAATGAAAAAATGGTTCAAGCGTTAAATACCTTCTTTTACAAATGAGAGTCAAAAATAGAAGATTTCAAAACGATAGTCGAACAAAAAAGACAGTGGTAGTATTGGGAAATGCGAAAAGCGGAACTTCTGTTGTGGCAGGAATACTTTATATTTTAGGGGTGGATATTGGAAAAAAATTTGTAGAAGCAAATGGATTCAACCCAAAAGGATACTTTGAAGATTATGATTTTGTAGACCTAACTGACGCAATTTTTGAAGCAGCGAAAACCAATTATTGGGATTTTCCTTCTCATGAAAAACTTTTAGCTCAAAAGGAAAATTTCGACTCACGAATACGAAAACTTATTAGAAAGAAGGAGAAAGACAAACGAATTTGGGGATGGAAAGATCCTTGGACGAACATCCTTATTGATCTTTTCTTACCATACCTTACGAACCCGTACTTCATGGTTATTTTCAGAAATCCCCTAGCAATTGCGAAATCCGCAGTTACATTCACAAAAGGGAAGCAACACGAATTTTGGGTGAAACATCCAATTACGCTTTTCCACGGTCTTAAACTCGCAAATTTTTACGACAGAATAATCCTTGATTTCCTTAAGAAATACCCAAAACTACCTCAGCTTTTTATAGCATTCGAAGATATTATTGAAAATCCAGCAAGAGAGACAAAAAGGATCACGGAATTCTTAGGGATTACACCTACAAAACAGCAAATAGACAGAATACTTAATTTTGTTATGCCACGAGATAAGATCAATAGAGAAAGGAAGCGATTTAAAAATAAATCAATAAATTGAGAATTTCTGGAAGACATAGAATACATGGAGGATTATGTTAAAGAAGTAATGGAGAAGTCCAAGCCGAAATTAGAAGAATTTTTAAAAACAAAACAGATTTCTTTTTATCCAAGTTCGGCTAATTTTTTGATGCTTAAAATACAAAATCCCGATAATATAATCGAAAGTTTAAAATCTAAAGGTATTTTAGTAAGGCCTAAAAAAGATTCAAATGGTAAGGATGCAGTAAGGATAAGCATAGGCACTCTTAAAGATACCGAACGATTCATCGGAGCATTTAGTGAAATACTTGACAAAGGTATATAATCGAAGTAAATTAAAAAGCATGAATTATCCAAAAATTAAAAATTTATTAATTGACTATTTAACTCAAACGACAAAAGAAGTTAGCAAAAGAGCCGTCAAAGGAGAAGGAAGGAAGATTTTAGGCGAGGTAATTAATCGGCCTGAAGATGTTGAAATTGGAATAGATAGAGTAGGAGAAGAGATTTTAAGGGGACTGGTCAAGAAATATAAATTAAAAGCAACCATTTTTTCGGAACCAGATAACAGAGATATTAAAACTGGCGGAGAAAACCCTGATATTTATGGTTCCATTGATCCATTCGATGGCTCCGTTCTTTTTTTAAGGGGATTTGAACATAGTTGGTATACTGCTTTAAGTTTTTATGATAAAGAAAAAAACCCTCTTGCTACCGGTATTGCTGATATTTTAAATGAAAAATTTTATATTATGAATAATGGTGAAAACTATCTGTTAGACATGAAAAATGGTGGGAAGAAGAAAATTTATCCCTCATCTAGAAAAAAAATAACCGAACCCATTGTTTTAGCTTCTTATGTAATGAGTTCTCAATATTCTTCTAAATTCTTGGACATTTTCGGAGATTTATTAAAAAATCTGCATTCCAAATCTTTACTTTATCCTCAAGGAGGTTCATTTATTTATGCCTATTTAGCCTCAGGTTTAGTTGATGCTTATGTCATGTTTAATGAGCCTTGTTCAGAAATAGATCCTGGTTTTCCAATCGCCAAAGCTGCTGGTTGTTCAGTAGTTAGCGTTGATTCCGACGGTTCTTATAAAGATTATGAATTTATTCCTGGTAAGCAGCATGATAAAGTAGATTTACTAATTGCAGCTACTACCCCTCGGTTGAGGGATGAATTAATAAAATATTATGCAAAAAAATATGCCGAAAAATACTCTTTTAAACCTTAAACCAATTCAAAAATTTATTGAAGGAGTTGGTAAAGATATAAAAAGATATTTTGGAAAAGATCGGGGTTGTGTGGTTGGTCTTGGAGATGATGGTTTTATTTACGGTCTTGGGATTTATCAATGGATGAGTCAAAAGAATAAAAACATAAATTTCACCGCGATGGATGATAATGGGAAAGACTTAGAAGAAGAAAAGATAAAAGGGAGAAAAGTTCTAATAGTAGATAACGATATAATTTCGGGTAAAAGCTACAAAAGAGCGATGGAAACAATGAGGGCCAGAAAAGAAGGATTAAAAATAAAAGATATAAAATTTGCTGTTCTTTGTGATAGAACTGGATTGGCTGATTTCTCAGTCGAGGGTTATTCAGCTTATGCTCCCTGGAGTTTAGAGAGATTGGACGGATTAGATTTAAAAATTATTCAAGCCCTTTCTAAAGATGGTAGAAAATCATTTGTTGACATTGCCAAGGGTAGTGGTTTAAGCCCGGTAGCAATCAAAAACAGAGTGGAAAGATTGATTGAAGATGAAGTTTTAAAAATTCAAGGATTGTTAAATATGACTAAGGTTTATTCAGTAAGTGCCCACATTGAAATCGAAGCAGACCAAAAAACAATTGACCGATTAATTGAAAAATTTGAAAAGTCTCCTTTGGTTTACCATTTAGTCAGAACTTCTGGGAGATATAATTTAATGGTGAGTATAGCCACTCCCAATTTGGAAAGCATAGAAAATTTTATTGCCAAAGAAATAAGATTAGAACCTGAGGTTAAACATATTGAAGTTCATGTCGGGGAATTACCCATAATTCCAAAAGGCTGGATTCCCCCGATTATCTAAGCCCCCTTGACAAACCTTCCTGATCTAATAAAATAAAGTGTACTTGGGGAAAACTTTAGAAAATAAAGGAAATTAGACATTTTAGTAAGTTTTTTTAAGTATCTTGACAAGATTTCTTGATCGCTTATAATAAAAAAATGTTAGTCCAAAAAATAAAAGAAAATAATCCCTATAGAGTTTGGTCAATTTCAAAAAAGGTCTATGCCGTTATTGTTTTGACTTTTGGAAAAATGACTTGACAAGGGGATTAGTTGAAAACATAAAAAACAATTTTCTCCTAATCCTCTTGCCAAAGAGGATTTTGCAAAATTATGGTCAATGAATTTTCAATTCATTTCACTCCCGAGCGATAGCGAAGGGGGGAAGAAGAAAGTTTACTTTCTTTGCCCTCTCAATAAATAAATTTATTTCGATGGTAGAAGAAAAAAAGTTTTATCTAACTGAAGAAAGATTAGAAAGAATTAAAAAAGAATATAAAACCTTGAAAGAGCTGAAACTTGCCAAAACCAGAGGAGAATCTCCTAAGATTTTGCATTCTGAAGATTTAAATCCGGAATATCTTGTCTTTCAAGAAGACATAAGCTTTTTGGAGTCAAGAATTATTGAGCTTGAAAATATTATAAAAAATGCCGATTTGATTAGACCGCCCAAAAAAGAAAAACAAAACATTATTGATTTGGGAGCAACGGTTTTGGTTGAGGTAGACGGCCAGACAGACGAGTTTACGCTTGTTGGTTCTTTGGAGGCCAATCCTTCTATTGGGAAAATTTCCGATGAATCACCGGTAGGTCATGCGCTTTTGGGCCACAGAGTTGGAGACGCGGTTGTTGTTTCTTCTCCCATTCAGACAATTTATAAAATCAAGAAAATAAAATATCATCTTTCACCGAATCTCCATAGGAGTGAAGGTTAAGAAGAGATTTATCTCTCCGCCTTAAGAATTTAAGATAATCCTTTGGTTTTTTAGAGGGCAAAACCCTCTTTTTTGTTTGAATAAATTGTGTTAAATTGAAGGCGAAGAGGACTTCCTCCTCTTCTTCCACCTCGCTTCCTTAAGAAGCTCGGTAATGGAAGCTCGGTATTTTATGAAAGACATTCTTAATTTTTTAATTGAAGTCGGAAAATTAAAGAGAAAGAAAAGAAGAGGGTGGCTGATCCACAAAATAAAAGACGCAGAAACCACCAGTGAGCATATTTTTCATTTGGCGATTTTGGTTTGGGTCTTAGGAAAAAATAAAAAATTAAATTTAGAAAGAGTCATCAAAATGGCTCTCATTCACGACTTATGTGAAATTTATTCTCCCGATTTAACCTCTTATGACGCAGTAGCATTAAAAGAAAAAGGCAGGGTTACGATAGATGATGTTTTAAAAATAAAACCAATTGCCGGTCGTCCCACTACAAACCAAAGAAAAAAAATGGAAAAGATAAAACAAATACTGGAGAGAAGGGCGATGAAAAAAATTCTTTCAAAACTGCCCCCAAATCTTAAAAAAGAAATAAACGACCTCTGGCTAGATTATGAAAATGGCATTACGGCCGAAGGAAGATTTGTCAAACAAGGGGATAGAATAATAAATCTCTTACAGGGTTTGGAATATTGGAAAAGATACGGAAAAATTCCCCACAAGCTTTGGGTAAGACGAAGCAAAGAAGTTATTGACGACCCGGTTTTGCTTGAATTTGTTAGAACTTTAGAAAAAAAGTTTTGTTAAAAATGAAAAAGTTAAAATATTTAATATTTTCTCTAGTTGTTTTGGGAGGATTATTTTTTCTTTTGGGGCCGGAGGCGATTCCGGATAATTTCCAGCCTCAAGAAATTTTAGAAACGGCAAAAAACAGCGATGTTATTATTATTTTTAATTCCGGCGGCTGGGGCAACACGCCCTTTGAAAAGGCAGAAGATTTTGGCCCGATTGTTAAAGAAATTCAAAAAACTCTCAATGGTTGGGGATACAATTCAATTGTTATTTCTTACAACAGGACAAAAGATAATTTTTCAGGGAAAATGGCCGGAGCAAAAGATTTTTTAAATTCTTTTGAGTCTTCTTCAAATCTCTTAGCGGAAGAAATTGAGTTTTTAGTTGAAAAACTGCCGGACAAAAAAGTCATTATGACAGGTCTGTCTGCCGGAGGAGCTTTTGTCACCAAAACTTATGAAAAAGTTTCCGAGGAAGCCAGGAGTTCAATTTTAACAATTACAGCCGGTACGCCTTTTTGGGTAAAATCTCCCGATTCGGAAAATATTCTTCAATTAAATAATGTCGGGAAAGACAGCTTGGCTAAAGGAGAAATTAAAACCCTGTTTCTTTCTTTGTTTGAGTCTCCTCTTAAATGGGTTTCGGCTAAAATTTCAGGCAGAAATCTTTCTTTATCCCGCATATCAAATCAATTTATAGGGCATACCTATGACTGGAATACGGCTGCTCCGGAAATTACGCTTTTTCTTGAAAATAAAATTTCTCCACCATAAAGATTTTTAACTTACTATTTAATTCAGCCAAGCATATATTAGAACTTGGCTACGCCGTAGAAAATGCTAAAATGTTAGATAGGCTTTAAGGCGAAGAGAACTATGTTCTCTTCTTAACATTCGCTTCCATAAATGGAAGCTCGGTGTATGAAGAAGTTTTTGCTTTTTTTGGTTTCTCTCTTGATTGGAATTGGACTATTCATTTGGGTTATTAAATTCGTCGGCTGGCCGGAAATTAAAAACGCCTTTTTCGTTTTTACCGGCTGGCAGGGGATAGTAATTTTATCCCTTTCTTTTTTAATGGCTTTAATCGGGACCTGGAAGTGGAAAAGAGTGTTAGAAGAAACAGGCGCTAAAATTTCTTTCCAAGATATTTGGAAAGCGTATCTTGCCAGTTTTTCTATTCGATTTTTGGCTCCAATAGTTATTGTTGGGGCGGAGATTTTTCAAGGATATATTTTAAAAAAGAAAAATTCTATACCTTGGTCGCAGGGGATAGCTTCTGTTATAATTGATAGGATTTTGGAATGGACTGCTAATTTGACAGTAATTTTTTTTGGCGGGATATTTTTTCTTTTAATGATTGGTTTTCTGCCAATGAATCTGGTAATAATTTTTGGCAGCGTATTTTTAATTTTTCTTGCCGGAGTTTCCTTTTTTTATTTTAAGGCCTTTAAAAAAGAAAGTATAACAAAAGCCATTGGCAAGCTTTTTAATCACAAATTAGACAGTCAGCCCCTTGAAATTGAAAAAGAATTTTTTAATTTCTTTAAGCCAAAAAAAAGGATAATGTGGCAAGTTTTTGGTTTAAATTTTCTAAGAGCCGGAGTTATGCTTTTGCGAACATGGCTCTTGATTGGCTTTTTAGGGAAAAGTATTGGCGTTTTACCCGCCTTATCTATTCTTGGTTTTACTTACTTGGCAGTAATGATTCCCATTCCTGCGGCCCTGGGTTCTCACGAAGTGATTCAAACATTCGCTTTTAGCTCTTTGGATTTAGGAGCTGCCGCCGCCACCGCTTTCACCATGATTATCAGAGGGGCCGAATTAATAGTTGCGCTTTTTGGCATAGCGATTTTATTTCGCTTGGGAATATTTTTAATAAAGGACACGTTTTTTAAAAAGATAAATAATTTTGCCAAGAACAACGATGATAGGCATTAATAAGGTTATTAAAACTCTGATACTTTCTGATTTTTTGCTTCAATCCGGTTGGAGCTTGATAGGGCCCATTTTTGCCATATTTATAACCCAGCAAATTCAGGGAGGAAGTTTGGTTAGCGTTGGCTTTATTGCCGCAGCTTACTGGTTTGTTAAATCAATTACTCAACCTTTTATTGCTCATTTTCTTGACGTAAAGAAAGGAGAAAAGGATGATTTTAAATTCTTGATTTGCGGTTTGTTCTTGGCTAATTTGGTTCCCTTGGGTTATGTTTTTGCCGCTCAGCTTTGGCACGTTTTTTTATTGGAAACTGTCAGGGGGTTATGTATGGCTTGCGTGGTCCCCAGCTGGGCAGGCATTTTTACCAGACACATTGACAAGGGTTGGGAAGCGTTTACTTGGAGTATTGAAAGCACGGGCATCGGTTTTGCCGCTGCCTTTGCCGGCGCCTTTGGCGGAATATTGGCAACGTTTTTGGGGTTCAAAGTAGTTTTTGTCTTGGTTAGTTTTTTTGGCCTAATCTCTTCTTCACTTTTGCTTTTGCTTCGCAATCAACTTTTCGCAAGAGACCATTTTGAGCCCAGAGTTCCGCCGAGAGAGAAACCGGAAACACAATTTTAATGGGCCAAAGAGGATTTTGCCCTCTTTTCTACCTTCGTCCCTTGAACGGGACTCGGTATATGAAAAACCAAGAATTAGCTCAGATATTTTATGAAATAGCAGATTATTTGGAGATGGAAGAAGTGGCTTTCAAACCCTATGCTTACCAAAAAGCAGCCGTTACTTTAGAAACTTTAGAGGAAGACGTTGAAGAAATCTATAAAAAAGGAGGAATTAAAGATCTTGAAGAGATTCCCGGGGTGGGGAAAAGCATTGCGGAAAAAATTGAAGAATACCTAAAAACAGGAAGAGTTAAATATTATGAACAATTTAAAAAAAAGCTTCCTTTAAATTTGGAAGAATTAACTGCTGTCGAAGGGATGGGCCCGAAGAGAGCAAAAGTTTTATACCAAAAATTAAAAATTAGAAATTTAAAAGATTTAGAAAAAGCAGCCAGGGCCCATAAAATTGCTACTTTATTTGGTTTTGGCGAAAAAACTGAAAAAAATATTTTAGAAGGAATCGCTTTTTTGAAAAAAAGCAAAGGGAGGTTTCTCTTAGGGGAAATTTTGCCCCAAGTTAAAGAGATTTTAGAGAAGTTAAAAACACTAAAAGAAATTGAAGAAATTAGCATAGCAGGGTCTGTCAGGAGGATGAAAGAAACCATCGGAGATGTAGATATTTTAGTGACAACAAAAAATCCTAAAAAAGTAATGGATTTTTTTATTTCTCTGCCGGGCATTGTTAAAATTTGGATGAAAGGTCCCACCAAATCTTCTATTAGGATGGAAAAGGGGGTTGATGTTGATTTGAGAGTGGTAAGAAAAAAGAGCTATGGCTCTGCGCTCCAGTATTTTACCGGTTCAAAAGAGCATAATATCGCTACCAGAAGAATTGCCATTGATAAAGGCTTAAAACTTAATGAATATGGTGTTTTTCGTGGTAAAAAAATGGTTGCCGGTTGGTATGAAAATGGTATTTATCGAGCACTCGGGCTTAAGTGGATGGAGCCGGAGTTAAGAGAAAATCAAGGAGAAATAGAAGCAGCCCAGAAAGGAAAACTTCCTAAAATCATTGGCTACCAAGACATTAAAGGAGATTTACATTGCCATTCTGATTGGGATGGCGGGGCTAATTCTATTTTAGAAATGGCAGAAGCCGCTCAAGAGTTGAGGTACCAGTATTTGGGGATATCTGACCATACAAAATTTTTAAGAATTGAGTATGGATTAGATGAAAAAAAATTAGCCGAACAAAGAAAAGAAATCGACAAAATAAATTCCAAATTCCAAATTCAAAATTCCAAATTCCGCATCCTTCAAGGATGCGAGGTCAATATTTTAAATGACGGTTCCATAGACATTAAAGATGAAGCTTTAAAAAAGTTGGATTATGTTATAGCGGGCATCCACTCCAGTTTCAAGATGGAAAAAGAGAAAATGACCGAGAGAATAATTAGAGCGATGAAAAATCCAAACGTTGATATTATTGCCCATCCCACCGGGAGAATCTTAAAAAGAAGAGATGAATATCAAGTTGATTTCGACGAAATTTTAAGAACGGCTAAAGAATATAATGTCATTTTAGAAATTAATTCTTATCCTGAAAGATTGGATTTGAACGACCAAAATATTAGAAGAGCTAAAGAAGTTGGGGTAAAAATGATAATTAATACCGATTCCCACCAAAAAGACCAATTAAGATTTATGGAACTAGGTATTGCCCAAGCCCGGCGCGGCTGGGCAGAAAGGGGAGATATTATTAACACTCAACCTTTGGATAAATTATTAAAATATTTTGGATAATTATGGTACTGGAAAAATCAGCCGGAGCTATAATTTTTAGGAAAGAGAGTGGGAAACCCTTATTTTTACTTTTGCATTATCCAACCAGCCCGCGTAACACAGGCGAAGAGGATAAATCCTCTTCTTCACCCTTCGCTGCGGCTCGGGTAAAAAAAGAATACTGGGGACTTCCGAAAGGACATATAGAAAAAAAAGAAAAATTAGAAGAAACTGCCAAAAGAGAAGTTGAAGAAGAAGCCGGATTAAAAGACATTAAATTCATTGATGGATTTAAAGAGCAGGAAAAATATTTTTTTACAAAAAACAGAAAGAAAATTTTTAAAACAGCCACTTATTTGTTGGCCGAGACAAAAACCAAAGAAATAAAAACTTCTTTAGAACATTTGGGTTTTAAATGGCTTCCTTACGAAGAGGCATTAAAACAATTAACTTTCAAAAATGCCAGAGAGATTCTCACAAAAGCCCATAACTTTGTTTCAGAAAAAGGTAGTCAAAGAGAATAAATCCTCTTTTCCACCTTTCACTGCGGCTCGGGTATATGAAGTCGTAAAGAAAATTCCCAAAGGGAACGCGATGACTTATAGAGAAGTCGCTAAACTTGCTGGTTTTCCAAAAGCTTTTCGAGCAGTAGGTAATGCTTTGAATAAAAACCCTAACCCAAAAACCTGGGGATATTACAAAGGCCTTAGCGCTAGGCGCTCAGACGGTAATGATGGGAAGTATTCTGGCTGGTTTAGATGAATCTCCTGGTCAAGCCGAGTTTGATTACGAAGGGAATCGAATGGTTAAAAAATATCGAGGAATGGGATCCTTGGAAGCAATGGAAAGTACTTCAGCAGTAAGGTACGCTGTAGATAAAGTAAAAATAAAAATCGCTGAAGGGATAGTTACCGAGGTGCCTTATCGAGGCTCTGGCTATGATTTTCTTCTCAGGTTAATTGTTGGCGTTAAGCAAAGCTTACAAAAACAAGGATTCAAAAATATCAAAGAACTCCAAGAAGAAGCCGACATCAGGCCGATTTAATTTTTATTATTATAATCAAATATGAAAGTAATGGTTATTGGCAGCGGAGGGAGAGAAGATGCTTTGGTTTGGAAGATTTCTCAAAGCCCTTTGGTCTCCCAAGTTTTTTGCGCGCCAGGGAATGCTGGGATTTCTATACGGCCAAAAACAAAGTGCTTACCAAGTTTGAAGGCAACTGACATCTGGAATTTAAGAACTTTTGCCCGAGGAAATAAAATTGATTTAACAGTAGTTGGTCCAGAAGCGCCTTTGGTCGCTGGAATCGTCGATGAATTCGAAAAAGTAAATTTAAAAATTTTTGGACCAAAAAAGGAGACAGCTCAAATTGAAGGAAGTAAGGTTTTTGCTAAAAATTTTCTAAAAAGATATAAAATTCCTACCCCTTCTTTTACGGTTTTCGATATTAATGAAATAGCAGAAGCTAAAAAATATGCTCAGGCAAATTTGCCTTGTGTAATTAAAGCCGATGGTTTAGCCGCTGGGAAGGGAGTCATTCCTTGTTTTAATGAAAGCGAGGTTTTAGCAGCAATTGAAAAGATAATGGTTAGAAAGGAATTTGGCGATTCAGGAAATCGGGTTGTCGTCGAAGAATTTCTCAGAGGCGAAGAGGCAACCTTTAAAATTTTGACCGATGGCCAAAATTCTATTCCTTTACTTTCTACCCAAGATCACAAACCGGTTTTTGACGGAGATCGCGGAGAGAATACCGGCGGAATGGGCGCTTACGCTCCGGCGCCAGTAATTACCAAAGAGTTAGAAAAGGAGATAACGGAGACCATCATTAATCCTACTCTTAAGGGAATGCAAAAAGAGGGAAAGCCATATAGGGGCGTTCTCTACGTTGGTTTGATGATTACTCCTCAAGGTCCAAAGGTCTTGGAGTTTAACTGTCGGTTTGGTGATCCAGAGCTCCAACCTATTGTTCTTTTAATGAAAAGCGACATCGTACCAATCTTAATGGGGATTTCTCAAGGCCAATTGACCAAAGAGAAAATTATATGGGAAGATAGAGCAGCAGTTTGCGTAGTAATGACTTCTGCTGGTTATCCTGGAGAATACCAGATTGGAAAAGAGATTGAGGGTTTGGAAGAAGTGGCTGAAATGGGAGATGTAGTAGTTTTCCATGCTGGTACGAGAAGCGAAAATGGCAAGATTCTCACTGCCGGAGGAAGAGTTCTTGGAGTAACTGCTAAAGCTAACGGAATACCAGAAGCGATTAAGGTTGCCTATCGAGCGGTTTCCAAAATAAGCTGGGATGGTGAGCGTCACCGGACTGACATTGGCCAAAAAGCTTTAAAGCTCTGTTTTCCAAAATGACTTACCAAAAAGAAAAAATCTGGATTTTTGTAGATAATGAAGGTCCCTGTACTCTTAATGACAATGCCCAAGAAAACACCGTGGCTTTAGCTAAAAAATGTGGTTTTAGTGAAGAGGTTGGGATATCTTTCTACAAGAACACCAGCAATATCGATGATATCTGGGGAGATTTTCATAAAGTTCCCAAAGACCCGAGTTATTCCTCCGGTCACACTCTAAAAGTTGTCCTACCTTTTTATAAAGCACTGGGAGCTAACGCTCAATGGCTATATGAGTTTGCCAGAAAAAGCATTCGGATTGTGCCAAATATCGTCGAGGTCCTGGCTGACCTAAGTCGCAAATATAATACTTGGATGATTTCCACTAGCTACGAATTCTTCATCCAGGCTTTCTGCGATCGAGTGGGTTTTGATTTTTCTAAAGCTCGCTGCACCGCGGTGCCAAAGTTTGATGAAATCCCTATAAATGATGAAGAAATATTACTACTCCTGGCCTTTATGAAAGAGATTGCTCAAATGCCTACTATTGAGTATGACCCGAAGACGGGCCAAGTGATACCGGAACACCAAGCTTCCTACGAACACTTCACCAATTTTATTTGGGAGACCATCTATAATCTGCCGGTGGGAGCACTGCTTCGGATAGTCCATCCGGTTGGCCAGGCTCAAAAGAGAGAAGCAGTGGAAGAGATTTTAAAAGAAAGCCGGATACCTCTCGAGAAAGTGATGGGCGTTGGCGACAGTCAAACCGATCTCCAGTGGGTTAGGCTTCTCACGAGCAAAGGTTTGAGCATGATGTTTAATGGTAAAGGCAAGGTTTGTCATGAATCTGATATTATGTACATTGGTGAAGATGCCCGAGCCATTGAAGAGGTTGCTGACCTTTTTGCCAAGTGGGGCCGGCAAGGTGTAGTCAATTATTACAAACCTCCTCGAGAAGCAAAATGTGGAGGATTGCTGGCAGCAGTGACTCCGGAAAATATTGAAGAGTTAGAATTAATAAGTGCGAAAAAGCGAAAAGAATTTCGGGGAATTTATATCGGAGAGCTAACTTAAGAAAAGCTTTATTTTTTTTCAATTCGGAGCTAAAATAGTCGAGAGAAGAGATTTAATAAACTTCGAGAATTTATAAAAAAATGACAATGAGGAAAGAAAAGTGTGGAATATTCGGAATAGTTAGTAATAAAGAAGTGGCTCCCCAAATTGTTCTCGGTCTTTATGATCTTCAACATCGAGGGGAACAGGCTTGTGGAATAGTTGTTTCTGATGGTGTTGAGCTCCGAGATCATAGGGAGGAAGGCCTAGTTACCGAAGTTTTTAACGAGAGAAAAAGAGAAGATCTTTTTAAAAAACTATCAGGGAAATTCGGGATTGGCCACACACTTTATTCTACTATTGGAAAAACAGGGGAAGCGAAACAACCTAAGACTTTTCAACCATTGTTAGGAGAATTTCATGGTCAACCCTTTGCCCTTTCTCATAATGGAAATCTGATTGAGCTTGACGAATTAAGACAAGAAGTCGAAGGGAAAGGATATCAATTTCGGTCAAGAGATTCTGATACTGAGGTGATTGTTGCTCTTCTTTCCACTTCTCAAGAAAGGGATTTTCTGGAAGCCCTAATAAGGATTCTCCCGAGACTAAAAGGAGCATTTGCCTTAACTATTTTGTTTAAAGATAAAGTTATTGGCGTTCGAGATAAATTTGGGGTCAGGCCACTTTGTCTTGGGCAAGGAGATACAAACTTCATCTTAGCTTCCGAGAGTTGTGCTTTTTATACACTAGGAGCTAACTTTATCCGAGAGATTGAGCCAGGGGAAATTATAGTTTTGGGCAAAAACGGGATAGAAAATCATTTTATTTGGGCAGATAATCCCCGGCTTGCTATCTGTATATTCGAGTATATTTATTTTGCCAGGCCAGATAGCAGAATAGCTGGGAGGAATGTTTACTCCTACCGGAAAAATGCTGCAGAGATTTTAGCTCGAGAATGCCCGGTTGATGTCGATGCAATCATGCCTGTTCCTGAATCAGGAAGAATTTACGACAATTACTATGCCTGGGCTTTAAAGATTCCAATAGAGGAGGGACTTTTTAAAAATCGCTATTTCTCTATGAAAACTTTTTTAACTCCTCGAGAAACAGACCGCCGGAGCCTCCAGAGAATTAAATCCCACCCCTTAAGAGAAGTGGTCCATAATAAACGAGTCTGCGTGACAGAAGATTCAATTATCCGAGCCAATGTTCTTCCAGAGGTAGTTTCGATGCTAAGAGAGGCCGGGGCAAAAGAAGTTCATGCCAGGGTTTTTTCTGCACCCATTCGTTACCCCTGTTTTTTAGGGATTGATATGGCTACTCGGGCAGAACTGATCGCTGCGAATCTTACAGTAGAAGAAATCGGAAGAAAAATTCTTCACGTTGACTCTTTAGGTTACCTTAGTCTCGAAGGGATGATTAGAGCTTCCGGTCTGCCAAGAGAAAATCTTTGTTTAGGTTGTTTCACTGGAGAATATCCAATAGAACCACCCAAAGATTTGGGCGAGCCCCAAAAACAAAAAGCCCTCTTTT
>Ga0210051_1003765_pt1 | contig 14977 bp, 32 predicted proteins | sample CryGey092014_all_FD_185464 | JGI IMG/M metagenome (GOLD analysis project Ga0210051, IMG submission 185464) | Groundwater microbial communities from aquifer - Crystal Geyser CG23_combo_of_CG06-09_8/20/14_all (SPAdes) (version 2) | ecosystem: Environmental > Aquatic > Deep subsurface > Groundwater...
AATGATCAACAAGGTCAAATAACTTCTCATCTGGCATTATGGTTGCATTTGTTTCAATTGTAATGAAATATTTTTTCGGTAATTCTGATAATAATGTAATCAGTGCTTCTTGTTGTATTAAAGGTTCGCCTCCTGTGATAACAAGATAATTACTATCATATTTTCCAATTTTTTTCTTGATATCATCAATAGACATAATATAACCCTTAGAATGATATCGGGTATCACAGTACACACAAAATAAATTACATCCAGATAATCTAAGAAAAATCGAATTTCTTCCTATATACTTTCCTTCTCCTTGAATACTTCCAAAGATTTCGCACACCTTCAATTCTTTCATATTTTTATATTGAATAAGTTATTGATGCATTATCACTTTCCCAAATTGTAACTTCAACTAATGCTAATTCTGAAAGGTCAGGAATATCATGAATTTTATCATAAAGATATTTTGTTATATTTTCTGCAGTAGGTTCAAAATCTAAAATCTCATTCAAATTTTTATGGTCAAGTTGATTAATAACTTCTTTAACTTTCTTAAAATCAACTACCATTCCACCAACTAATTCTTTAACTTGAATCTGGACTAAAATTTTGAAAGTATGCCCATGGACTGAAACATTACATTCTTCTGAATATGCATTAGTTAGCTGATGTGCTGCACAGAATTGATGTCGTAATTTAAATGTATACATATATTATAACATTCTTTAGTATAATTGTTTATATTTTTCTAAAAATTCTAAATCTTTTTTTGTAGGTTTATATCCTAATACATCAAGATATTTTTTTGTTTTCTTTAGATATTGTTTCTGTACTATTTGCGAACTAAGTGGGAGCAATCCTTTTCTACCTTCAGGCATATGGTCTAAAAAATTATTTAATGGTGCTGCATTATACGGACTATTTGATACTCTGCCTAATATATGATGTAAACAATCAGCATTATTTATTCCTGTTTCCCAAGAAGGTGACCATCCTCCTGAAAAAAATAATTCTATTGTTTCTTTAGAAAAGTTATTCTTCATTATTTTCAATTTTTTAAGATTATTCTGAACTTCTCTTAATTCTTTTAAATCAAGCATTATTGTATCTATAGCATTATCCCAACCTGCGAAATAATCTGCCCCTTTCTCTTTTTCATCAAATCTTCTAACATTTGAAATAAGTTGTTGTATTTTTTCGATCTCTATTAACATATTAAATAATTATCCAATTTATAATGTTTCAGATGTAAAATCATTTTTCATTTAAAATTTTTATTAATTTCTCATATTCAGCAATTTCTTTTTTAGCCCAAGCAATAATTTTTTTTGGATTATTTTTTAATGTATTTACCCAATCTTTAGCAATGGATTTTTTATTCATATTATTCTACTTTATGCCCTTTTTTATCAAAGGTTATATTAAGATTTTCTTTACTAAATTTATCATATGAAACACCGACAAGATCATTAATTTTATCAAGTAATCTAGCAATACAAATTTTATTTTCATCATTAACTTTAAATTTTTCTCTTTCATCATCAGAAATATTATCTATTATAAGAGCATAAGCCTGCATATCTGTTCCTGGATCCTTTGATTCAACCAGAAAACCATTTTCAATTTGTTTTATTATTATTATTCGAGACATATTATTATATTATAACCCAATCTTTAGCCTCCATATCTCCATCATTAATAATCCATTGGTAAAATTTATCATCATCCTTATGTAGCATTAAAAAACCATCTTTTTTAATACCATATTCATCTTCATTATCCCATTCAAGTCTAGTAACTTTTGCACCATTATTTACTAATTCAATAGCTTTAAAGAAATTCATTTGTCTTTGTCCTAGGACTGCTTGTGCAGGTAAAGGACTAGCGTTTTTTTTTGTCATATTCTCTTTCATACTTTTTTAGTTAATTATGCTAATTATTAAAATTATAATAGAAACAATTAATGCTATAATAGATAAAATTAAAGCGCTTATATCTATCCTTTTGGTAAGTATTGTTTTTAGATAAGTTTTTATTGTCATAATTCATCTTTATAAATAAATTTGATAGAGGGAAATGATTAACTTCCTTCAGGTCTTACCCATCCAGTCGCCATAGCATCTCAAGATATTCCCCTCTGCGGTAGGTCTATCAGATAATGATGAATCGTATGAGTTTGGGGGAACAACTGCTCCGACTGCCTCAATCACTTAATCGTTGGCACTATACTCATCGTATAGTAAGAGCATACATTAATCCCGCATAGCGATTTATTCTGTCACCTCTATCAAATCTATTTACAAATTTTAAATAGCTTTTGTTTGTTCAATTTGACGCTTGAGCTCAGCTACTCGCTGACAGACAGTTGTCAGAATATCATCTATTGCACTAAGTTTAAGTTTCATTTTATAGTATAGATTTTCATAAAGTATTTGGTCATTAGCAATATCTAAAGTTTCAGTTACGATTATATTCTCAATTTGTTCTTTATTTTTTACTTTACCTTCAACAGCTTTAATGTGTTCAGTAATTTCATCCCATCTAGTAGCCCTAATTTCTTTTAAGTACAGTTTTAATGCTTCTGATGTTTGGTTTAAATCACTAATATAATCAACTAAATAAAACTTATAGCCAGATAATTTCATTTGTATTTCAGCAAGTTCACCGCCATTAAGAGCATTAAAATTACTACCTAATTCATTAACTAAAACAGTTATTTTATTCATAACTACATTACCATTTTCCTTTTGTCGGTCAGCTAGAAATTTATCTCTGGCTGTTTGAAACTTCTCTAAAACTATACTCATATTGAAAAATCAAATTTTTGTTCTATTTGACGAATTAAATTATCTTCTATTTCTTTAATACGAGCGTCTGATACTTGAAATTGTTCCGCCATTTCTTTCATTGATTTATTTCTAACAAATCTTTCAATTAGTATAGTTCTATCCTTTTCTGATAAATCAGCAAGTAAATTAATAAAAACTCTTGAATTTTTTGATAAATTAGATGTTAACATATATTATAAACTATAAGGACAATTATCAGTACCTTTTGAACCAAACGGACAATAATAACAATATGAACCCTGACAATGTTTAAATTCTGAATGTTGAATTTGGTTGTAAAATTCTAAACATTTTTGTTCTAGCTTTTTCATATCATCTTGATTATATTGTATTGTTAAAATCTGCGGCCTATATTCTTCTTTGTTAACTTTTTTCTTATTATTAACAGAATACTTAACTGGAAGTAATTTACCTTTTGTTTTAAGAACCGCGTATGTATATATTTTACTTTGTAAATTATCAATTCTCTCTTGTGTATAATCCTCTGATGTTGTCTTATATTCAATTATAAAATCTTCGTCCACCCTATCAACAAAACCGTATAATTTAACAGGTAAACCAGGTAATGTAACATTAAAGTTAAATTCCTTTTCTATGATATTTCCTAATACTGGATTTTCAATATACTTTTCAAACATCTTTCTAACAAGTGAGAATCTTTTTATTTCGTCATCTGTTTTCTTTATTAACATTTCATTTTTTAATTGTTTGATTATTTTTTCCTTTGTATTTTCTGTTGGCAGTTGATGATAAAATTGTAATGCTTTATGGTAAGCAATTCCAATTATAAAAGCATCATTTGGTAACTGTAATAATTTATAAATATACTGATATTTCCATTTAAGTGGACATTCTTCATATGTTGTAATACTAGTAGCACTGATAGATTTTAAAATTTTACTCATTTTATTCTAGTTAATTTATGACACTCATTATTTAATTTGCTTCCTGAACCAACTTTTCTTGTCGGCATATATTTATTTTTTATCTGAAAGCATTATTTTTTTCTGATTATACTTTTTAAATAAAATAACTTTAACTGCTTTACCTTCAGCTGAATTGACTTTAGCAGATAATGATTCAAGTTGTTCAACTGTTCTACAATCATTAATTTTCTTTTCAAGTTCAGTAGCTTCTTGAGAGATAACTTCTTCTTTCACTTGTTCTTCTTTAACATAAGTTATGTCTTCATCAACTTCATTTTTAAGATACAATTCATTTCCAATTCCAAGATACTTACAAGCTGCTTTAAAAGCTGAAGTTTTAGCTCCTTTGTAAGCATTTTCTATCCTTTTTGCATAAGCTGCTGAATGTCCTGTTATCTTAATATCAAATTGAGGAATAATAAGTGATAAATCCATAACAACATAGTAGCCTTTGCTTAAAAAATCTTCTTTCCGTATATTTTGTTGTGTAACCCATTTACCTAGTCCTATAACTTCATTTAAAAGGTTTATCGCATATTGTGCGTTGTATCCTCTTAATTTTTTTCCGTCTTCAGTATATTCATAAAGATACTCTTCAGGAATTGGTTTAGATAATATTTCATATAACTTTACACTTTTTTCTTTCTCAATTTTTTTACTTTCCACTTTTTGTTCATTTACCATATAATTCAAATTACTTAATTAGAAAGGAATTTGACTTGTATTAAAATTATCACTTTTCTTTTCTTCCTCATAAAAATTTCCTTGACTACTTTCATCATCAACTATTTCAGGTGTATAAGTTTTTACTGGCACTCTCAACTTATCAGTTACATTAAGTGCCATTTGTAATTCTTTTTGTAATTCTATTTCTTTGCCCAAATCAATCATTTCACCTTTTTCAAATGCAACATACCAAAATTCTATTTTCCCTTCCCTAGCATATTTAAGCACAAAATTTGTCTTGTAAGCAACATATGTATCATTTTCAGCAAAAGTATTTTTATAATCAAACCAGTTATTATATGAACTCATTTTAGATTTAAAGCGTAAAATTTCACCATCAATATCAAGATAAAGAACTAAAAGCAATTCAAAGCTCTTCCTAAATCGTCCAACTAAATCTCTATCTGTTGTTTTAAATAATTCTTTTAATTCTGAATATGTGCCTTCTCCTATAATTGAACGACTTTGTCTATTATAAACTTTAATAATTTGATCCCAATTATCAAACTCCTCAGAAAAATAAGGTGGTATAACATTAAATTTTGACCTAATTTGATATCTTGCTTTTAAAATAACAGCTGATAATTCTTTTGAATAAAATTTCTGTTCATATTCTTTTGTTTCTTTATTCTTAATCGTTAACAAAAAACCTTGTAAAGAAGGGACTTCAACTTCTTGTTTAAGCCCATCAATTTCTACCATTTTCTTCTCTTTTTTATTATTAATTTGTAGTAAAGGAATAAAAGGAATGAAATTGCCTTTAAATTCACCAGAAACTTGTTTTGCTTGTTTAACCATATCTGGATCTAAAGCAACTTCATAATGCTCCTTTTTTTGTAATGATTTTGTTATCATAATGTTAGTTTATTGTTAGTTTAAATTTTAATAAATTCCAGAAACACCTCATCCAAAAAATTCTATTATGATTTGTTTTTGTATGACATTTTCGACTCATTTTATTGTAATAAAACGTGTTTCTTTAATCCCAACACCTCCTAATAATTTACCTTCTATTTTCTCCCATTTATCTATAATATCGTTAACTATTTCTTTATCTTTAATAACTGTCTGTTCTTCAAATATATTTCCAAGGTCAATATCTTTATATAACTTTTCAATTTCTTTCCAATTATAAACAATTGAAGATTTTAATTGATAAACATCTCTAATTTGATAAGTTTTTTTAACTTGTCTCCAAATTGTATAATCACCTTCTTTAATTGAATCAAGTTTTTTTTCTTCAAGTATAAGAAATGCTTGTTCACGTAATAAAGATTCTTGTTCAACAAGATCAATTAACTGTGCTTTTTTTAGAGCAATATTATTTTCAAATTCTTGTTTTTCAACTGTTATATCTTTTTCAAGAGCTGATCTTAATTGATAAATTTTTAGAAGTTTTTTAAACATATTAGAAGTTTATATCGTCCAATGAAGTTGTTTGACTAATTTCTCTATCTATCTTATCATCTATTGATTCATAACTTTCACGATTTTTTTTCCATTCTAAATATTGCTGAGACATTCCTAAATATTTCATACCTTTTTTATATCCAAAACCAGACGATTCTGCTATATACCACTGCATAGGAATAACATATTCACCATTCCTATAAACAAACCCTGCTCTTTCTACTTCATCGGGTGGTAGCAATCCATCTGGTGTCTGTATCCAACCTAATTCAATTTTTTTTTGATACCATTCTTGTCCTTTTTTAATCAATTCTTTCATGCCATTCGCCTTTATCAAAGAAAATTTTTCTATTTGATTCAAGTTCTCTAAGTCTTGATATTTCATAGATTTTTTCACCAGTAGATAATACTAATATCGGTTTTTCACCTTTTAAGGATTGAGGATCCTCAAGGATAAACTTTTCAACGGTTTCTAAGGCAATTTTATAATCTGCTACATCAAGTAAATATTGTAATGTTGCTTTTATTTTATCAAGTGAAAAACACTCAAGTCTTTTAGCAACTGCATTATTACGAAAAATAAAGAATAACATCTGGTCATAATTATCAAAGTGATAATTTTTTAATCTAGCAAATAATGCTATAATCATCATCCTTTTATTTTTTGATTGTTCCATTTCTCTTAAATACAAATCTGTATTCCAGGAAATAGAATGCCATTTACTTTTTTCTTTTGTCATATTACTATATATGTATTATATGTTATTTTAGAAAAAAAGTCAACCCCTTTCTTTTTATCTAATATTAGTAATTAGTTAAGATTAAAATAATATACTAAGTTGATTTTTCTATTATTCTGCGGATAACTTTTATTTAATTCTATAAAAAACTAATTTTAGTTACCATTTTCATATATAAAAGTTATCCGCAGATTAGGAGGTTGACAAGATTTTTAAGTTAACATATAATTAAAATATCCAACAATTATTAAATATTTATTTTTCACTTTTATGTTTAAACTTTTAATAAATAAGCAAAAAATTGAATATGCAATTGTTTTCTTATTGGAAACAAGTTTAGCATATGGAGTGAAAAATATAATGTTAGATACAGAAACACATAGGTAAAACTATGTGTTTTTGTTTGTTTTAAAGTTCATTTAAAGAAACTTGGCGCGGTGAATAAGTGATTTAGCCGCGTATGGCAATTATAATATAACTTTAAACATAATGAATTCTTCTCTTAAATAGTTAAAGATGGTAAGTAAAAATTAAGAGTAATACATTAGTTGCTTCGTAAAAAATGCTTCTGGACAAGAAGATAAGTTTTGCGACACCAATGGAAGAATTCCTATTATGGAGACGGCCCAAATTTTATTCAGCCTCATCCTTTTATCTGAAATAATTTTCTTTCTTACAACTTTTTGTTCTTTTGAAAGAGATTTTTCAGATAAAATGATTTTGCTGAATAAACAACCCCTCCGGGAATCTCAAATTTTAGGCTTTTCTATCTTTCTTCCAAAAGTTGGGGAGATAGTTAAAGAATACCATTTTTCTTTATCTGATAAATAAAATTTTTAAGAACAAAATCTATTTTTCAAATAATATACCTATTTAATACTTACTTAATACTTACTTAATACTTAAATAAGCATATTATAACAAAGGATGTTGTAGGGGGGGGTATTGTTTATTTTAGGAATATTTTTTTATTAGTTTATTAATTATTTTTTGTTGTTCTTTACTAATAATTTTTTCAAGAGTTTTTTTTTCAATATTATTCTTTTGTCTTTTAATTTTTTTTATCTTATGTCGTCTATGTTGAAATGATTCATTTGCAGTTCTATAAAGTTTTTTTTCTGTTAATGATCTACTCATAAGTTATTTTTTTAATAATGATTTATTTACTTCTAGTTAGTTTTTTATAAATTCTCCACCATAAAATTCATTCGGAGTAAAAGTGTAATTTTCTGTTTCTATATTTTGGTAGCATTCTCCTCCAAAAAGTTCTCCCAAAAGACGAGCAAACTCATCTCCATCGCACTCATCAATGTAATTTTTTAAATGTTTAATGCCATCTTGTTCGGAAATTATAAATGCGGTTATATCGTGAGTGCTGGGGAAAACTGATTTATTAGTTTTTTTTGCCATAAAATTATTTGTTAAGTTTATTAAATTTTATTTTGTATTCCTTACCGTGCTAAAATACATCCCATCGGTTTCGACCATAAACGGCGCGTTTATTTCCTTTACTCCTTTTACTTTTTTAATCAAATCCCATAATACCTCACATTGATATTCCAAATTTTGTATCCGTCCACTACTTTTGTAAAGACTAACGCCATCTTTGCCGTAGTTTAAATTGGAAAATTCAAAATTAAAGTTGTTTTTGTTTTTCTTTTGAGCTTGCTTGATAATGTCCGTTACTTTTTTAGCAACAGCTTTGTTTTTACAGACAATTTCTATGTCTGTTTGAGCGAATACTCCCATAAAATTATAAGTTAATTGATTATATTTTTCATAACATCTTTTTAATCATAAATTTTTATTGATAATTGTTGTTTGCCAAAATTAATAGCGTCTTGATAGTTATTCATTAAAATATCAAATGTATTACAATTATAGCGTTTATTCATTCGGTCTAAGACGACATAAAGAATATTGTTGATACTAACCACGCTGCCAAAAGGTAAGCAATTATTCGCAACAACATTGAATTTTCTTGAATTGTTATTATAGCCAGAAGCAGTAATATTAGGAGAATTATCACACTGATTTGTGGTAGGGTTATAGGCATAAACCGTAGCATTGATTAATTTGAAGGGTTTTTCTTTGTTATAAGGTAAATAACCTTGCTTACTATCATTTGTTGCTGTTGGATATAATAACAATAGAATGATAATAAGATATTTCATATTTCAAATTCGTCTAAGAAATAAGAATAAAGGCTACCATCACAATTAGAACAAACAATAGAAAATAGTTTGTCTTCAATTTTATTTTCTTCCTCGCCTATCCAGTCCTTTTTTTCTTTTGAATACTTAAAATCTACTAAAGTAGTTTTTTGATAAGTAACCTTTAAGATTTTTTCTTCAAAATCACAACCACAAATAGGGCAAGAATGTTTCATTAGTTTTCTATTCATATCATTTTCTTTTTGTTGTGTCATTGGGTCTATGTTTATCATATTATTTGTTAGTTAATTTATCTGGTTCTTTTTTATATCTTTTTGTGGGATTCACTAAGTTATAGTTTAATTTTCTAATATCTATCTCTTTTATTAAAATCCAATTATTCTGACAAGAACACCCGCTAATTCCTTTTTCGTCGGTTGCTCTTAAACTGCTGGAGTTATCTTCTCTCGTAAGAGTGTAAAAATTTCCAGCTATACTGCCAGAGCAATTGCTTTTAATTTTTACTTTATCGCCTTCTTTAAATTTCATAAATTTGCTTTTAGTAAAGATAAATCATTAAAACCAAATATTAATTCTTGATTAGTTAGTTCTTTATTAACATATAATCTAACAAAATTAGCTATTAATCCGCCAATAATCGCACAATTAAAACAAATTGAGCGAGCGGTGCAACTATCATGACTAACATTGTTTGGATTTACTAATGTTGTTTCGTAAATTGATGAAGGACAGCAATAAATTTCAAGTTGTAGTCCGCCCATACGACCATCAATAACATAAACATTTTTATCTTTATAGATATTAGCTAAGCGTATTCGTTCTTCCATGTTATCTATTGTTATAATAATAAGACCTTCAGTTATTTGCTCCTCATCTATATTTGTTTTTACTTTTACATCAATGCCTGTTTGTAAAGAGACATTAAATTTTAAAGCTTCTCGTTTTAATAATCCTAATTGGCTCTCATTAAAAAATTGTGAGGCTACATTATGATCTTCTACTATATCATCATCGTAAATAGAAATATTTGGACAACCCATCTTGGCAAGTAATAAAGTTGTCCAGCTTCCAATACCTCCGCATCCAATAATATGAATAGGGAAATTTAAGGCATTTTGGTTAATCAGGTCAAGTTGACGTGTATAGCGTTCAGGCATATCTTTAATAATTAAATCCTATTAGTTTTTGTTGTTTATTAAACCAGTCAGTATCATCTTCTTCTGGGGTATTATCAATTATTCCGTCAAACCAATTCCATCTCTTTTTAGGTTTGTATCTTTTAAAATAATTCTGTTTGCTAAAATTATAAAGGTTTTTATTATATTCTTCATCATAAGTTATCATATTAGTTTTGACTTTTTCATCTATTTCTTTTTGACAAAGTGCTTCTATCTTTTTGTCATTTTTATTTTTAAATTTCTTTTCAATGTTAGCAGATTTTCTTATATATTCTTCAGTTAATTTCTCTAATTTTTCTTTTAGTGTTAACTCTTCTTTTGATGATAAAATTTCAATATCAGTAATATCAAATTGACAATAGGTTGCTTGTTTAAAAGGAGAGTTATCTGTTGGGTAAATATCTAATCTTGCCTTCATTTCCATTTTTTTATTAACTACTAATGATATAAGATAACTTTGATTAGTATGGTCTTCTATAGTTTTATTGTCTGTGGTTGACCAAAATACACCCATATTTGCGTGACTATGCCACCAAATATTCCAAAGTCTTGGGTCTTCGTTTTTTTTCATTAGTTGATTTAAAAATTGTGCTTGGCTTTTGTCTGAAATAACTGTGCTTGCTCCACTTACTTTCTGTTCAAAGATTATAAAATCCTTTATAATAATATTTTTATCTTTATCTATAATTGACTTTGCCATACCAGATATTTCTGTATCAACTAAATTGACAAATTTATTTAGTTTTAGATAGGCTTTATCCTCAATTATAATTTTCATAAATTTTCTAAAGAATTTTCACAGTCCTCTATTTTAGAATTTAATGTTTCTATATAGTCAAGATGAATATTGTTTTCGTTAAATCTATTAATATCAAGTTTATAAAAATGAATTAAATCTTTGTAGTATTTCTTTTCAGACCATTTTTCGTGCTGATACCAATTATTATCTGATAAGTAATCTGTTACTTTTATTGGATGATAAGTAACTGGTTGAGCACAACGGAAACGGTCAGCTTTTAAATATGGCGAGGAATAATTTGGTTCTTTTAGAAAGTTTATTAAGAGATAAATTAGAAATAAAATTTGATTTTCTTTAAAGTATTTGTATGTTTCTTTTCTAATGTCATCGCCTAAACAGAGAGTTCCTCTTCTTATACAAGGATGAAAACACTCTCCTTGTTTATGTTGTTTTTTGTAATTAGTAGCTCTAATTTCATTAGCAAAATTATTGGGTATAAAGATGTAATAAGCTCCTAAATTAAAGTCTTCAATTGTATCGTCGAAGTGGTGGTAAATTAAGTCGTTTGTTTGGATAATAAGAAAGTTATCTTCTATTAAAATATTTTTAATATCAGGGTGTTTCTGTAATTTTTTATACCATTGAAAATAATTCTCTATTTCTGGAGCATTTGCTTGTTCAAGTTTTTTTATAGATTCTTGATGTTTTTTAATATCATCTAAATTTTTTTGATTATATTCTAACCTTTCTTTAATATTCCTTCGCTGACTTTCTATTATACTTTTTGACCTCTTTATTTCGGTTGGTATTATCTCTAAAGTTTTAAGATAATTTTTCAGCAGGAAGTTATTAAATCTCCTTTGAAGTTTATGGGTAGTGGGGATAATTTGAAAATCTTTTGTTTCAAGCCAAAGACCTTGATTTTTATTTAAAATGCCTTTATGTTTTTTGTCGTATTGTAGTTTATGAAATTTAGCATCTTCAAAATTAAACTTAATACCATAGATTGAATTATTATCTCTGTGGATACAAATAATCATTCCTTTTTTATTCTCTCCGCACTCTGCGGTTTTGGTAGTTATAATTTTATCGCCTATTGTAATTGTATTTTTTATCATAAGTTATTCTATTAGTTTTTCATCGGTTATTACAACATTTCCAACGATTAACTCGTCATTATTTAGTGGATATTTTTCTATTGGATACTCTTTTTGCCAGATTTTAGTAGCTTCTTCGTTTTTCTCTAAGCCAATAAGTTTTCCTTCCTCGTTACAGATTAGTAGTTTTCCACTCGGCAAAGGAACTATTTCAATCATACCGCCAACAAAATCGGACATTTCTTTATAAGAGAAATATTTATTTTTTGGTTTTACTTCTTGTATAGTTCTGTCAGTTTTAATATAAATTGCTTTACTCATATAATTATCTTTATGGTAGCCACCAATTATGATGGCTACTAAAAGAGAACTATTCTTCGTCTTCTGGTGCTCCGCCCTCTTTTTTACCTACAATTTGGAGGTTATCACCATTTTCAACAGAGTCAGTAAATTCAGCTTTTTCTCCATCAACCCAAATGCTTTCAGATTCTCCTAACTCAATGTTAGCTTTGTCTAAAACATCTTCTACTGATGCTCCAGCTGGTAATGAAATGACTTCCGTCTTTTCATTATACCTGCCAATTTTCACCTCAATAGATGAGGGTTTTGTTTTTCGCATAGATATATTTTAATGCGACTTAATTGTCGCTTATTTACTAATTTGTTTTGAAATTGAAAAGTTATTTATTATTTTTTAGGAAATTGGTCTCCTAAGATAGAATCAAAAAATACTAAATTATATTTGATTAGTTTTGCTCTGGTTACTTCTAATTTTTTTAGCTGTGAAATTACTTCTTGTCCAATAGAGGTGTTTAAGATAATTGATTTTAAAGCATTCGGTTGGTAAATAATTCTTCTGTTTATTTCTTTAATTTTATAAAGTGATGAAATAGTATGGGCTATTTCTTTATAAGTTTGTAAGTTATTATTATTTTTTATCATATATGTATATTTTAATCAATTTGTTTTTCATAACTCATCTACTAAGAATCATGTCTATTTATGTAGATTTATAAGGAAGCTTCCTTTATGCTTTAACAATAATTAAAGATATAATTAATCTTTGTTGTTACGAAGAGCAAATTGATTAAAATTTAGATTTTTTCAATTTCCCACTCAGAAAGACCATCTAATTCAGTTAAATCAGTAGATGAATTTAACATTTCTTCGGCTATCTCTTCAGCTTCTTTTGTGTTATTAGCATAAATAACTGGAAAGTTAATGTATTTTTCCCATCTAAATTTCACATTGTATTTAGGCATATTTTTTGGGTTATATTAAAGAGATTTTAATAGAGATTTCAAAGTATTAATATCAACAATTGAACTTCTATGCGATGCACCTTTATTATATTCGTCTTTAATTCCCTGACAAACAAGTTTAAAAAAGTCAACTATCTCTTTATGTTTTATTTCCTTTGTAGATAATTTTGCTTTTGCTATAACTCGGTTCAGTTTTGCTTCATTATATTTTTCATCTAATCTTTCTAATTCTGGTTTTGACATAAATTCTGCCAGAATTTTTCTATTAAATCCTGTATAGTGTTTTTTAAATTTTTGGCTCATATTTTCTGGCTATATTAAAGAGTTTTTATTCTTCAAATTCAATAGCTAATTTTTTTAATTTGTCTATTTCTTCTCCAGTTAGATTTTTTCCTCCTTCTATTACTTCAAAACTATATTCAGGAACAGCACAATTATCATCCCAAAATTCTATAAAAGTAGCAATTATTTCTTTGCCAGTATCAGTTTCAGCTTCTATCGTCCAGTAAGTTGTTTGAGCATAAGTTGTTTTAGATTTGATTTTCATAGTCTATATAATGAATGATTTAAAAAGTAATAAAGTGTTTCAATTGTAGGATTTATTTTTTTTAAGTCCGGTAAGATATCTTTTTTAAGATATCCATCTTTGATAAGATGTTGTTCTAATTCTATGATAGTTAAGATATCTTTGATAGCAAGCATATATTTCTTAATAGTTAAGTAGGTTGAGTAATGTTAATTTTTTTACTAATATTCGGGAAGATTCATCTTATTTTTTAGGACATTGATTACCTAAGATATAATTAAAAAAGAATGAGTTTTTGTAGTTTTTAATTATAGATTTTTTGCGACATTTGTAGAAGATATTTCTTTAGCAATAATATTACATCCACAGAATATACAATAAATATAGTATCTATATTCAAAAAGAATTCTGTCTGCTTTATTACCACATTGTGGACATTTAGTGTTTGTTACCATATAGGTAAGAGCTGAATAATAAAAGAACGCAGATAGTTAAAAAAATTATTTGTGTTTTTGTCATAGAGTTAATTTGTTCGATTATAATGTTTTTTAAATTTCTGGCTTATAGTTTATGCTCTGAAGCATAATGGGCAAGTATAAAAGCTGGTATTGCTATTATTATCCTTAAGATGTCCCAGAAATGATTGTTTATGAAGTCTTCCATATTTATATCACAAATATGTTTATGTGCTTATATCATCTATTCCGTTTTTTAGGCGGCTATAATAGAAGTTATTTGCTTCTCTAAATAAAAGAACTTTTTTCTCTTTTTTACACATAGAACATTCAAGTATATTATTATCTATAGGATGAAATAGATGTTTACATTTCTTTTGTAATCTTTCTGCTTCTTTTCTTCCTAATTCTATTAGTTGTTCGTTTGTGTAGTTCATATGTATAGCAAAAGTTTTTCAAATTTAAAAGGATTCTGTTTTTTTGGCGGCTATATTAGAGTATTTTTTAGATAACTTACTATAATTCTTCATAATTAAAAGAATAGTATTTTTATCTAATTGTGATAATTGAGATACTTTATTGATATCAAACATATTGGTTATGCCTGATCTTCTTACCATTTCATAGAGGTCAAATTGTTTTTTAGTGATTGTCATAAGTTAACTTTTCATAGTTATAGGAGACAATTAGTTAAAATTTAAAGGACTTATTAGATTCTCCGGCTATAATTAGAGAGTTTTGTTGGAGACATAATAACAAATTCACTTTATAGTTTTTGAGAGTTTTGTTATAGTTTTTGTGAGATTGGATCTAACCCCTTCTAATCAGATGAAATTAGATGAAATTAGATGAAATTAGATGAAATTAGATGAAATTTGTTATAGTTTTTGTGAGTTTTGTTATAGTT
>Ga0210051_1003767_pt1 | contig 14973 bp, 15 predicted proteins | sample CryGey092014_all_FD_185464 | JGI IMG/M metagenome (GOLD analysis project Ga0210051, IMG submission 185464) | Groundwater microbial communities from aquifer - Crystal Geyser CG23_combo_of_CG06-09_8/20/14_all (SPAdes) (version 2) | ecosystem: Environmental > Aquatic > Deep subsurface > Groundwater...
TACTCTATCAGCCACGAAGATTTTGATATAACATCGCAATTCTACGGATTTATAGGCGATAAGATTGCTTTGGCTAAATATGATTGCGAAGTAAAAGTTTTGAAGAAAGCAAAAGAAAGTTTTGCGGTAAAAGAGCGATACTATGATTTTAATGAAAGAAATTCGCTTTTTGAGCCGGAGTTAATTCTTGACCGGATTTTTGATTATCTTGGAGTCAAAAGCAAGGAGTGTGATAGATTTGAAAAATTAGAAAAAGGGAAATTTATTGTTCATTTTGAAAAAGTAAGATTTCGTGATGGAGAAAAATACAACGCTATTTTGGAAACAATAGGGAGGGTTAAGAATTATCCCCAAAAAGAAATAAAAGAAAAAGAAATAGATTCTGAATTTGAAAAAACAAAGAACAAAGAAAAATATAAAAAGTCAATAAGACAATTAGAATTGGATTTTGTTAAGGAAGTTAAATATGACAAATTTAAAGTTAAATATATCCCAAATCATTACTACCTTCCGGTGATAGTTTCAGAAACCGAAAAAATTGATTATCTCAACCATATTATCAATGTTGATAGCGAGGTGAGATTTATTGAGCAACTGGAGGAATATCTAGCTAATCCTGACAATATTTTTTCTCGCTTTGACTGGTGGATGTTTTCAAAACTTGACCAAACACTGGACGAAGTTTTGATTCCTTATTACAACCCGAAGGAAAACAATATCGCCAATTTTAAGCCGGACTTCATCTTTTGGGCGCGAAAAGGCAAACGCTACTTGATTTTATTCGTTGACCCGAAAGGGACAGAACACACGGACGGATACAGAAAAATTGACGGCTATTCAAGGATATTTGAAATTGGCGAACAAAAGCAAAGCAGAGATTTTTCATACAACGGCTTTACCATAAATGTAAAACTATTATTCAAGCCAGCAAAGGGAGGAATCGCAAGTGTTCCAGAGCCACAGCGAAAGTATTGGTTTGACAATTTCGTTGATTTTGCAAGCAAAATCAGTTAATTTTGAAATTGATAGTGTGTCAAATTCGCTTTCGCTCGGATTCGCTTATTTCGTCTCTCTCTGTTCGCCATAAGTCAAAAACTTGAAAGATTACCCCGCTCAAATTCAATGTCGGTCAAAAATTCCTTCCCCTTGTCCCTTCCTTTTTGCCCGCCTTATAGAATCTTCTATGATTTTTTGGTGGATTTACAATTCAATCAATGTCATCAAAAATTTATTGCTTTTATCAATATTAATCTTATTATTTGGACCTAAAATTAATTTATGTATCGTTTTGCCTTCAAACTGGGTAACACCTCTTGAGTTCCTACCTGCCCAGTGTTTTAGCAATATAGTTGATTGAAGTAAATCAACTTGAAATATTGAAATAAGTATTTTGTTTACAATTTTATTTGGTTCTATGCCGATAAAATAAAACATAAATACCGATTTACTTTTTGCTAAAAACTTTAGTAATTTATCAATGTTATAGCCCTTTGGGTTCGAACTTAATACCATAATCTTAGTTTTAACATCGGTCGCCGTGTTGTAATTGTCAAATATACGAACATAATCAGCCAATTCATTTTTTGTTCTAAATACGGGGATTTTATTGCTGTTATCACGCAAAGCATTGATTAAACTTTGTCGTAGTTTTTCATCTTCACCAGCAATAAGATATTCAATAATTCTGCCTCTGATGTTTACATTTTCAATAAAACTAGCAATTAAAATTTCATTTTTATATTTTTCAACTTTAACGTCTAATTCTACTTTCAACTTGTTATATTCTTTTGATTCCACAAAATGGACAGCTCTTTGGGGTGCGGCTTTTATAGTGGCTTCTGCTTCCTTTGTAATTTTAAATTTCTCACCAGAGGGACTTATATTTGTTGTAGATTCAACGAGCCGTTCTAAATTCCCTTCAAATCCTAAGTCTGCATGGATACTAAAAAGTTTTTCAAAATTTTCTGGTGCATTGTCTAAATCTCCAAATTTTTTTACAATGTCGGATCCGTTAATACTTCCTCTTATGTTATTTATCCTGAGTTGCTGGGAACTGTGACTGATTTTTTGTAGAAAAGTCGTATTCGCCAAATAGAAGATATTTTTTGTTGGAGTCACTATACAAACTATAAACGGTTGCTCGTCATATTTTTGAAGGTTTGAAAGAGAAATGACGGTGTTTGAAAAACTTTATGAAGTGGAATAACTAAAACGAACAGCGAAGGATTTTGAATAATAAACTGACCTGTCTTTGGTCAATTTAAATTTCTTTCGCACTTCAGAAATTAGTGTAGGTTTATTGCCAATTCCATCTTTGGATTTTATAAAATTTATAAATGTGATTATGTTCTTATACATCATAACGGTTTTGAATAAAACAAATCATCTGCTGGTTCTATTTTCCTTTTTTTCCGTTACCATTTATTTGTTCATTAAGTGTGTTGCGTTCCCAAAAAACCCTGGCAGAGTATCCCTGTATATTTTTTTCATTTTCCGCCATTTGTAGACGCTTCTCAGCAAGACAACAATAATATTTATCAATTTCTATGCCGACATACAGCCGACCGAGTTTTTTAGCAACGACTGAAGTTGTGCCAGAGCCAAGAAACGGGTCAAAAACAACATCACTTGGCTTTGAACTTGCCAAAATGACCTTTGCGACCAATTTTTCCGGCTTTTGCGTTGGGTGTTCCGTATTTTCTGACATTGACCAAAATGGGATTGTTATATCGGTCCAAATATTTGACGGATGAGTAATTCTATATTTTCCATTTGTGCTTTCTTCCCAATCTTTTGGTTTTCCGTTTTCGTCTTTGTATGGTGCTATAACTTTACGCTTCATTTTTACCGCATCAACATTGAAATAATATTTGTCAGAAAGCGTGCAGAACCAAACATCTTCAGAGCAATTTTTCCAGTTGCTTTTTGCACCTCGCCCCTTTTCTCGCTCAAAGGTTATACGATTTTGAATCTTAAAATATTTTTTCGCTACATTAAAAATTGCTCCAGATGACTTCCAATCACCGCAAATATAAAGAGAGGCGTGCGGTTTAAGTATCCGAATAAGTTTAGCCACCCAAGAATCGAGCCATTGCTCATATTTTTCTGACTCCATTTCTTTGAACGAATTAAGGTTAAAGGTTTTATTAAGGTTATAGGGCGGGTCAACAAAAACTAAATCAACGAAACTTGCCGGTAAATAATCTAACACTTCAAAAACATTCTGATTTATAGTTTTGTTCTCAATCTCTTTAAGCGAAACGGTCTTCTTTATTTTCACCAGCCGTTTTTTCAAATTAGATATCTCACTATCACTTAATGTGATAGTCCTATTTCTTGGTGCCCGTTGTTTTGGCAATTTATCTTTCATAGGATTATTTTATTAAATCATCAATGCCAACGTCTAATGCGTCCGCTATTTTTTTTGACGGTTTCAATTCCTGGGTCTGACGTAGCACCTGACTCAATCTTGGTGATTGTGTGAAAGGTCATACCTGCATGATTAGAAAGATTGTCTTGTGAGATTCCAATCTTTTGGCGGTATTTCTTGATACTCTTTCTGATAGTGGATTTTTCTTTTGACATTTTAATAAAACTTTAGTAATATAATTATATGGATTACTTTTGTATTAAACATAGGTTTAGTATATTATATTTCAAGTATTTAGTCAAATGAAAAATCTAAAAATTAGCCCGTTGCCTTCTGAATAAAATTGGCGAAGCCAAAGAACAGGCAGGCAAAAAGAAATATCACCAGTCTTCCGGCAAGGTTTTCAAGGATTTTTTTGGCAGTATTCACATGCTCACTGCAAAAACGTTGGGCAGGATTGCCGCCCCACAGGCGACAATTAAAAGTCGCAGTCCGGGTTTTCGTCAAAGTAAGTTAGGATTTCTTCCAAAAGAGACTGCCATCTGAAACGGCTATTAAAACCATCAGGTGACAATGTCCCCAGTGGCATAGAGTAAAAGTTCAATCTAATCTCATCGTTCTTTGTGTCATATATCACATCTAGACCATCAGACACATCAATTCCTTAATTTATTCAAAAAGAAAAACATTGTGTGTTACGGATAAACGAAAAATAATTTTTAATTTTTTGATTTTAGTTGTATAAAATTATATAGATATGAAAATATTTAGTATGTCACTATTAGAGGGCTGATTATGGAAAAGACAAAAACAAAATGAGGAAAACTACAATGTGTATAGCATTTTTTTATATGAAGTATCAAGAGAGATATAGTAGAAGGAATAATCTATACTGAGTCCAATTAACAGGAGAGGAAAAAAGTAGTAGAAAGTTCAATTATGAAATAGAATATTCCTAAACGAAGGCGGAAAAAAGAAAAAAATGTGTGGACACTCCAATAGGGGTGTCCCCAACTGTTTCGACAATAATTACAATTAAGAGATTGAAACGGCTCAAATCACAGGGGATACCCTCTCATATTTTGATTAACTCACAAAATAGTGAATTACTGCCACATATGAGGAAACCTATAACTGAAAAACCTAGTGTCCTGAGTCATAAATAGATTAACATTTGAATAAAAAGGGTATAATATTAGAAATGAACATATCAAAAGGTATCGTACTTAAACCAGAGTCAAAGACAACTAAAGGATGACTTCTGCACAGGAAAAGAGTTTAAATGTGAATAGTATAATGTGCGCAAATAATAAAGTTGTAATTAGAGGCTTATTATAACCATTAAAATATTGAAACTCACAATCAAAATCATAAAGTGTTTATTTGGACTGTTTCGGTAAATTGCATACTTATCAAAATTTCAAACATTAAGAACTGTTAGACTCACCACACTAGTTGACATTTTACTTGTCTATATGGTCAAATCACATATTCGTTTTCTTCTCTGCTGTTATTCTCTGAAAACCATTTGAATGTCTTAAAGAGTCCCTCATGAATAGATGTCTTTGGCTTAAAACCGATAATTTCTTTTGCAAGTGAATAATCCCCGAGAAGATTCATAACCTCTGTCTTTGATCCCCTCTTTCTCTTCGCATCTGTCTCCACTTTTAGTTTTGTATTTGCTATGTTTTGAATTAAATCAATTATCCCCTTCATTTCGTATGAGAGACCTGTAGCAAGATTCATTGATATGCCGAATGATTTTTCATTAAACAATGTTTTATAGAGTCCGTCGCATACATCATCAACATACACAAAATCCCTCTTAGTGTGAATATTTCCCACTTTTATATTATTGGAATTAAGAACCTGAGTTATTACAGTAGGGATTATTGAACGCAGTGACTGACGCGGACCATAAACATTGAATGGTTTTATAACTGTCACTGGAAGGTCAAATGACCGATAATATGACAATGCCAATTCCTCTCCGGCAATTTTTGTTGCAGCATAGGGGGACTGAGCTCTCAGAGGGTGCATTTCATCAATAGGTGTATATTCAGCAGTTCCGTATGTCTCACTTGATGAAATGACAATCAGGTGTTTTGTCTTATTCTTAATTGCACTTTCAAGCATATTGTAAGTTCCTATTATGTTTGTCTCTATATATGAGCGCACTGCTATGTATGAATATGGGACCCCTATGAGTGCAGCCATATTTATGACTGCGATGCAATCCTTTGTTAAATCAAGCATCATAGATAGATCTCGTATGTCTCCTTTTATTATTTCAAGATTTTTCTGCTTTTTTAGGTATTTCAAATTGCCTATGCTGTTCTCTGCATTGTAAAGTGAAAGTGCCTTCACTTGAAATCCTTTTTTTAAAAGCAATTCAGTAAGAAAGCTTCCTATAAATCCGTCAGCTCCGGTAACGAATATTTTCTTCATATTATCCTCCGTAAATTTCCTTTGCCTTAATGTAATTTTCAAAAGAGCCAATATCATACCACAAGCCATTATGTATTGAATAGCCCACATTATATTTCATTTTAATAAGTTCTTCAATCAGTTCATTCATATCCATTCTTTTTGTTTTGTAATGTGTAATGGTTTCTCTTTTGAAGACATTGATTCCTGACATTGCAAAGAAATTAACTGTTGGTTTTTCGTTTATTGAAATGAGCTGTCCCTTATGTATATTTGCGAGTCCGTATTCCATTTTCAACTGATGCTTCGTTAAAACCGCAGTAGCTGAGTTTCCGCTCTTCCTATGGACATTCAAAAGCATTCTGAAATCTATATCAGTGATTATGTCTGCATTGTGCGTTATTATGTCTCTATTTCCGTTTTCATTAAGATGAAAAATAGAACCTGCTGTGCCGAGCGGCTTTTTCTCAATTATAAATGAAGAATCGTCAAGAATGTTTTTATATTTTTTCAACAAATGCTTTTTAATGAGTCCAGATTTGTAATTGAGAGATATGAAAATATTTTTAAAACCCTCTGACAAAAATTTGTCTAATATGTTTTCAATAATTGAGCCAGACCCTATGCTTAAAAGTGGTTTTGGCGTTAAAAGAGTCAAAGGTCTCATCCTCTTTCCTATCCCTCCGGCAAATATTAAAACAGAGCAGTCAGTAATATCAGATGACATATCCTCATAGAAGAATATTTTTTTTAATTTCATTTCTTTTGAAAGTAGAGGGATAATGCGCACATGATGCCTTACCATCTCTCTCTTTGCGAAACTGTAAGAGTCCTTTTTTACGAACACAAACTGCTTGTTGGAAATCAGTTTTACAGGTGAATCAATGGAAACGGATTTCAATATCGCTCTTCTTACATCTCCATCAGTCAAACATCCTATTATGCGTTTTTTTGAGTCAGTTGTGAAAAGTATCTGCTTTCCATTCTTGTTTATCCTCTCCATTGCATCAATTATTGAGAAATTTTCATCAATTGTGAATTTTATAAAATCATCCATTATATCTCCATTTTCAAAATTTTTTCAATTGTCCGGATTGTCTTATACATATCATTTTCATCGTATTCCTCATCTAATGGAATATTGATAATTGAATCCGAAATGCTATTTTCGCATCTCCAAAGCACAGGAGCAAAAATATTATTTTCAGACAGTTTTTTCTTGAAAATGTCCCTTTTGGAGACGAAGATAGGAAATGATTGGGGAACAATCAGTGAATCAAGATTTTTAAATATTGCTCTCTTCTTAATCTCCTTTGATGAGAGAAGGATAGAATAGTTGTTTCTTCTTAATGCTGCTGCTTTGTAAGTGTCATAAGCGGAAAAAAACTTTTCAGAAAAAAGGGATATGTTCTTTGAATTGATTTTAATATTTTTTTCACTCATTTCCGAGAGTCGCACATAATTTATTTCTGTTTTTTCATTCGGCGAGAATGTCTCATAAATGAATCTTTGTAATTTTGAATTTATCTTGTCTGAATAAAAATTATAGTCCCTCTCTCTTTTTTTATAATTGTACTCTCCATTTAAGATAATTCCACCATCAGGAACGGGAATCATCTTTCTCAGACTTGCAATTTGAATGTGCTTTGAAAAATCAAAATTAGAGAGCAGAGAATGTGTCCTGTCAATGATTATTTTCATCTTTCTTCTTTTTGCAAAATCAAACAGCTCATTATCTCTGAACCCAGAGTAATCGTTTATGTAAATAGTTTTGACATTTTTTATTTTGTTGAATATTTCAAGGTCTGCTGACATATCCTGCTTTATTGAATAGAATATAACATCAATACCCGCTTTCAGTATAGGGTTAAGCATTTCATTACAGTAAAAATCAGGAAAGAAAAGAGATGATGTTTTTATTTCATTTTTAAGTGCATTGTAAATGGCGCTTCTTCCGGATGAAAAGAATACAATCTTATGTTCTTTCAATAAAGAAAATAATTTACTTTCAAAAGGGAGGAGATTGTCTACGTTGAAAACTCTTTCAGAGCCGATTATCTTCATTACAATATCTTCTTTGTTATTTTTATTGAATTTTCTTTTAAGAGAGAGAGAATCTCTGAAAAATGCTTTTCATTCATTCCTATTTCTTCAGGAGTAAGAATTGAACCTCTCTTTTGCGGATTCTTCAAAAGCCAGAATGAAAATGATGCGAGAGAGTATCCAGTAGTGCGTTCCATTGCAGAATGCTTATTGTCAGCAAAATCAATTAAGGAATATTCTATTCTCTTTTTCTTTCCATTTATATATCCTTCACCAATTACCCTCATAAGAAGCACATCTCTTAGATTTTTATATTTTATTTTTTTGAATAATTCTATTGTTGTATCTCTCGGATTTGTATTTCCCGCTTTCTTTTCAAAGTATCCCATTTGAGATAGAAATTTTATTTTATCAGCGTGTCCTTTGTAACGAATTGTCTTCTCTTCAAGATTCCTGACATTCTTTAATTTCTTTGAAAGGGTCCGGAGTCCGTCAGTATAAAATGCTTCAAGAGCGCCAAATCCCTTGAATTTTATATACTCAATTCCCATGAGGGGTTCCACTACCATTTCTTTGAAATTCATTCTTATCTTTGCTTTTCTTTCATACTCTGATATTAAATCTTCAGGTGACCATGTGACTTCATATCCGAAAGGAGGAAAGTTTTTTTCAGGTATCCCACCGACATATATTTTTATTGTCTCTGTCTTATCAAATGATTTATATAACTGTCCGCACAGAAGATTTGAAGTGCCAGGCGCTATACCTGCATCAGGAATAATTGTTATACTATATTTTTTACACATTGAATTAAGTTCAAGTGGGTCATCTTCAGAGTATGAAACATCAACCATATTTGTTTTTGCCATTATTGCTCCGAGATGGGCAATTCTTCCAAGACGCGCAGGTAGAGCAGAGAGTGCGAGAGAGTATCTTTTAATCTCTTTTGCAATAACTTCTTTTGAGTTCATTGATTTCTTTACAGTTTTGAATCCCTCTCTCTTTGCAAGGGAAAGATTATCATCATTTATGTCAATGAAAGTGATATCAGTTTTTTTATTGTGGAGAAACTCTCCTGCTGTAATTCCCTGTCTACCGGCTCCAAGTATTACAACTTTTTCCATTATAACTCCTTTTTATTTATTCTATGTATAATACATCAAAAAGTCAAGTAGAGCGTTAACCATGTGGGGACGATAGCTTGACATTTTGACATTTTTGCAATTGATAGATGTCTCACATTCAATTAACATTTGGGGTGTGTCCCCACATTGTGGGGTGTGTCCCCACATTGTGGGGTGTGTCCCCACATTGTGGGGTGTGTCCCCACATTGTGGGGACACCCCAATTGGAGTGTCCTCTTGTTTATATATATTTTAATTTTCATTGTGAACACTTCTACTGAAAGTTATAAAACAATAACACTGAATTACCCCTTCTTTGTTTATCTTTATTAGGGCTATTTTGGGGGGAGTAATTCTTCTCTGAAGAAATGACACTCTTTTATCACTTTATTTTTGAGAGATATACTTAGTATTGACAAAAAAAACTTAATGTGTATTATATTTTGAATGATAAAATCAACAGGAATAATTATTGATAAAAAAAGTGATTCTCTTAAAGTCCAATTGGAAGGAGAAGCATGCGCAACATGCGGAAGCAACAATGAGTGTCCATTTGCTCACATTGGAATTGTGCATATAATAGAGGTGCCTTTATTTGAAAACGCGGAAAAAGGAGACAGGGTGGAGCTTGAAATAGAAGAAAAAAAGATTTTTTTTCTTTCAGTTCTATTTTACCTTTTGCCATCAATCCTTATAATTGTATTTGCTTTGGCAGGATCATTTATTTTCAAATCGGACTTTATAACTGCTGTTCTAGCACTTTTTGGAGTTTTATTCTCTCTTCTGATTATTTACATAATTGATAAAAAGAAAAAAAACAGTTTTAAGCATAAAATAAAGAGGTTATTAAAATGATCGAAGAAATACTGATTTCTGTTACTGTGCTTGGCTCATTATCAATACTGCTTGGCATTGCGATTATTATAACAATGAAGTTTTTTGAAATTAAGAGGGATCCTTTGGTAGATGAAATAATGCAGGTTCTTCCTGGGCTCAATTGTGGAGCATGTGGATTTCCAGGCTGCGAACAGTTTGCAGACGCGATTGCTAAGAAAGGTGAGTTCTTCACTGAATGTACGGTGGGAAAAGATGCTGTTTCTATGAAAGTCAAAGAGATACTGAAAAAACACAAAAATGAGGTTAAGAATGACTGACAAACTCACATTCAGAAAAGGCGGCATTCATCCTGATGAAAATAAACACTTGTCGGAAAATGCAAAAATTAAAAAAATGGATGTACCAGAAGTGCTTTATATGGCAGTAAACCAGCATCTCGGAGCCCCTCTGAAACCAATGGTAAAAGCAGGGGACAGAGTATTAAGAAATCAGGTCATAGCTGAAGGAGAAGGAGTTGTCACATCAAAAGTGCACTCTCCTGTTTCCGGTGAAGTTATAGAGATAAAACAGATGCTCTTTCCCGATGAGATAAAAAACGATGTAATAGTGATAAAGAATGATAAGAAATATGAAAAAGTTGCAAATACGGAGCAAAAGAGAGAAGCGTCTTTTGACAAAGAGGAGTTTATAAATATAGTAAAGAATGCAGGCATAATAGGAATGGGAGGAGCTGGCTTCCCCACTCAGGTAAAATTGAATCCTCCGAAGGATAAATCTTGTGATATTTTCATAATCAATGCTGCTGAATGCGAGCCATATCTAACAACTGACAACAGAATGATGCTTGAATTCACATCTGAAATACTTGAAGGAGCAAAGATAGTTCTTGATATGTTGTCAATAAACAGATGCATAATTGGAATTGAAGAGAACAAAAAAGAAGCGTATGAAAAACTCTCATCTGAAAACAAAGAGAGCAGAATTGAGATAAAACTTCTAAAAACAAAGTATCCACAGGGGGCTGAAAAACAGTTGATATATGCTCTAACAAAGAGAATTGTCCCTATACGAAAACTTCCATTTGAAATAGGAATCATAGTGCAGAATGTGGCTACTGTAAAGGCAATATACGACGCAGCAATGTTTGACAAACCGCTAACAGAGAGAGTTCTCACTGTATCCGGATTGGGAGTCAAAGAGCCAGCAAACATTCTTGTTCCGATTGGAGTGAGAGTGCAGGATATAATTGATTATTGCGGCGGCCTGGCAACTGATGTAAAATACATGATAAATGGCGGACCAATGATGGGAAAAGCATTTGATAATTCCATGCTTCCTGTTACAAAAACAACATCAGGGCTTCTTTTCCTTACTGATAAAGAGGTTATAGAGAGTGAAGAGAATGTCTGCATAAGATGTGGGCGCTGCATAATGGTATGTCCGATGGGTTTGAATCCGACATTCCTCAAAGAGGCATCTGATAGAAGGGATTACGAAAAGATGGACGATGTCCTTGACTGCATAGAATGCGGTTCTTGTTCCTTTGTCTGTCCGTCATCAAGGCAACTTGCTTCAAGTATTATAAAAGGAAAACAGAAATATTCAAAATACTTAAAACGGGGAAAATAAAATGACAGAGAATGAATTCATAGTAAGAGCTGCGCCATTTCTTAAGAAAAAAACAGATATCAGAATGATAATGTGGACGGTTGTTCTGGCTCTCCTTCCGACAACAGTGTGGGCAATCTATCTTTACAAATTAAATGCTGTGATAGTTATTTTGTCTTCAATTTTATTCACAGAGCTTTTTGAGATGATTTTTTTGAAGATAAGGGGAAGAAAAAACATTATTGCAACTTCTTTTGACGGAAGCGCGTTCATTACAGGGCTTTTGCTTGCTTTGAATCTTCCATCATCTGCTCCATGGTGGATGTGCGCAGTTGGTGCATTTGTCGCTATGCTTTTCGGAAAGCATATATTCGGTGGACTCGGGCATAATCCGTTCAATCCTGCTTTGATAGGAAGAGTTTTTCTTCTTCTTTCATTTCCGACTTTGATGACTACATGGCATCAGGGACTGAGTGTGGATTCAATGACTTATGCCACTCCCTTAGGAATATTAAAAACTGAGGGAATCGGTGCTGTTCAGAATCTTGATTACTGGAAATTATTCGTGGGTTTTCCAATAGATAAAGTAGGAGGTGGCTCAATTGGAGAAATATCAGAATTGGCAGTGCTTATAGGGGGGTTGATTCTGATAGCACTGAAAATAATTCCTTTCTTTATTCCTCTCATTTACATTCTTACGGTTTTCTTATTCACATGGATATTTCACTTAGCAAATCCGGGAATGTATGCATCTCCAATATTCCATATTGTAACAGGAGGGCTTTTCCTCGGGGCATTCTTTATGGCAACGGATATGGTCACCACACCGATAACTCCAAAAGGAAAAATCATATTTGCTTTCGGATGCGGGCTTATAACTTCCCTTATAAGAATATTCGGAGCTTATCCTGAGGGTGTTTCATTCGCCATACTGATTATGGAAACACTGACTCCGACAATAGATAAATTCGCAAAAATTAAAAAATTCGGAGCATCATTATGAAAGAAAATATAAATCAAATATTGAAACTTTTTATTGTTTGTGTAGTAGCCGCAGCAGTTCTCGCTCTGGTTTATGCAATAACGAAAGAGCCGATTGAAAAATCAAAGCAATCAGAGACACTTGAAGCCATACAGATTGTTGTATCAGGAATTATGGATCAAATGATAATAAAGGACACACTAATTGTAATGGAAAATGACACGAATAACATTCAAGTTTATATGATTTTAAATCAGGATTCCTCAATATTTGCATATTCAATAAAAGCTTTTACAGAATTGGGATATGGAGGAAAAATAGCAATAATGGTTGGAGTGGATAAGGAATTCAACATTACAGGTCTTTATCCTCTGGAGTTTCATGAAACTCCCGGTCTTGGTATGAAAATGACTAAGGATGAATTCAAAAATCAGTTCTTAGGAAAATCACTGGATAATTATAATTTCAAAGTGCAAAAAGATGGTGGAGATATTGTGGCAATTACAGCTGCAACAATAACTTCCCGTGCAGTAGGAGATGCTTTGAATAGGGGACTAAATGCTCTTGTATTCAATTTCAAAAAAGAGGTAATTGACACTGGCGCAGTAGACACTTCTAAAATGGAGGAAGTGAAATGAATATACTAAGAAAAATATTTAGCGGAATATGGACAAATAATCCTGTTCTGATACTGCTTCTCGGATTTTGTCCCGTATTGGCTGTTTCTACAACAGTTATAGATGCCATAGGAATGTCATTCTCAGCATTGTTTGTTTTGGTTGCATCAAATCTTGTGATATCATTGATAAGAAAATTCACTCCTAATAAAATGAGAATACCTGTATTTGTTGTAATCATAGGATCATTTGTCACTATGGTTGACCTAATAACTTATGCCTACTTTTCCTCTTTGCATAAGTCCTTAGGCGTATTTATTCCCCTCATAGTGGTCAATTGCATTGTCTTTGGAAGAGCAGAAGCATTTGCTTCAAAGAACGGTCTGTTGGATTCTCTGTGGGATGGAATAGGCATGGGGCTCGGATTTGCTTTTACAATTGTAGTTTTGGCAGCTGTAAGAGAAATAATAGGAAATGGCACTTTCTTAGGAATTGAACTCTTCGGAAAATCCTACATGCCAGTCATCATTGCAATTCTTCCACCCGGAGCATTTCTCACAATTGGTTTGATGCTTGGAGGAATGAACAGAATCAATATTGTTCTTAATGAAAAGAAAAAAATGAAAGAAAAGGCAGAAAAAGAGAAGGCAAAACAATTAAAAGCGAGTGTGGCAAATGGTTAAGCTAATAATATTGGCGATTGACTCAATGCTCATATCAAACATCATTTTGATGAAGTTTTTAGGGATTTGTGCTTATGTAGGGGTTTCAAAAAAGCAGGATACAGCGACAGGAATGGGTTTTGCAGTCATTTTTGTAATGGTCATGGCAACTCTCATTTCATTCTTTATTCAAAAGGGGATACTTGAACCACTTAATTTAGTATATCTTCAAACAATAGTTTTCATCCTTGTTATAGCTGCTTTGGTGCAGATGCTTGAAGTGACAATGAAGAAAATTGCTCCGGCTCTTTTTGACGCTTTTGGAATCTATCTTCCTCTTATAACAACAAACTGCACTATTCTCGGGGTGGCACTTCTTGCAATTCAAAAGAATTTCGATTTCATAGAGGCACTTGTCTTCGCGTTTTCAACGGGTATCGGATATCTTATAGCAATTTACATTTTTGCAGGAATAAGAGAACGACTTGAATGGTCTGACATTCCCAAGCCATTTAAGGGTGCCGCAATAGGAATAATAACAGCAGGACTTCTTTCCCTTGCATTTTTCGGATTTAACGGCTTAGTCAAGTTATGAAATTAAAAAGAATATCAGCAATTATTCTGATTTTAATTGTAATTTCTTCCTGTGCTTTGGAAAAGAGGAGCAAGAGGATTTTCTTTGCAATGGGGAATATTCCTGTTGAAGTGATACTCTACTCAAAAGAAAATCCTGACTTTGAAAAGGTATTCAATGAAATTGAAAATGAGATAAAAAAACTTGATTCATTATTCTCAAAATACTCCACAATCTCTGCTGTTTATATTTTCAATGAATCAGAGAAATCTTCTTATGCACCGCAGGAACTTATAGAACTTGTAATGATTTCGGATTCAATAAGAAAAATGACTAACAATCTGTTTGATATAAGAATAGAGACACTTTTATCCTATTATGAAAGGTGCGAGAAAGAACAACTGGATTTATCAGAAGATTCCATAAAGTATTTTGTTTCCATAATGAAAAAAGATTCAGTCTTTATAAAGAATGATTCAATATATAAAAGCAATTCAGCACTTAAAATTGATTTCGGTGGAATTGCAAAGGGATATTTCGGAGATATATCTATTGAAATAATGCGAAAAAATAATTTTAGAAAAGGAATAATAAATCTTGGTGGGCAGATAATAGCATTGAATGAAATTGACAGCAGATATTTCAAAATTGGTATCAGAAGTCCTGATAGGGATTCTGTAGTAAGAGTTGATTCTATATTGAATGGAAGCATATCCACAAGCGGGGATT
>Ga0210051_1003768_pt1 | contig 14971 bp, 12 predicted proteins | sample CryGey092014_all_FD_185464 | JGI IMG/M metagenome (GOLD analysis project Ga0210051, IMG submission 185464) | Groundwater microbial communities from aquifer - Crystal Geyser CG23_combo_of_CG06-09_8/20/14_all (SPAdes) (version 2) | ecosystem: Environmental > Aquatic > Deep subsurface > Groundwater...
AACCCCCGCCGTTACAGTTTTGATGGCTAAACTAGTCAGTTGCCACTGCAACTGGTGTATTTCGTTTTCCGGATCATCCCAACGGGAAAAAGGGATGTTTTTGGTAACGTCTTTTTCCATTAACGCCCAGGTGGAAGGGTAGGTTTTTGTAGCCTCACGGTCTTTAAAAATATCAGGAAGTTCTGAGATCTTTGTCATCTCAACACCAGGTGTAGAAAAAAGATCGGCTAAAAGACGCTCCATTCCCGGCCGGTGATGGCCAAAAGTTTCCCCATCCATCGCCGTTAAAAGGTAATTTTTGCGGTTTACCCGGTCCCCCAAATCATTTAGAAATAGATTTACTGTTCCAAGTTGTCCAGAAAGTACTTTGTAGGAAAACCCGCGTTCCCGGAAAAATATTTTTAGTAACGCGCCATCAGGCTTCACCGCTCCCTCAACCTCATAAATTTTCGAATAATTTACCTTTCCAAATTCCTGGCTAAAAGAAAGCTCTTCCGCGATAATCCACTCATAGCCTAAAGAAGCAACTATTTTAGCCACTCTAGCTTCATACGCCATTTCGGGAGGGAAAAATCCTTTAAGTTTTTGCAAAGAGGGAAAATAGTGCTTTAAAGTCTCTTCATTTAAGTGAATTTGGCGAATAATCTCTTCATCAGGAATTTTAGGAAGAAGCGGATGAAATTTGGCCGAGCCGGTAAGCTCAATTTGACCACGTTCCAGAAGTTTCCGATAACCGGCAATCACATCTTGATAATCGTATTTTTCCCAAAGCTCAAGAAGCACCGCGGCGATATTTATGGTTAATTTTGCGGATGGATTTTCAAGAAGCTTAAGCATTATTGGACGGTAAGCTTCCTTGGTAATTCGATCAACCCAATACTTCTTCTGGGTTGGCGGTTGGTAGAAGTGTAAAAAACAGGCCCAGTACATATCCATAATTATTGATAAATTCTAAACTATGCGAATATCGCCTTATCACCAAATTTCTCTTTTCCAAGCTTTAATAACTTTTCAAAAATCTCCTCCGCGCGATTCTTAGACTTTTCCGAAGCGTTAGGCAATGCAAATATCACACCCTTAAGCATCTCTGCTCCGCGCCTGACCATATCCGGATGCCAACATGGATTAGCACTCGCCCACCAATACTGATCAGAATGCAACGCCTTGTCCAAAAGAAGACGGGCGTTCAAACATCTGGTTTCCTCATGAGTTAACTTAGAATCCAAAGATTTCGATGGGTTTAACAAAGATTCCGGGATCTTTACGGATTCCTGCAAAACAAGGGCGGTTAACTCCCACTGGAGTCTATGAAGCTTATTCTTTGGAATATCCCAACGAGGATAATTAATCCCCGCTTTAAGATCATCCTCAGTCGTTCCCCAGGTCGACTCGCTTATTTTACCACTTTTCCCTGCTTTTTCCTCTTTGACAACTTCGGAAATAGTGCAAAAATCCAATCTTGGGTCGGAAAAGAAATCTTCCAGCAAAATTATACCGAATTTAAGATGATGACCAAAAGTTTCTCCGTCCATCGCGAGGGCAAAATAACGGCGGCGAGACAGGTTCAAAAGATCAAATAGATCGTTCGCGCTTTTTACCTTACCAAAAGCGACCGCTCCGCTTAAAGTGTCATCTCTTACAACAATACTTAAACCATCGGGGTTTCTATAAATTCCGGGTTCCGTCCCAAAAAGCATCGCTGACTCATCAACCATCACCCATTCATAATATTCCCCTGAAAGGAGATCTATTAACTCAGGATTTACAGCCAATTCTGGCGGGAAAAAACCGATTTTCTTTCGGTATGACGAGGAATTATCAAAAACAATCTTTCCAACCAAATATTCTTGTAAAAGGATCTGCCTACGCGCCTCCTCATCTGGAATTTTTGGAAGAAGAGGGTGATAAGCACCCGTTCCGGTGAGCTCAATCTGGCCGCGCTCACAAAGAAGATGGATTAAACGAATTACTTCCCTCCCTTCCGAAAAAGCCTGCAGTTGTTCAAGTAACGAAGCGGTAATGTTGACAGATAATTTCGCAGACGGAATATGATAAAGTGTATTAAAAATTGGCAGGTAGCAATCGGAGGTAATCGAGTGCGTGACCTCATTAAACTGCGTCGGTGGCTGATGAAAATGAAGCAGGAGTGATATTTTCATTTAATTTTCATATAAACCCTTCGGTGTTGAATCACCGTCAGATGCAAGCCGTTGATTACGGAAATGAATTGCTCTTTCGTAAAGCCTGACATATTCTTTGGCAGAATGTTCCCAAGAAAAGTCCGCCAACATTACTCTTTTTACCAACTTATTCCAGACAGTATCGTTTTGAAAAACCTCGTAGGCTCTTACCAGCTGGGCAAAAAATGCCCAACGATCGAAATCATTAAAAGAAAAGCCGGTTCCCGTCCCCTTGGCCGAATCAAAATTTTCTACCGTGTCCGCCAGGCCTCCGGTATGCCTAACAATAGGGACCGCCCCGTAACGCATCGCCTCGAGTTGAACTACTCCGCACGGCTCGAAGCGGGAAGGAATTAAAACAACATCACATCCGGAAAAAACCATTCGTGGAAGCGTGTAATTAAGCATTAAATGGCAGGAAACCTTGGTGGGGAAATTTTTCTGAAGGTCCTTGAATAAATCAATATATTTATTATCACCACCACCAACTACCACCAATTGGGCGTTAAAATCCTTAAGGAACGGACGCATTACTTCCCCGATAAGATCAATTCCTTTTTGTTCAACCAAGCGGGAAACAATCCCCACAAGAAAAGCGTCCTCTTTTTCTGGGAGTCCAAAGTCTTTCTGGAGAGCGATTTTATTCAATTTTCTCCTAGAAACCGTCTCCACATCAAAATTATATTTGACTAATTTATCGGTAGCGGGATTAAATTCATTGTAGTCAATTCCATTCACCACTCCAAAGAGTTTACTGCGAAGTTCTATAAGCAGACGATCAATCCCTTCGCCAAAGGCAGGGGTTAAAATCTCGCGAGCGTAAGTTTCCGAAACGGTATTAACCGCATCTGCATAAATTATCCCCCTCTTCATAAAATTCTGCTTAGAAAGCCTTTCCGAGAAAAAGGAGGCGATTTGAGAACGACCGTCATCAAAATCCAGATCAGAAATATTATGGTGGTCAAACATCCCCTGAAATTGCATATTGTGAATGGTAAATAGAGAGGAAATTTTGGAGATAATCTCATCTTTGGCATAATTGGAAGCCATATAATTAGGAACCATTCCGGTATGCCAATCATTAGAGTGGATAACATCGGGCTTCCAGTCGGAAACTTTTACAAATTCTAGACACCCGCGAGCAAGAAGCGCCCAACGAACCTGATCGTCACTGTAGCCATAAACATTGGCCCTCTGTTCGTAGTATTCCTGATTTTCCAAAAAATATGTGGGAACCCCCTCCTCCTCCTTGTGCATTTTTACATTACAGATGAGGAATTGAGGGGCGACACCGAGGCCAGTAGGAACCTTAAGATCCTTATAAATCATTTCCATCTTGTATTTGGTCTCATCAATTAAACCAAACTTAGGCATAAAAATACGAACATCGTGCCCAAGGGCACTTATAGCACGAGCAAGATAAGGAGCGGTTCGAGAAAGTCCAGCAACGGAGGCGTAGGGAGCGGATTCAGCAATCACGATTAGAACCTTTAATGGTTTTTGCTTTAGTGAGTCTTGCTCGGGAGTAAGTACTCTTACACGATTTGTAGTTACTGATTTCTTTTGCATAATTCACCTACAATAATAGCACATAACAAACGGTTTTACTTGTCAAGTGGTTTTTTGGGGGATTGACAACAGCTTTTGAACTTCCTAAACTATAAACAGAGAGACAGAGTATCAGAGAGGCAGACGCGAAAAAAGATGACGCACCTTAACAATTGAATAAGTCGTCTAACACGGTTGACAGGTCGCCGGGAACTTTCGGTGACAAGTCAACCCCCTCTTAATAATTGAAAAACTAAGAAAAGAAAAAGAGACAAAGCGGTTACAGAAAATATGCTCTGTAACTGATCAAAAAGTTAGGTATTGCTAGCAATAGGCCACGGGCTGTTTCCAAAGAACAGTTATCCCGTGGCCTTCTCATTTTCGCTTCGCCACTCTAAGCGTGGCTTCGCTGGATCCTTCACTGCGTTCAGGATGACCATTATTGGGAAAACAACCACTGCCCGAAAAATTCTTTTTATCCTTCTTGGCTCAATAATTAGGCGAAAAAGCCACTCAAGACCAAGTTTTTGAAAAATTAAGGGGGCCCGCCTAACTTTTCCCGAGATAAAATCTAAACTCCCCCCTACCCCAACCGCGACCCGAACGGATTTAAGATATTTCGCATTTTCCGAAATCCAAAGGTCCTGCCAGGGTGATCCATAAGCAACCAATAATATCTCTGCACCTGATTTATTAATTTCATTAACTGTTTTTTCTTTTTCTTCCTCACTCTCTTTCCTAACATTGGTGGATCCTTCCGAAAAAAATACTTTAAGGTTTGGATACATTTCGCGTATTTTATAAGTCGCCTTTTCCGCAACTCCTTCTGCCCCACCCAGAAAAAATATCTTGTATCCATTTTTATCAGACAAGCTTAATAGATGATAAACAAAATCTATTCCCGTAACTCTTGCCTTTAATGGCGTTTTAAAAAGGTTACTGGCGATAACTAATCCAAACCCATCTGGTAATTTTAGGTCAGCTTTGTTTAGCACTCGTTTAAACTTAATGTTATGATTTGCTTCTACCAAAAACTCTGGGTTTACGGTGACCACATGACTCGGCTTGTATAATTTTAAAAATTCGGAAACGATCTCAAGCGAGGAAATTAAATTAACATTATCTATTTCTACCCCCAATATTTCTACCTTTTCGTTGACAATCATCTTTTGATGACGCTTTTCTGAAAAACCTCAAGATTTTCTAAAACTACGCCAATGCCCCTAACCACACAAAACATCGGCTCTTCAACTACGTGAGCAGGAACCCCAATCGAAACAGTAATAAACTTGTCTAAGTTCTTAAGCATGGCCGTACCTCCGGAAAGAACCACCCCTTTATCAATCACATCGCTCGAGAGCTCGGGCGGAGTTTGTTCTAAAACTTTTTTAACCGCGATAATTATTTGGCGAAGAGGCGGTTGAATTGCTTCCGTAATCTCGGCCGAAGTGATCTCAACCGTTCTCGGAAGTCCCGCGATAAAATCCCTCCCATTGACCTCAATCTTTTTTTCCGGAGAAATCAAGGTCGCGCTCCCAATTTTCATTTTAACCTCTTCTGCCGTGCTATCTCCAATCAAAAGGTTATATTTTCTTCGGATGTGCATCGCAATTGCTTCATCAATTTTCCTTCCTGCACACCGAGCGCTTCCTTTGACAACAATTCCCCCCAAGGAAATGATGGCTACTTCTGTCGTTCCGCCACCAAGATTGACAATCATACTACCAGAAGGTTGATCTACCGGTAACCCCGCCCCAACTGCCGCCGCCAGCGGTTCCGGAATAAGATACGCCCTCCTTGCCCCCGCGCTAAGCGCGGCGTCCAAAACCGCCCGCGACTCAACTGAGCTAACTTCCGCCGGGGTAGAAATCATTACATCCGGCTTTACCAAACGGGACTTGCCACAAGCCTTGTTAATAAAAAATCTAAGCATCGCCTCAGTCACCGTATAATCCGCAATCACGCCCTCACGCATCGGACGATATACTCGAATTGAATCGGGCACCCGACCAAGCATTTCCTTGGCCTCATTTCCAACTGCCACCACTTTATTGTCATCCGTGGTAACCGCAACTACGGTCGGCTCGCTTAAAACTACTCCCTTGCCAACTACATAAACAACCGAATTTGCCGTTCCTAAATCTATACCAATTTTTTTGGAGAACATATTTATTCATTATACAATTTGCTAGCTAAAGGTAAAAGCGGTAAAATTAGAGAGTATGAAAAACAAGTACAAAAAACTCTTCTTTTTCTTGATCACTTTCGTCATCGTTTTCGCCGGAACCGCTCTGGCAGTTCTTTATGCCCAAGGAATTCGCTTTAACTCAAAAGGCAAATCTTTAGATGAAACGGGAATGATGGCATTTAGCTCCGCCCCAACCGGCGCCCAAGTTTATGTTGATGGCAAGCTTTCGACGATCACAAACAATAGTCTTCAAGGTCTCTTGCCCAAAGAGTATTTAGTCGAAATGAAAAAAGAAGGGTATGTCACTTGGAGCAAAAAGGTCAATGTTTTCCCAAAAATGGTTACCGATGTGACCAGTCTATTAATCTCAAAAACCCCGAGGCTCGACCCGATCACCAATTCTGGCATTTATATCCCAACTATATCAAATACGGGAAGCCAAATTGCCTACACCACCAAAGATAACAAAAAACCCGGAATTTGGGTAATGCCTTTTGGCAACGACGGTCCGGTCAATCTTTTTCGCGCTAAGCCATATTTAGTGCTAGACGATATTTCTTATAAAGTCTCTGATGCCAAAGAAATAATCTGGTCTCCGGACGATCAAGAGCTTTTAGTTAAACTTGCAAATAATCAATTGATCCTCGTCCCTTCTGATGGAGCGCTAGCGGGACAAGTTCTACCTATCAGTGATGGAGATAGTGTGCTAAGCGCTTGGGAAACAGAAAGAAAGATAAAGAGAAAGGCGTTTATTGAGAAAAAGTTAATCGAATCCGAAGTCAAACCTGCGGCAACAAATAAGGAAACTCTTTGGTCACCGGACGAAGATCTCTTTTTGTACACCAAAAAGTTTGAAACTCTAACCGAATACCACATCTATAATTTAACCCAACCGCTTCCAATTGGAGAAAAGAAAGATAGCCTGGTTTTAACGGTCAAAAAGGGGGAGGAGCCAATGATTTTTTGGCATTCTGATAGTAAACATTTAATTTTGGTTGAGGTAAATGATCTGGAGAAGAAACTGGGCTCCATTTCCATTGTGGAAACCGATGGGGGAAATCGAACCGAAATTTTTAGCGGCTCCTTGTTTTCTTTTGATGTGTTCCCTACTCCTGATGGGGGTAGCATTTTGGCATTAACATCTTTTAACCCCAAATCAGAACCAAATCTTTACGCGATTGGGATAAGGTAAATAACTTATTTCACCAGCTCGGCGGTGATTATCAAACGGTTAAGAGTAGTGCCTGGGGGATAACAAGTTTGCAAAGTCATCATTGGGGTATCGTATTTCTCAGTCAAAGGAGAAATATCCCAGCCGGGAACCACTTTTTTATCAAGCACTTGATAATCAAACCGCTCGCCTTTATAAAAAATCACAATCTTATCCCCTGCCTCGCCGACGGGCGGGCCCGCTTCTAACTTCCTTAACATATTAAAAACAGTCGCATATTTTCCAAGCGCCCAATAATCAAGACTGGAATGAGCAAATAAATAAAAATTTCCATTTTCCCCAGGCAGAACGGTTCCTTTGGCATGAGCCACCCCGTCACGAAGAGCAAGTTGATACGCTTTAGGATCGGTCACACTGACATTTTTGACGATCGGAGCGTTGACATTTATCTTTTCAATAACTATCCCAAAATCTTTGGAAGCGGGATCGATTCGCAAAGGAGATGGTTGACTGATAAGGTAAGCGAAACGTGATTTTGGCGCCTTTCCCTCAAGACTAAAGTGAATTCCACGAAAAGAATACCAGCGATACAAAATCTCATCCCGGGCGTATGGCCAGATGGAAAAAAGGAAAAGAAAAATGCCAAAGATGATTAAGAGGTTTGAAAGAGTACGCATTATTACAAAAAGAAGTTTCTTGTTTTCCATAAGGCAGTTAATTGTGTTTACTGTCCCCCTACGCTAAAGCTTCGGGAGGACACTCCTAGCTCTAATCGACCTTCGTAGTGGTCAAAGGCCACCCGAAGCTCGAAGAGCGTAGGGTGGTGCCCTCAGTAGGAATTGAACCTACATCTTTCCCTTAGGACGGGATTGCTCTATCCGTTGAGCTATGAGGGCAAAATGGTCGGGATGGGCGGATTCGAACCGCCGATCTCTCGGTCCCGAACCGAGCGCTTTGCCAACTAAGCCACATCCCGAATGTATACATTATAGCAAGATTTTTGATACTCGCGAAATAAAGATTGTTGAAAAGTAAGTACAATAAGCCTAATATATGATCAAATGACAAAAACACAAAGACCTCCAGAAGTTGTAACCCAAGACGTTATCAATAAGTTTAAGGGCTGGCGTGACAGCGCCGTATATTCGACAGAACATTTAAACGAACTTTTCCGAAAACGAGATGCAGATGAGATTAAAACTAGTAATCTAATTACTGGCTGTTCGGACAACGCCCGTGTGCTGCAAGCTGAATTTGAAAGAAACGGAGTTAGTGCCCTGCTTGCAAAGGGTGTGCTGGAAAATTATCTAAATGGAAAAGTGGAAAAACCAGACGGACATATTTTTGTTTACCTGCCAGATCAGAATATTTTTGTTGATCCAGTAACGCTTGAAATCGCAAGAGAAGAAGGCTTGCACATGCCAGGGGGACAATATAAAGGAGAAAAAGTATTGATACGAAAAGGTCTAAGCGGATCAACGTCTAATGGAGCCTTCAAAAAGTTTCCCTCGGAAATTTCTACTCCCAAAGGAGATATTGAAGACTGGGAACAGTTCAAAGCAGAATATCAAGGCAAAAATCCTAAATGACAACCCTCCAACAAGGTCCGTCCTTGTTGAGGGGCGCTACTCAAACCAAAAAATCAATTCTCCAAAATTAGCGAGCTGCCGGTAAATAGGAAACGCTTCTCTCCAGTCTCGACTCCCCTGTCATTTTCCATGTCGAAAATAAGATATGGACGGTTGTCCTCGAAAACTCCGCGAATCTTTTTAACTCCGCCATTAAATTCAAAATCTTGCTTAAACCAGTCATAAAAATGGGTTATCGGCCTGTTACGATCAATCGATAGGAAAGATAATACCGCCGACCATCTCTGTCCCGTTCTGACATCAAGCAAAGATAATCCCCGACACGAACTACCACAATGACTAGTAAAAAAAACATAACCATTGCCAAGCCAGTGTGGTTCGCCTGTTCTATACTCGCCAACAAAGAGGTAGGATTCTCGCTGGGTGTCTCCAAAGTTGTTAGTGACCGCAATAATAATGTTGTTATCAAGATAAGTCACATAACTATTGGCAAATAAACTCGGGTCATTGCTAATCTCGTAGCGACTGATTTTTTTACTTCTATCTGGAGATAACTCTTGATATGTCTCCTCTCTCTTTATCCGATCCGATTGCTTCGGTGCGTCCCCAACAGCCTCCGTAATTTTACTCTGATCGCCCTCAAAAAGCCCCCGCAGCACTCTCGGAATAAAAACTAAAATAAAAGTGAAACAAGCGATCCCTATAGCTAATCTGATAAAAAGTATGTTCTTAACTATTAAGTTCATAGAAAGATGTTATGCCGATCTTGATCTTGAAGGCACTTTCGGTCGCCCACGAAGGAAAAGCTGATCCTGCAGAGGCAGAAAAGAAATGAGTAGCTCCGTCGGTTGGATCTTTAGATTCACCCAAAAGCATTGCCGTAGCTATTTCGTAACACCCCACCCATTCACTTTTCGCTACATTTTTCAGGGGATTTCTAACTTTTTTTAACGTTTTTTCGTTTTCGAATGCGTCATATTGATTCTCTTTAAGAATGACTTCTTTCAAAGTGTCGCCCCAGTTCGGATTTCGCTTTCTAAGCCTATTCAAGACAGAAAATCCAACTCCTAATTTCGCTTCGTTGGATTCTCCCTCCATTTCGCCCAAAATCAACCGCGCCAGGAGAATTTGATCCGTGTCGTCACGAAAATCCCCCGTCCAGCCAGGATCTTCAACCGTAGGTATTCTCTTTAAAACAAAATCCCCAAGATCAAAAATAATCTGATGTATAATTGGCGACTTATCAGCCCAAAACTCAATGTAATGAGTATCCTTGGCCAAATTAGGAGCAAAAGTCTTCAATTCCCTTTTCGCGCCACCGAAAATATCCCACGGCCTTGCTGACCAGACCCAATGCCTCCACAATCTTGATCCAACATTTTCCTCAACCTTATTGTCGATTATCAATTTAACATCATCCCCATCGAGAAAATGCCAAGAAACAGAAACATCAGCACTTACTGATTTCAGCGGTAAATTAATCAGCGCGAATGTGTACCAAGGTCGTCTGTCACCATCTTCGGCTTTTTCGTTGAGCTCAAAAACGATATTTCGCAAGTCCTTGATCGGCTGTGTTTCAAGAGATTCAATCCGAGCTCTCTTATTTGGAATAAATGTTAAGGTGTGAGTGCCCTTATTTAAGGGTAAAATAAAATAAATAGTTTTCGCGAGGCCCTTAAGTTCTGTACCATTCCAAGCGGAAGGGATATTGTAATATTGGGGCTTATCCTTGGGCGGAATTTCTCTGAATTTCAGATCATCTATTTCGATTCTCAAATCTTCACCGCCACGAAAACCTAGCGAATCTCCGGATTGGCAACGAGCAACAATCTTAAGGGCGTACAGACCAAAACTCCCAATTGAAAAAGGAATAGCAAGAGGTTTAGTTATATCTTGAGGAAATTGCTTTGGCATAAAACCAGTGTAATCCGAAATACTCACAAAAGCAACACGAGAAACACGAGAGCTAAAAAAACAGAGCTCCGCGTTGTTCCGGCCTCCAACAAGGTCCGTCCTTGTTGTAAAGACATTATTCCAACGTTAGACCAGAAATGTAGGCCTTAGTTATTTCCTCATCAAAACCCTCAACAAAGGATTGGTAAGACAACATATCCTTTGCCCCAATGTTTCTACCCGAGCGAAAGTAATCTAGAACTGTGTCGGGTTTTAGCCACCTAATATTAATACTCCCTAAATAAGCTGAGTAACTAGAATAAGGATAAATACCAAGTTTGCTTTGGGCCGGAGTTTTACCGCGGAGAGTGGGATTTAGATGAATATATCTTGATAGGTGGAGAAGTTGGTCTTCATCGTCAACTAAAACTGCTTTATAACGACTCTGGAATAGTGGTCCCACTCTTTCCCAACGCTTGTTAAAATAACTAACGTACCCATTGCAAACTCTGCGCATTAGACTTGGCAAGGAACTTTTTTCTTTTAAGTAAACAATAAAATGAAAATGGTTTGGCATCAGGCAAAAACACAATAAGTCAATTCTCTTTTCAAGGTCTGTCCTTTGACAAGGACGGACCTTGTTAGAGACTTCCTCATAATCAGGATCATCCGCCGGAAACAAGTTACGTTTGAGATAGTAAAGAAAAACTTGGTAATCTCGATCGTCGTTAAAGATGATATTTTTGTCTACTCCACGATTATAAACGTGGTAATAACATCCTTCCGCTAATTGTTTTAAGACGTTTTTGGCAGGCATAAAAAGTTGTCAAACCGCTTCGGAACAAGGTCCGTCCTTGTTGAAAAGGTTCACATTCTCTCTAAAACCTCAATCCCAAGTAAACCTAGACCGGATTTGAGGATAATCGAGACAGCTTCGGTTAGAGCCAAGCGAAAATCGCGCGTCTCCCCTTCTGATTTTGAAATTGAGACATTGTTGTAAAAGGCGTTAAAGAGGGAGGCTAACTCAAATAGGTAGTTAGCAATCAAATTAGGTGAGTAACACTCGGCTGCAGATGTGACAACCATCGGATATTTAACAACATGTCGTAAAATGTTGTGTTCATCGGGGGATAGCGAAATATCCTTAAGTTTGTTTTTCCCAGTACCAAGTACCAAGTATCCATTACTTTTTCTTAGCACACTTTTCGCTCTCGCGTAGGTATATTGCAAGTACGGACCAGAATTACCTTCCAAATTAAGCACCTTGCCCCAATCAAATAAAACCTCTGTTTTAGGATCTTGGGCTAAATCATTATACTTTATTGCCCCAATCCCAACCGTTTTGGCGATTTCTTCTTTTTCTCTTGTCGAAATATCCGGACTTTTGCTTTCTACAATTTTTCTTGCCCGTTCAACCGCTCCCGAAAGAACTTCATCCAAAAGAATCGTCTTCCCACTTCTTGTAGACATTTTTCCATCCTTAAACCGCATCATTCCGTGGGCCACATGAATTAATTCCGTCCCTTTTGCTAAACCTAGAAGTTTTGCGGCCAAAAAAAGTTGGCGAAAATGAAGAAGTTGATCCGACCCAACCTCATAGATTATTCTTTCCAACGGACCAAATTCTTTTTCCCTAAATTTAATCGTCGCCAAATCACGGGTGGCGTAAGTGCTCGCTTCGTCGCTTTTCTGAAGAATTAAAGGAGACATCTTCTCACCCTCATCAAAAAACACCACTAGCGCCCCCTCGCTCTCTTTGGCCAAACCTTTTTTCTTGGCAAGTTCTACAATTTCCCCCATTTTATCTTGATAAAAACTCTCCCCATAAGCGTAATCAATCTTAACGCCTAAAAGGTCGTAAACGCGATCGTATTCCTTCATACTCCAATCCGTGCATTGTTTTAAGAGAGTCAGAGCTTCTTTATCACCATCTTCCAATTTTTTAAACCACGCCCGCCCCTCGTCTTCCAAAGAAGGATTCTTCTGCGCCTCCTCGTGAAACAAAACATATAGGCGAGTAAGCTCGGAGATGGGGTTTTTCGCGATTTCCTGGGCATCCCCCCAAGTTTTAATAGCGTATATCAATTTTCCAAATTGAGTGCCCCAATCACCCAAATGGTTGTCTCCAACTACGGAAAAACCGGAAAACTTGTAAATGTTGTAAAGGGATTGACCGATTACGGTTGATCGTAAATGGCCGATGCCAAATGGTTTAGCAATGTTCGGAGCAGAATAATCAATCACCACTCTTTTGCCTGCTCCAATTTTTGAAGAACCAAACTTTTCTTTTTCTTTAAGAACCAAATTAAGTTCACTAAGGTAAAAATCGGCAGAAAGAAAAAAGTTTAAAAATCCGGGCATGACGGCTTCTACTTTTGAAAGACTCGGTAAACCGCCTTTGGAAATGCTGTTGTTAATGGATTCTGCCAAAAATTTGGCAATTTCAAATGGAGATTGATTAGCAATCTTTGCAAGAGAGAAAGAAACACTGGAAGTAAAATTTCCGTGGGAAGGGCCATCACTGGCTTCAACAGCAACCGCAACCTTCATTTTTGGGTATTTTGAGACAATTGCGTCCTTTAAAACCTTTTCCAGTTCCTCGATAATCATGATCGAATAATATCACATTGCCGAAAAAGTCTCGCCATCGGTCGTAATTTCTATTATCCCCCGCTCATCCGTTCGAAAAGTTTTGATATCTCTTGCAGAAAATGCCCCCAAAACGACGCTTGCTGGGTGACCGTATGAGTTTTTTCCTACGGAAATAATTACATATTTTGGAGCGACAGAATCTAAAAAGTTAAGGTCTAAAGAACCAAGAGAGCCGTGATGAGGAAACTTAAGTACATCCGCTTTGGGAGCGTTAATCTGACTTTCTACTACATTGGTCGCATCACCAGTGAACAGAGCGGCAAAGCGTCCGTGTTTCAACAGAAAAACTAAAGAGGCATCATTGAGATCTTTTTTTGAGTAAATCGCCAAAGACTCTTTATCTTTTGGCCACAAAATCTCGATCGAAACATCATCCACGCTAATCACATCTCCAGCATAGGCATATTTTACCGGAATTTTTTTGCTTGCTATAACCCCTAGCCATTCATTATAAAGTTCGGAAGAATAGTCAACCTCTGGCATAATAATATACTTAATGTCATACCTTTTTATGACTTCCAATAATCCGGTTAAATGATCGGCATGAGGATGACTCAGAAAAATCAGATCAAAATCTCTTTCATAAAAGGGAAGTATTTTTGATATTTCGTAAACAGATTTATTGTCGGGCCCACCATCAATCATCATGTTGTGGTTATTTGGAGTAACCACAAGCGCGCTATCGCCCTGCCCAACATCAAGAAAGTAAAGATGAAGTTTGCCATCGGGGGAGGACACAAAATAAGTAACAAGAAGGATAATTCCTAACCCAATGCCGGTTAGAAAGTGTATTTTTTTAAATTTAATGCCAGTTAGGCGCCAAAGAGAAGATAAAACCATAATTGATTAAATTTTGTAGCTGCGACACTTAGTGTCACCAACCCTGTTATTCTTTCCGCTGGTCCAATTGGCGAGGCACAGCCTCGCAGCTACAAAAAAAGAAATCTAGACCGCCATTTTAGCTCTGACCTTATCAATTCTCCTGCGAAATGTATAAATAAACACCCCAACAAAATAATAGTATATAATTATCAGAAGTGTACTTATCCCGGAAATATTAAAAGACATAAATTTAAAGGCAGAAAAACGCTCGACCATAAAGACAAAGTATGTCAGTGGAACCCAAAGGATGTAGGATAGCAATCTAGATAATAAACTGCTAAACGAATTTAATACTAAAAACAAAATTCCTCCGTAGGTCACTCCTCCAATAATAGGGGAAATGAACAAGTTCACCAAGGGGGAAAGAAAAGAAACTTGCTTAAAGTTAGCGGCGATGACGGGCCAAACCAGAAGTTGGGCGGAGAGACTAGTCGCAAAAGCTTCTGTAAGACCCGAAGTAGTTTTGAAAAACGAAAGGATGATCGGACTAAGAAGGATAATAGAAAAAGTAGCAAGAAAAGTAAGCTGAAAACCAATATCAAAAATTATTAAAGGATCTAAAAGCAACATTATGTACGATGAAACAATTAGCGAAAGTAAAACTGCGCGCGGTCTCCCGACAAAGGAACCCAAGATCGCAATTAATCCCATTATCCCCGCCCGTCTTACCGGCGCTTCCGCCCCAACCATCAGAACATAGGCTAATACCCCAACTATGGATAAAACAAAAGAAAGTTTTCTACCCATCGGTTTGGTCAAAGAAACAATCAGTCCGGCGATAAGGGAGATATTGAATCCAGAAACAACTACAATGTGAAGAGTTCCGGTTCTTCGTAAAGCGTCGTTAAAATTCTCTGGTAATCCTCTT
>Ga0210051_1003769_pt1 | contig 14970 bp, 18 predicted proteins | sample CryGey092014_all_FD_185464 | JGI IMG/M metagenome (GOLD analysis project Ga0210051, IMG submission 185464) | Groundwater microbial communities from aquifer - Crystal Geyser CG23_combo_of_CG06-09_8/20/14_all (SPAdes) (version 2) | ecosystem: Environmental > Aquatic > Deep subsurface > Groundwater...
TATACGGGCCCGCCCCTTAGATGGTAAACATCTAATAGGGTAAAAGTCCTGCCATGGGCATAAAATGGGCACCTGACGCAGTAGCTAACTTGCCCCGCCTTTCCATACGGACGCGTAGCTCAATGGTCAGAGCGCATGGTTTACATCCATGAGGTTTCGGGTTCAAGTCCTGACGCGTCCACTATTATGAAAAAATTAACTGCCAAGGTTGGGGTCGGAGTACTAATCAGGAAAAACAAGAAGATTCTTTTAATTAAAAGGAGGGGTGCTCACGGTGAAGGCACCTGGGCACCGCCCGGAGGACATATCGATTTTGGAGAATCAGTTTTAGATTGCGCTAAAAGAGAAGTAAAAGAAGAAGTGGGGGTTGAAATCAAGGGTTTAAGGGTTTTGGGTTTTACCCAAGATCTTTTCAAAAAGGATAAAAAACATTATATTACAATATGGGTAAGTTGTAATTGGAAGTCGGGTAAGGCCAAAACAAGTGATAGAGAGTTTTCAGAAAACAGCTGGTTTTCATGGGAGAAATTACCAAAACCATTGTTTCTCCCCTTGAAAAATTTTATTTCCGGAAAACTTTTACCTCAAAAAGCCGCGGTAGCTCAGGTAGTAGAGCGCGAATCTGAAAAATTCGAGGGCACCGGCGCACGTCCGGTCCGTGGCACAAAAATTGCGGGTGTCGTATAACGGTTATTATGCAACCTTGCCAAGGTTGAGAAGAGGGTTCGATTCCCTTCACCCGCTCCATGGTAATTCAAAGAAAAAAAATCTTAACTATTTTAATAGGAATTTTTACCGGCACTTTAGTGGGTTCGCTGATTGGAGTTGGAATTTTATTTGAGCTTCTGCCCTTTCTTTCATCTGCTCAGGTTTCGCTTCATGAAATTTGGGTAAACGAATCCACTCAAATCCTATCTTCTCTTCAAAAAGAGTGGACCTGGGTAAACGAGACAAAAAACCAGGAAAGCGAGGTTGGTTTTATTAACGAGCTTCTGTGTCCGGAGGAAATGCCTGAATTGATTACCATCCAGAACAATAGTCTGGTATCTCTTTCCAATCCTTTTACTCCAGAAACAAAAACTGTTCAGAAAATAAATGCTGTCATTACCGCTTACTCCAGCACCTCCTGGGAAACCGATGATAACCCTTTTATTACTGCTGCCGGAACCTGGGTCAGAGACGGCATTGTGGCAAATAATTATCTTTCCATGGGAACAAAAATTAGAATACCTCAAATCTTCGGTGATAAAATTTTTGTAGTTGAAGACCGAATGCACTGGACAAAAAGTAATTATCATATTGATATCTGGTTCCCCGATTACTGGGAAGCTAAAAACTTTGGAGTAAAAACAACCTATATTGAGGTATTAGAAAACTAAAAATCTAAAATTGAACAAACTTAATCCCCCACCAAACTTGGTGGGGGATTTTTTGTGCCGGGGGCGGGACTCCAACCCGCAAGGAGTTTCCCCCAAAGGATTTTAAGTCCTTCGTGTATAGCGATTCCACCACCCCGGCAAAATTCAGGGCACAAAATGAAATTTTGTAATCGGTGCTCTGATTTGAGGCCAGGACGGGACTTGCACCCGTGAATAACAGTTTTGCCCGCCTGCCAAAGCCTTGAGGCCTGGAGGGGATTTGCACCCCTGTAAAACGGTTTTGCAGACCGTCCCCTAACTACTTGGGTACCAGGCCATAGGCGGCTTAGGCCGATTGGCGGGCAGGCAGACTGTCGCCTTGGCTGCTTGGCTACCTGGCCAGATTAATTTATTCTACCCTATTAGAAAAATTAAGGCAATCTTGCTTTATGAACAAAATTTAGAAAATATTATTGATTTTCTAACAGGGTTCTATCAGCTTTATCACTTTTTTCAAAACTTCCTCAATAGTTCCCTCCTGACTAAACCCGGCTGCATAAGGATGTCCTCCTCCTCCCAATCTCTTGGCAATTTGATCTACTCTTTTCCTTTTAAACGGTTCTGACCTTAGAGAACACCTTACTTTTCTTTTTTCATATTCGGTTAAAAATAGGGCAAGATTACAACTAGATTCTTTAGAAATGATGCCGGCTAATCCCCTGCCATCCAAAATTCCATTTAATTCTGAAACAGAATTGGGTTGATTTTTAAGGTCTTGATAAGATAACCAGGAATAAACAAGACTATATTCCGGAATAATTTTTATTCGAGATAAAACTTTGCCAAAAATCTTAGCCGATTTTAATGCGAAAACAGGGTCGGGGGAAAGGGTTCGATTAACGATTTTGGTCAAAGAAACTCCCTTGGTCAAAAGATCGGAGGCGGCCCTCAAGGTTTTGGAACTTGTAGAAAAATGAGAGAATCCTCCGGTGTCAGCTACAATCCCGGTTAAAAGACAGGTGGCAATTTCTTTATCTACCAAAGTTTCGCTCTGCAAAATTTGGGCAGATGAATCAATATTAATTATCTGGGGCGGACTCTCTTTCAACCACCAGTAAATGATTTCTGAAGTTGAAGAAATTTTGGGATTTACAATCTTAACTTTCCCCTTCTGGTCCCCTAAGTGATGATCAACAGTTATTACATTTTCGGCAAGCAGTTGCTTGGTCAAAATGCAATCGGGAAGTTTCAATCTCCTAAAATCGCCGTAATCTAAACCGAATAATAGGTCGAATTTTAAGTTAGCCGGTATCTCATTTTTAATTTCAAAAAAACCGGGCAAAAAACTAAAAATTTTAGGAGAGGGGTCAGATAAATATAAAAAAGGCTCTAGTCCCATTTTTTTAAAAACTAAATTTAAAGAGAGAACAGAACCTACTGCGTCAGCGTCGGGATTCTCGTGAGAAGCCACTAAAATAGTTCGTGCTCTTTTCAAAAGTTCATTGATTTGTTGAAATTGGGAAATAAATAAACTATCCATTGTTAAAATCAAAAATTAAAAATTAAAAACAAATAGGCAAAAACATAAGAACCTCTTGCTTACCCCCCACCATTTGGCTCAATTCTATTTTTAATAAAATGAACATTGACCGCTGATTTCTAAATTACGACCAAATGGTGGGGGGTGAATTTTTTGTCTTTTATCTTTGGTTTTTTATCTTTTCGAGAATTTCTTCTATTTTAGCTGCCTCGCCGGCTTTTTTTTCTTCCAAAAATCTTATTTTAGGAACTATCTTCATTCTCAATCTTTTATTTAACCGATGCTGAAGGAAGTAAATTTTATTATCTAAAATTTTGGTAATTTTGGGAAAATCGGGAACAGTACTGATATAAACCCTGGCCTGACTTAAATCAGTCGAGGTCTCTACCCTGGTAACGGTAATTAAAACATCTTTTGAAAAATCAAATTCCTTTAAAAGAAGTTGGCCCAATTCCCTTTTTAATAATTGGTTAAGTTTCTGAATCCGATGGCTCACTTTGTTCGTTTATCAACGAATAACTAATCTTATACGAATATACAAATTTGTTAATTATATAAATATTCGTAAATTCGTACTAATTCGTAAATTCGTTGATTCTATATCTCGCCTTTTTTCCTTTCCTCGGTATATATCACTAATACATCTCCTTCCTCAATCCTTACATCTCCTTCGTAAAGTATTCCGCACTCTTGACCTTTGATTGCTTTTTCGACATCTTTTTTGTCTTTTTGAAGATTAATCAATCTTCCCCTGCCAATAGTTTCTTCTCCTCCGGCTCCTAATCGAATTATCTCTATTTTTGTTCCTAATTTAACCTCTCCCTCAATTACCTTTCCCCCAATTATCTGTCGGTTTTTCTCGGTCAGAAATTTAACTAAAACTTTAACTTTCCCAATGTCTCGTTTTTCTATTTCTGCCTCTAAAAATTTTTGCATTAAATTGCGAACAGTCTGAGATAAGTCATAAATTATATCAAAACTTATAATCGTTACATTTTGCAAGTCGGCCCATTTCTTAGCAATCGGATTAGTTTTAACTCGAAATCCTAAAATTTTAGCTCGGCTGGCTTGAGCTAATTTAACATCCTCCTCTATAATTTCGCCCACCCCTACTTTTAAAATCCTTAAATTAATTTTATCTTGAGGAAGATTTTTCAAAACTCCCTCTATTGCCTCCAGAGATCCTAAAACATCTGTTTTTAAAATTAAATTTAAAACTTTTTTCCCGGGTTCGGTAATTACCACTTCTCTTTGTTGAACTTTTTTTTGCTTAATTTGGATGTATTTCTGAGCAGATTCAATGCTCTCAAAAACTTTAAATTTTTCTCCTACCCCGGGGACATCCTGAAATCCAAGTATAGTACAGGGCATTGAAGGAAAAGCTTTTGAGATAGGTTTTCCCTGAAAATCTTCTAAAATTTTAATTTTACCAAGAGTAGAGGAAGTTCCTAAAATTTGACCGGTTTTTAAAGTTCCGTCTCTTATCAATAACGTAGCAGTTGGGCCCCGTTGAGAATCTAAATAAGATTCAATTATTACCCCTCTCCCTTGAGAATTTAAATCGGCCTTCAGATTTTCCATTTCCGCCACCAATAAAATCAATTCTAAAAGTTCTGGAATCCCTTTTCCGGTTTTAGCCGAGGTTTCCGCAGAAGGAATCTTGCCGCCAAGTGATTCCATTAATATATCCTGTTGAGCCAATTCTCTTTTTATTTTCTGGGGATTGGCCTCCGGTTTATCAATCTTATTTATGGCTACGACCATCGGAATTCCCGATTTTTTAATACAGGAGATAGCTTCTTTGGTTTGAGGCTTCACTCCTTCCTCTGCCGCTACTACCAAAACAGCAATATCAGCTACTTTAGCTCCTCTAGATCGCATTGCCCCAAATGCTTCATGACCGGGGGTATCAATAAAAGTAATTTTTCCCCCTTGATGTTCAACCTCATAAGCTCCGATATGTTGAGTAATCCCCCCGGATTCCTCCCCCATCACATTTGTTTTGCGAATATAATCAAGCAAAGCTGTTTTACCGTGGTCAACGTGACCCAGAACGACCACCACTGGGGGGCGCGGCTGCAAGTTAACCCTGTTTTGTTGTTCAGAATTTTTTGTCATAAAATTCACCATGAAATCCAAATTCCAAAATCCAAACAATAAATCAATGATTAAAATCTAAAACTCAAAGTTTTGGGCATTTGGGCCTTAGATTTAATTTGACATTTGAGCTTTGGGCTTTGGATTTAAGAACCAATGGCTTTTTCTACCGCCTCCTTTTCTTCCTTAGATAACTGATACTTTGATTCTCCCTGGATGATGGGTTTAGCGTAAACCCTGTTTGAATCCCGACCGTAATGAGAAGTTATGACAAAACCATCATTGTCGGCATTCAGTGCGGCAATGGAAAAACTCTGATCTCCGCCCATTTCTTTGAAAGGATTAAATCTAACCACCCCTACTTTCTGTAGAGTTTTCCTGCTCTCTTTTTTAAACTCCTCAAATTCACGAGCACGGTTCTGGAAACTTTTTTCTAGCCTTTTTAGACACTCTAAAACCTCTTTTAAACTTTCCGGTTCTTTCTTTTTTGTTTTTTTGAAAAAATTTAACATCGAAGTAAATTAAAAATTTATTGAAGATTAAAATGAATCAAAGATTCATTGAACTATCCTGGCTGCGTAATTATAGGCGAGGAAATAATTTTGCCAAATTTTATCACTTGATTTATAGACATTATCAAAACAAAAATAATCAACTAAGAGCTCTTTTGTTCTCAAAAGCTCTTTTAATCTTCCTCGCCTCCGATTTTTTTTATCAGCAATAGTTAAATCAATAAGTTCTAAAGCTCTTTCAAAAGCTAATTTGCTATACTCTGGATTTTTCTCCCGCCAGTTGATTGCCCTTTGGATTTCACTACCAATATTTGCCATCTGTTCAAAAAAAGAAAGTTTTCCCCACCTCTTTTTGAATTTTAAATTCTGATAGTTCATTTTTCCACCAACTTATTAACAATTTTAATTATTCTTTCTCTCAGCTCGGGATTATCTACCCCTCTTGTTCTATTCCCAAAATGCGGCTTAAGATTGATAACCGAATCAAATTCAATCCAATTTTCATCTTTTATTTCAGGATAAATATTAATTCCCCAGAGATTTTTTGGCCTGGACCCCTTTTCAATTAAAAGTGCTTCCTCGTCAGAATGAAGTTCACCATTAACAACCATAATTTCTTTTTCAACATCAACTACCACTTTAACTAAGTTGCCGAACATCTTCTGAGCCATTTCTTTAAGTTCCTCAATTGTAATTTTATCTTTAATTATTTTCATATTTTTGCCTTCGCTACATCTTTAACAACCTGCCCCGTAGTTAATGCGATGCATTATACTTTAGGGTTTCAAGTTTTTTCTTTGGCAGCGAAATTTTATCAGAAATTAAAAGAAAAAATAAATTAACAAACCAACCACGGAAGATATGCAAACAATTACCAAAATCCCCATTATCATATCAAAGAATAAAGATATATCTCTGATTATTTTACTTTTACTTTTTTGCTTTTCCTCTGACGAAAAATAGATTCCAATTATGATACCAATTAAACTAATAATGGTTGAAAAAATAAGAATGGTCAAAAGTTTGTCTTCTATTGATAGAAAAAAATAAACTAATAAAGCCATCAGTATTAAAGGAATCCCAAAAGAAAAAAGACCACCAAAAAATGTTCCAGAAAATTGCTCCCAAGCAGTCTTTATTATATTCTCTTCATTTCTTTGTTGCTTCTTAACTAAATTATTACAAGAATGAAAAGAATACATTGCGTCATATTCCTCATTACATTTCGGGCATTTTACAATAGGCATACTTCTATAACTAAATTATTTAATATAACTAAATTATTTAATAATTCTAAAAATAATGGAAACTAATAATCCTAAAACTGAAACAATAAGAATGACAATAGAAATCCGAAAATTTCTTTTATTAGATTTCTCGTTTGAGTTTTTTGTTTTTATCAAAATTTCAGCAATTCCAGCTTCTTTCCAGCTCCCGAAACCACCCGCCTTAGATGAATCTCCTTCGGCTAATATATCTCTTATTTCTTCAGGGCTATGATCTTTTGGCCAAACTTTTTGATTCATATGATAAAAATTTTCTTTTACTAAAATATGGTTCAGGCCGATATTTTCCGGTTCTTTGGCAGTTCGGAAAGAGTGTGACGAAGCTGCCGCGGTTGCCTGTCTGCCTCGCCCTGCCGAGCCGTAGCGAGGGGCGAGACGAGAAATTCCTTTACAAATTCCAACTGGCGGAGGAGGGAGGACTCGAAGAGTTGCCCGACCCGCTTCGCCAAAGCTTCAGCGAGGCGAGAGGCATCAAGGGGAGAAGGTTCTCGCCACCCCTTCCCCTGAAATAAAAATTTACAAGCACTTCCAGCGCTTAAAATTTTTATGCGGAGGAGGGAGGACTCGAACCTCCATGTCTCTTTCGAGACTCCAGTTTTCGAAACTGGTGCAATGACCATTATGCGACTCCTCCAACTCAACCCATTTTTCTATCATTTTAACTTTTAAATGTCAAAATGTCGAATTGAAAATCTCACTGATTAGCGAGATTTTACCTTTCTAAAAAATAGGGAAATCGTTATCCCGGGTTATTTTTGATGGCAAAATGTAGGGAAAATTATTTCCAAAAAAATAAGTTAAGAAGGTAATCAGTTTTCCTTTTGTAATTTTGAGACCAAAAAATTTTTTAACTTCTCGATGATATTTTTCGAAATCCGGGAAATGTTTTAGTAAAATATTAGCTGCCGTTAACCCCCAAATTATCCCTCCGCCTGACCAGGGTTTGGCAAAACCTGCTGCGTCACCGGAGAGAGTAATATTTTTGTTTCTGGGAATTATTAATCCTTGAGGAATTAAAGCAGACCTTAATTTTTTTTCATTAATCTTTATTTCTTGATTTTTACAAAATTTTTCAAATTCTTCTTTTACGGAGTGAACCTGACCGATCGCCCCATATTCTATGTTTTTACCTCGCGGAATTCTCCAAAAAAAACCATTTTTTGTCGGCCATGTTTCAACTTGATTTGAAAAATCCTCAACCGAAAGAAAAAGCTGAAGGCCAAGTCGAAAAGAAGGCGAGGGCAGAGAAAGCAATTCTCTTATTTTTGACAAAGCTCCATCGCAGCCAATTACTTTATCAAATCCCCAGGGGATTTCTGAAACTGGATGATTTAGTAAAACTTCTGCTCCTGCTTCCCGGGCTAAATGGTATAAATATTGGTCCAATTTCTGGCGGCAAATGGCAAAATGAATCGGTTTAAGTTTTAGGTTAATGGTTTTTCTAGGAAAATGAATCAGGCAGGTATCAATTTTATTTTCTACCAGAGACTTGTCCAGGGGGATAAAATTTTTAATTCTTTCTGAAATCAGTCCCGAACAAGGTTTTTGCCCAATCTGACTATTTTTCTCAAAGCAGGTCACCTGGTAACCGCGATTACTCATCTTCCAGGCTAAATACAAACCAACTATTCCTGCCCCTACGATAGCGATTTTTTGAGGATTATTTGAAACCATAAAACTATAAATACTCTAACCCGGTTACTCATAATTTAGTGAATTCAATTTATTTTAATGGATTTTTCTCCTTTTGCAATCCCACGATTGAATTCAGACCCCATAATTATGAGTAACGGGGTCTAACTTTTTTAAATTATCGTTTCAAGGACGGTGCAGAACGTCTGCATAATGCCAGATACATATTAGACTCCATCAGGCCTTAAGCCTATGGAGTTTTTTAATCATATTCATTGTAAATATACCGGCATTAAAGGGTTTTTGACCGTGTACAATGACGGGTTAAAATACTGGTATATGATTACAGAAAGAGCCAAATACAAGGCCAAAGTATTAGTATTTTGGGAAAAGCACGGCCTTGAGGCTACCTTAGACGCTTTTCCCGAGAAAAGGCCGACTCTCTTTCTCTGAAGAAGCCGGCATAGAAATGATTCTGATAGGTGATTCGGTAGGGATGAGCATTTATGGCTATAGTGACACCATCCCAGTCACAATGAATCAGATGATTTATCACGCTCAAGCGGTTCGAAGGGGAGCACCTAATACCTTTGTTATTGGCGATATGCCCTTTGGCTCTTACCAAACAGATGAAAAAGACGCTGTTTTAAACGCAATGAGATTTTATAAAGAAGCTTTGGTTAACGCAATTAAGCTGGAGGGCGGCATTAAAGTAGTAAAACAAATCAGGGTAATCGTTGATGCGGGCATGAATGTTATGGGACATATTGGCTTGACTCCTCAAAGTTCAGGCCAAATGAGCGGTTTCAAAGTACAGGGCCGCACGGCTGAAAGCGCAGAAAAACTAATCAAAGACACCCGAGCAGTAGAAAAGGCCGGCGCATTTGCGCTACTGGTCGAAGCGGTTCCACCGGAAGTTACCGAAATCATAGCCAAGAAGCTGGGAATCCTGGTTTTAAGTATTGGAGCCGGTCCTTTGTGCGACGGTCAGTTATTGCTGGACATTGATTTGCTGGGCAGGGGTAGGGTTTTTACGCCGAAATTCGTAAAAGTTTTTGTCCCCCAAGCTATTGAAACATTGCAAAAAACAGAAAAGACCGGAAGTTTGGATCTTGCCACTATTACCTTTCAGGCATTCAAAGAGTATGTGAAAGAAGTCAAAGAAGGAATTTTCCCTCACCCAGAGAAGTATTGCTACAAAATGATAGACGGCGAATTAGAAAAACTAATGAACCGCCTTAATAAAAAAACAAAGCGCCATTGAAAAATGACGTTTTTTGTTTGGTGCTTGTACAAAAAAGAGACAGTAAGGTGGACTTGTGAAAGATACGATAATGGTGAAAAGAATTTTCCGAAAATCATAAAGAGGTAAAAGAGGAAGTTCCGCAAGGACTTCTTTTTTTGTTACTCATTTCCAACAAAATACAGGAGTCAGACCCCTGTAAACATCTTAAAATATCCATTTACATACAAAAATATACAAATATATATAAGGTGGACCTTATCGGGACGGGTGGAAAACTTTTACCTGTCCTGAGCGAAGCGAATCCCGAGCGAACGAAGTGAGTCAAGAGTAAGTCGAGTGGACCCAAGCGGATTTGAACCGCTGACCTCGTCAATGCCAATGACGCGCTCTGCCAACTGAGCTATGGGCCCATATGCCCTCGAGAGGAATCGAACCCCTATCAGAAGCTTAGGAGTCTTCTGTTCTAATCCATTGAACTACGAGGGCGTTTAAAACAATCATAGCAAAATTTTTTCTTGTTGACAAGAAAATGTGATATAATAAATCCAGTAGGAGAATTTCGACAAAGATTTTTACTAAGAAAATCTTAAATCGCTCAGCGAGTCGAAATTCCTCTGCCGGATAAATTTGTATGGAACAAACAACGATTGTTAAAATAATTAAAAAAGTATTACCGGCGGTAGCTTCAATTACCATTTCAAAATATTTAACTGTTTTTGAAAAACCCTTCGGTCCTTCCCCCTTTAGATTTGAGGAATTTTTTATGATTCCCAGGGGAAGAAAAAAAATAAAGGTTGGGGGGGGCTCAGGATTTATTGTGGATAGTTCTGGGATAATTTTAACCAATCGTCATGTAGTAGAGGACCCTCACGCAGAGTATATAGTAACTTTAAATGAGGAAAAAAAATATCGAACCGAGATTCTGGCTAAAGATCCAATTAATGATGTAGCCATTCTTAAGATTGATGCTAAAAAAAATTTACCCATTATTGAATTGGGGGATTCTTCTAAATTGGAATTGGGACAAACTACGATTGCTATTGGCAATATTCTGGGAACGTTTCGAAATACGGTTTCGGTAGGAGTAGTATCCGGATTGTCGCGCCAGATTACGGCTGTATCAGGTCTTGACCATCAGATTCAAAGGTTAAAAGGATTAATTCAAACTGACGCCGCCATCAATCCAGGAAATTCGGGAGGACCCTTGATTGACACAGAGGGAAAAGTGATTGGAATTAATGCTGCCATGGTTTTTGGGGCAGAAAATGTCGGCTTTGCCCTACCGATCAATACGGCTAAAAAGGGTTTAGAAGACCTCAAAAAATTTGGAAAAATCCGCTATCCCTTTTTAGGGATAAGGTATATATTATTAAATAAAGAGCTTCAAGAAAGATATGGCCTTCCTTTAGGGCAGGGAGCCTTAATCGTTTCGGAGCCTATACCGGAAGCAGAAGCAGTCATTCCCGGAGGTCCGGCAGATAAGGCTGGCTTAGAAGAAAAAGACATAATTCTGGAAATTGAAAAAGAGAAAATTTCTGTAAAAAATCCTTTAGAAGATATTCTGCAAAAATTTCAGATTGGTCAAATTGTTAATTTAAAAGTTCTGAGAAATAAAAAAGAAATTGTTTTTAAAATAAAAATTGGAGAGAGATAAAAAATTTTACTTTCTCATTCAAAAACAGTTCCGCTTTTAGCGGGACTGTTTTTGAATTTTGGCCGGCGACCGACGCGGCTCGAACGCGCAACCGCTGGGTCCACAACCCAGAGCTCTACCAATTGAGCTACGGCCGCCATTTTGTGCCCTCAGAAGGACTCAAAGAGTTGCCCGAAGGCATTCTCTCGCTTCGCTCGGAATTTGGGGAGAAGGTTCTCGCCATCCCCGGAAAAATTCAAGCAAAGAATACTCGCAAGGAGTATTTTTGCTTGAATATGCCCTCGGGAGGACTCGAACCTCCACTCTTTTCCTTAGAGGGGAATTGCTTTCTCTTCACCCGCCTAAATTTTGCCGATGCCCCTAGCAGGAATCGAACCTACATCAATGGCTTAGAAGGCCACTACTCTATCCGTTGAGCTATAGGGGCAAAATTTTGGTGGGCAAGCTTAAGCTACGAGGGCAAAGTTTACTTGTCATTTTAGCAAAGAATTAAACAGAAATCAAGCCTTTATTCTGCGGTTGAAGTCGTCTCTTGAAACGGATTTAAATAAATTTTTGATTCAATTTCTTTTAAATTCTCTTTTCTGTTTTCTAAAATCTTTAAAATTTCTTGCAAGGCATTTTTATCAATCTGAATTTGAAATAAGACAATTTCCGGCTCCATTTTTTTGATTAAAATAAAATTTTTGTAAAATAAAAAACTTCCCCAGATTAACCCCAAAATCACTAAAACTAAAAAGATTAAACAGTGATGTTCGGCCATTCTCCAAAAAATCTTTTTAAAATTTTCCATAATAGTATTTTTCAAGCTTTGACGAAGGTCGGGCCTCCATCAAGACTCCGTCAAGGCTCCGTCAGGGCTCTATCAGATTGATAGGACATTATTTGGTAAAAACCTTTAAAGGAAAAGAAACGCTAACTTCATCGCCTATTTTTCGAACATTTAAATTTTGAATTTCCAACATAAAAGAACTATTTTCTAATCTGTCTAAAAATTTAGAGAAATTAAAAAAACGGGATTTGAAAGAAACCTGCAAAGATAAATAGGGGAAGGCGCCATTATTTTTTCCGCCAAAAGAAAGGGCGGAAGTTTGAATCAATATCCCAGAAGATAGAGCTGTTTCTTCTAAATAATTTAGAAATTCAACCGGATTTTCTGACTCTAAAAATAAATCTTCAATTTTTTCTACTTCCGGTTTTAAATTTATAAAATCCTTTCTTAATTTTTCTAAAGCTTCCTGACTCTCTTTTAAAGAAAAAAATGCTTCTTTTTGGAAAATTAAATCTTCAGCGCTTTTTTTGATTTGCGTCGCCCAGGGCAAATAGACCAAAAATAGAAATAAAAGAATTATTGCCCCAAAAGTTGCCAAAGAAATATAAATTTTTTTATAAGGACTCATTGATTTTAAAACTTAGATAAAAATTATTGGGACTTAACCAATTAGAAGAGGGAAAGTGAATGTCTTTGAAATTCTCCTGGCTTTCAAAATTTCTTTTAAGCTGAAATAAACTCTCCCGATCCGGACAGAAACCAGAAAGAGTGATTTGAAAACCGTCTTTTTGGTAAGAGAAGTTAGTTAGGTAAGAATTTGGAGGCAGGATTTTACCTAAATCCTGGAAAATCTGAGTTAAATTAGGATTTTTTTGATAAAATGAATTTATTTTAGATAGATTGAGGTTAATAGCTTCAACCCTTTCATCTAAATTTTGAAATCCTAATTTTTGCGCACGTTCTGTTTCTAATTTTATCACTTTTCTTTCCGACTCGGTTAAAATTTGCTGGCTTCTACTCAACCCTCCAACGTTAATTTTTACCGAAAGCAAAATCAAACTTAAAGCAATTAAAAAAGTAAAGAGGAAAATCTCTAAATTTAAAATTGTTCTCCATTTTTCTCCCTGTCTCAACTCTTTTTTATATTGAGGAGGCAAAAGATTAATCATAACTGTTTCGCTAAAATCAAAAATTAAAGATAAAAGATAAAAAACAAATATGCAAAAACATAAAGATATTTTTACATTTTTATGTTTTTGTTTTTTATTTTTGGTTTTTGGTTTTTTATTTTTCGTTTGCGGCCCTGAGGGCCAACCCTAAAGCCGTAGTATATCTTAAAGAATCTTCGGGGGATAACTTCGGTTTTTCTTTTTCCGGTAAAATATTAATCCAGGGATTTCCAAGTTCTGTCGGAATTTTTAACTTTTCCGAAAGAATATTAGAAAATTCTTTCAAGTAGGAATTTCTTCCAGAAAGTAAAATTTTTTTAATCCCTTCTCTTTCTGAATAGTGAGCCCCGTTAGTCCCGCTTCCAGCGGGACTAACGGGGCGAGATTGATAATAATCAATGTATTTTTTAATCTGCTCGACTAAATCAGAAAGTTTTTCTTCGATAATCTGAATAATCGAAGTGAACCTTATTGAATTTCTTGAAAAAATAATGAAATCAGCTTTGGTTTCTCCCAAATCAATTAAAACTACAGGGGCTTCATTTGCCTCATTTTTGTTAATTAAGGCCCTGGAGATTGCCATTGATTTAGTTTCAAAAACCTTGGGCTGAAGCCCGGCTTTTTTAAGTAAGGATAGATAAGAATCCACCTCGCTTTTGGGAAAAGCAATAATTAAAACCTGTTGGGTCAAATCCTGTTTCTTTTCCAAAAGGGGCGGGATAACCTGAAAATCTAAATAAGTTTTTTCAATTGGTAAAGGAATATAATTTTCTGCCTCAAAGGGGATAGCATCTCGAAGTTCTTCTCTATTCATTTTTGGCATTTGAATTACTCGTAAAAATGCTTTTTGCTCGGGTAAAGAAGCTATAACATATTTTGTATTTAATTTTTCTCCTTTAACTTTAGCTAAAGCATTTCTTATAATTTTTCCCAAGGCTTTTTCATCTTTTATTTCCCCCTCCTTAATTATCCCAGGTTTAATTTTTGTTTCTCCAAAACAGGCTAAACCCAAAACCCCTCGCTTTCTTTTGAGTTTTATAATCTTTAAGGATAAATCAGAGATATCTATTCCAAAGGCTTCTGGTTTTAAAGTAAGAAACTCAGGCACAGTTATCAGCGAATTTACAAATCAATTTCGAATTTGCCCACTATTCATAGCACAGCGAATATTTGTATATTCGTAAAAGATTCGCATATTCGTTGATTATTTTAGTATATTTCCTCCCACTGTTCCACCGTAATTATTGGCGAGTAGGTTGGGGTTATATCATTCCCCTGTTCGTCTTTCCATCCCAATCCATATCTTATTATTGTATCATCCAAAATAAATTCCAGCCATTTCCAAAGATCATCAAAATCCAATTTCATGCCAATAATCCCACCTCTGACCCTAAAATAGTTTGGCATACTGATCAGGCTGATTTCCTCATTAGCATAGACCACTCCGGTAATGGTGGTAGTGGTAAAAGAAGAATATTGGCCAAAGTCTATTCTTCTTTGGGTTAGAAGGCCAGAGACGGTAGTGTCTGTAGGCCGATTAACTGTTATCTGTGAATATCCTTCGTCCTTCCCCCACCCATAACATCTTCCAATCGTAATATTATCATCTGCCACCAGGGCTCCATTAACTACAAGATGTCGACCCCCCCTCAGTTCAATTGAGCCAGTAACATAAACGATGGTAGGGGTGGAGGTAGTGCCTAA
>Ga0210051_1003770_pt1 | contig 14967 bp, 15 predicted proteins | sample CryGey092014_all_FD_185464 | JGI IMG/M metagenome (GOLD analysis project Ga0210051, IMG submission 185464) | Groundwater microbial communities from aquifer - Crystal Geyser CG23_combo_of_CG06-09_8/20/14_all (SPAdes) (version 2) | ecosystem: Environmental > Aquatic > Deep subsurface > Groundwater...
TTTGGAGTCAAACGATAATTTAGAATTATGAATTCATAATTAAGAATTATTTGTGAGTAATTGTCATTCCCGCGAAGGCGGGAATCCAGACTAAAATCACATTTTAAATTAATTATGAATTCTGAATTATAAATTCTGAATTATAAATTCTGAATTAATATAATGGATTCACAAAATATTAAAGTTTATCTCGCTATTTCCGGAGCCCTTGTTGTATTACTTATTTTGATAATCATCATCCCCTTTTCCTCCAAAAAAACTTCGACCTACCACCTACCCCCTACCACCTACCCCCTAATTCCCACCACCGTTCAGATCAATTCTTCTCCAAGTAGCCAGGTCACCAATAACCAAGCTACTAATTCTATCCCTGCCACCTTCACCGGCGCCCTCGACGAACCCGTCTCCCAGAATATAATTGATGTCTCAAATCAAAAAAGAGACCTGCAATCAAAATTACCCCTTAGTCTTTCTACCTTTTCTATCGACTTTAACTACTCCGAAGATAAATTTGAAGTCACTCTCAATGATCCAAAAGACCAAGCTAAAAAAGAATTTGAAAGCTGGAGAACAACGAATTATCCTTTGCTTGGTAGTGAGCAATTTATCCTCAAGTAAATTTAAAATTCAGAGTTCAGAATTAAGAATTAATTATGAGTTTAGAATTGGATAAGAAAGAACAATTTAAGCATGATTTTAAGAAAAGATGTTATTTGTTCTCTATCTCTATCTTAAAGTTAAGTGAGAAATTAAGAAGTAATAGTCTAAATTGGCCGTTAATTGATCAATTAGTAAGATCAGGAACTTCAATCGGAGCTAATGTTGTTGAAGGCGGAAATAGTGTTTCCAAAAAAGAATTTATCAATTACTTTCAAATTGCGTTAAAGTCCTCTTCTGAAACTCTTTATTGGCTTTCACTCCTAAAAGAAATTAATCCAGATTTTATAAAGGAACTAGAATTATTATTAAAAGAATGTCTTGAACTTAAGAAGCTATTATCAACAATTATTTTAAACACTAGAAATTCTAGTTAATAAATATTATTCACAATTCTGAATTCTGAATTATGAATTATGAATTCTGAATTCTAAATTAATGCTATAATCAAATTATGTTCCTATTTTTCAAACCCTTCTTAGATTTTGCCAAAAAAGCCCTTCTCGTCATCGCCGTCTACTTTATCGTCATCTCTCTCTTTTCCCATTTTATAAACAAAGATAAAACCCAAATCTCCCCAATCTCCCAAATCTCCCCCATTGAAAAAAACCGTGCTGAAATCTACAAAGTCATCAATGACAAAGAGCTCAATAAAACTACCCAGGGTAAGCTCGCTATTTTTATGTACAAAGGTATGATGTGCTCAATGATGGGTGAAGCCTGTACTGATAATCCGGCTGACGCGGATAAAAACTATGGAAAAAGTTTTTTGGGATTTGTTAGTAATTTAATTGTTCTCCCCTTCGCTAATCCTCCCGCCTCAGGTATCGCCTGGACTTATTCAGGGCTCGCCAACGCCGGCTTTGTCCCAAAGACACTTGCCGCCGAAGGCATCGGTATGGGCTCGATCCAACCTTTTGCTAAAATCTGGAAAATCTTCCGCGACGTCACCTATCTTTTACTGGTGGTTATTCTTATAGCTATTGGTTTTATGGTAATGTTTCGCACCAAAATTAATCCTCAGACGGTCATCTCCGTCGAAAACTCCCTCCCCAAAATAATCATCGCCCTAATCCTAATTACCTTTTCCTTCGCCATTGCAGGATTTATGATTGACCTCATGTATATATTAATCGCTATTATTATTTCCATCCTTGGACCTGTTTATAATTTTACTGGAGGTACTAGTATCAATAGTCCAAAGAATGTGGCCGATTTACAAAAGTACTATCTTACAGCTGGCCCTGGTGCACTTTATACTGGCACAGGCAAACTTAATGATAATTCATTTTTTACGTTTATTTTTGCTTTACCGAACGCTATACTAGGGTTAATTCCTACTCTTGGTTTCGCTGTTAAAATATTCGGCGGATTAACTCTTTCTTATTTTTTAGCTACGATTATTAAGGGTTTAGCTAAATTTATCTCTAATGGAGGTGGTTTTGCAGATTTATTAAAATCTATTAGTATATATGCTGCACCATTAGGAGGTGGTTTAACAGCTACTTTAAAAGATGTTATTAATGGAGTACAGGGTACAACACAAATTATTATTGTAATAATTTCTATTGTTTTTCTAATGTTTGTAGGAGTTCCATTAGTTTTAGGTTTTGTTATCTGGCTTAGCCTTGTATTCATTTTTTTTAGAATATTTTTTATGCTAATAAGTTCATATATTAAAATTCTTTTAAGTATTATTCTTTCTCCGATATATTTATTATTCGAAGCTATTCCAGGTCAAAATGCTTTCATAAATTGGTTAAAAAATCTCGCAGGAGAATTAATCACTTTTCCTTTAATAATTAGTGTTTTTGTCCTTGGCTCGATCATTGCCGATTCCGCTTCATCCGGGAATTTGATCCAATTTCCTTTCCTTGTTGGTATTGATGCAAAAAGTTTTGGATATGTTATTGGTATGGCGATACTCTTTATGACCCCTGATTTGGTCAAAGCTGTCAGGGCCGTATTTATTCCAAAGCCGGGTATTCTTGATCAAGCTGGCCCTGGCGTCTTCTTCGGTGGTGTGACAACGGGTATTAATACTGGTATCAGTGAATTATCAAAAGTAGGAGGTATAGCTATGTATGCACCTGGATTTAGAAATGTATTGAAGAATATACCTTTAGTTGGAGGAATATTTAAAGACCCCACCACGACAAAAAATGGTTAAATGGACTCTATTATTCTTAATGAGAAATAAAGCTAATTAGACTAAATAATACGGTAAAGCATAAATTTTTTTATTATCAAGATTCAACTCCTTATATTTGTCTAAATAAAAAATTATTCCGTATTTTATTTGATTATGAAGACTGAAAAATTTTCTAAAATTTCTTATTTCCTCCGTTGAAATCTTATCAGAATAAGTTGTTTCTATGGGGATTATAATTTCTCCTCGATGATAAATAAAATCTATCTCATGATTTTGATAATCGCGAAAGTAAAAAAATGATGGTTTTTTGATATCGTTCATTCCTCTGATATAAAAGTTCTGAAAGATTAAATTTTCAAAAATTCTTCCTAGATAATATTTTCATCACCATCTAATCACCAAATCTCTATTACCCATCACTACTTCACCAACAACCATTCATTATCCCCCAAATCCCGGTATCCGCAGTATATTCACCCCGATTATCTTCATAATGAAGACGGAGAAGATTATAAGCATCAGACCCATAATACACGAGGTGATCATCTCTTGAGCCTTCTTAAGCTTCTCAGGATTGCCCTGTGACGACTGCATCATAAAGGCGGCGTAGATTATACAAAGCAGGGCAAATCCTCCCCCTATCCCGATTCCTGTAGTTAATACAAAACTCGTTATAAAAGTATTCAAATCAAGTGGGATGCACCCCAACCCCGTTAACATTCCATTTTGAGAAGAACAACTTAGGCAACTTTTAAGTTCATTAGCCTGCGTCGAAGAACCTAAATATTTATAACACATCTCAGAAATTGCGACATTTGGATTTGCTTTTGCTATATTTGAGTCGACACATTTACAGCTTGAATTATGATAATCTATAGTTGATTGACCACCAATCATCGGATTACCTGAAACACAAGCTACATCACCACTTTGTTGGTCAACAAACTCATTTATTCTTTCACATCCCACTACAAATTCATCAATTTTTTTATTAATAAATGGAGATAATGGCAAAGTAATTGGATTAAAAACAACGACAACCTTTAATGTGTCAAAAAGATGACTATGACATTGCACGTTTGTATTAATACTACAACATTTATCTTTTCCTGTCACGTCTCCCGCTACTCCACAGGTCATACCTGGGATATTATCTTTATAAGTAAAGATATTCTGTCCATAAGCAGTCTTTGGAACAAAATAAAGAAAAAATAGCAAGATTATTGACAAAATAATTTTTTTCATAGTCTATTTTTTATTATCCTTATCAAAAGCTAATTTTGCTAATGCAAGTACTATTAACATTAATATTAAAGGATAATTCAAAGCTGATTCAGACATTTTTGACTTAAGGTCTACGCCTTGAACTTCGACTAAAGCTTCTGTGCTTATTTTAGATTTTCCTTCTATTTTTTTTCTAGGTAAAAATTTTGCCCAAAAACCATGGACTTCCTTACCAAGGAATTTAGCAGGTTCATAGCCTTTTGGATATAATCTTTCTCTTCTTATTCCAACTATCTTACAGAGTGCTACCGTCATTATTTCAACTTGTGCAGAAGTCATAGCTGTAGATGCCTCCCTTAGATTATCTGGGATATTATCAGTCATAAAGCTTGACTGTTTACCTAATCTTTTAGAAATTTCATCATACAAATTACCTAAAACTCCGATTCTTTTTAATCTATCTTTTCCACCCGCTACACCAAGTTGGACTATGAGATGAGCTAAATGCACATAGGCAAGATCTACGTCGACCATAGAAAGCTGTACCGACATTTCTTTAAATGATGGTCCTAAAATATCAATTACAGCTTTTTCAAATGCTTGATCACTCTCATATTTTTGTGATATTAGTTCAGGAAATTTATACATGATCATTTCAGATACTTTTTTCGTATATGATTCAGCTATAACAGCGGTTTCTCCTGCGATTCTTTCGGTAACACGTGATCCTGACGAATGAGTATTTATTTTCTGTATCTGCATATGTCCCCAAGTAATATAAGTGTTGGCATTTGCCATATTCATTTGCAGATAACGTGCTTGTCTTTGAGCAAGAGTTTCTTCTTCACCTTCTTGATGTCCATCTTCTTCACTTAAAGTCCATCTTTTTATTTTATAACATTTCTTTATTTCTTTAAAAAAATCAGGCAAATCGTTTAAAAAATCATCATCTTCTATTTGAAGCTCCTTTCCATCTCTTTTTTCTATCCCAACACCTTTTTTATATTCCAAATAAACACCTCTCAATAAGTCTCTATATTTTTCTACGTCATCTTTAGTTAAATCAAAAATATAATCAAAAGGGTGGTTTTCACCACTATAATCACCTTTTTCTATTTTAGCTTCCCACTTTTCATATTGCTCATTCCATTTGGCTATTTCTACTGCCTGAACTCCAGCTATAAAAAGTTTTAGATAACTATTTCCAATAAGTCCTTCAGGCATTTCCGAGAGATAATGATGTTGTAATGTAAATTTTGTTAACATGTCGTAAAAATTTCTCCCCTTGACTGCTTCATCTCGAGGCATCCATCTCCGATCTTCCATAATGATACCCTCAGTAGGAAAACGATCAAAAATCGGTTGATATATATATTTTTCATAAAATTTCCGTAATAGATAATCTCTTTGTAATTTATTTAATTTTTTATCAATGCCCCAGCCTTTATCAATTTTTTTTAATTCTTCTTCATATTTTTTAATAATATCTTTTCCTAAATCTTCAATATTTAAATCTGAGACATTTTCTATAAATGATTGACTTGAGTCATCAGGATCAAAAATATCTTTGATAAATGCTTTTATATATGATTCTGATATTCCACGAAGCCTTTTTATTGTCAGTTCAAAATCTACTACCTTTCGCTTATTTTTGCCAATTTTAATATTCCCTTTTTCATCAATTACATAGACTAAGTTTCTTATATAATCCTTATCCCTCCACCCTCCCCTTTCAGCTGTGTCTACGATATTATCACGTAAAGTAGCTGCCATAAAAACATTGATTTGATCATGACGTCCCAATTCATTGTCATAACCATTAGACATTGCATCTTCACATTTAGTTCGATATCCTGTAATATCTTCATGACGAGCCCAACGGTTTTCTTTTGGCATTTTCCCATTTAAATCTCTTGGTGAATATGAATATAATAATGCTTGAAAATTTCTTAATATTTCAAAATGTTCGGCATTCACGAAAAAATCAATAGAAGGCGCCATTTTTTCAAGACCTTTATCACTTGAACTTGCCATCGTATTCATTCGCCTATAAAATATTATTCCTTTTTCTATATCAGATTTTTCTGTATCTATTACGAATTCAAATCCGACGTGACTATTCATGACCGTACTCCAATACCCTCCATAGACTCCTTTAGAAAGACCTGATGCCATTGTAACTAAATGAGCCAATTCATTTTCGCTGTACCCCCATTTTTTCGCATCATTAATCCCTTTTAATTGTACGTACGTCATCCATCCTGCTTCATCAAGATCATGATGAGTGTGACTTTTTAAACCAAAATTAGTTGGCACATTATGCCCATTTAAAGCCAATATCCTCTGATTACTCTGATGATAAAGTTGGTTAGCTTCTGAAAGACCGGGAATATTTTTTGCAATTCTATCAAAGCTAACCGAATTTACTCGCCCGGAATATTCAGCCATTTGCTTAAAACCATAACCTAAATCTGAGATTACAGCGTAATTATGAAGTGTTTCGGTCGTCTCTTTATGTTCAATCATTTGAGAAATTAAAGATGTAGATATTGCGTCACTTAAATTTCTTGACATTAATTTATCTCTCGCTAAACTTTGACCACCAATCCCAACTGCTCCTGGTAAAGAATCTTCTTCCGGTTCAAACATCGAATCCCTTATCATTACATTTTTTGCCATCATTTCTGGATCCCTACCTAATTGAAGCCCTATACTCCTCAATTCCATAAGAAGGTTCTTATAAAATACCCCTTCAGTCAACTCATTGAAACTTCTTTCCCAAAAATCTTTTGGATTTGCGTTAGCTGCCGAAAATATTTGATCAAATAAACTCCTCATATCATCCTCGAACATTTTCCAATCTTTTTCAGGGTCATCAAATCTATTATATTTTCCCATTATAAATTCTTTAAAGGATTTATAATCGCTCATGGCTTTAAGTATTGGAATGTGAGTTTCAGAGTTCCATCCTTTGATATAACTAGTTGCCTGTTCAAATAGACCTGAATTACCGATATTTCCTTGTACATTCAGTAAACTTTCTGCATTTTTAAAAGACATTGTTGCCAGTGATTGTAAGCTAATCATTTCAGCCTCTGATATAACACCACTCGCCATCAATCCATTTAAATTTTTCGTAAAATTATCATAACGTTGCATTACTTCCTCAATAGTTATTACAGGGGATTCCATAGTTTCTTTCCAAATCATATCTCTTGTTTCACTCGCGCTCATTTTTTCTTTTGATATTACAGGATCACGCCTTGGACTATATATCATTCTAATTTGTTGTTTTAAGTCTGTTTTTTTTAAATCAATATTATCTTTTATATATTTAGCCTTAGTCTCTTCAAAAACATCCCCATTTTTTTCACCTGTAGTCATTTCTGCTTCTTTATCAGCTAAATCTTGGAAACTTTGACCTGAAAGATCTAAATGTATATTATCAATTTTATTATCGATCATATCTGATAACTTTTTTTGTTCTAATATGAGCGATTTTAATCGTATTTCATTTGCTATTCTCGATTCTTCCGCCTTACTCCCTGATTTATTTATTCTAAGTTGTGCAAGCTCTTTAGGATCTGTTATCTTACCCTCAGCTAAATCTCCACGCATGGCACTACTCATAAATATTCCTGTAATTCGGATATATAGATATTCTTCGTCACCTGAACTAAGTGATCTGATAGATTCAGATGCTACTTTTAATCCCTCAAATGAATTTAATTCACCAGCTAATCCTTTTTCTATTATCTTATAAATAAAGAAAGCATTATTTTCGGTTATATTTTTAATTCCTTTTCTGCCAACTAATTCATTAGCTATTTCTTTAATCACCTGAGGAACTCCAGAAATATTTAGTTTAGATTTTTCTGGAAAAGTAATTGCTACCGCCATTTCCTTAACAACTTCAGATATTTTTTTAAGTTCCTGACTATTATTATCTTTAATTCTTTTTGGGAATCCATTCAAAAAAATACCATCTTTATTTACTGGATCTTTCAACTCCTTTTCTATTTTATCAACATCTTTTTTCGCCTCAGAAAATTCATCAGCGACTTCTTGAGGAGTTTTTGTCAATAAAATTTCGATTATTTTTTCAAATTCACTCTGATTGTTTTGTCCGGTATTTTCCGGATTTTCCGCTGGAGCTGTCATAATAAAAATATAGCAGATTTTAACCTTATTGTCTACTTTGCTCCTGGCTTTTTTGCCAAGAGACGTACGCTAAAAATCCGACTATCCCGGCAAATCCAACTAACGCATTTCCACCTTTTTTTGCCGCAATTTTTTTCATTTCATCAGGAGTAATTCCAAAACCCATATATTCTCTAAATGCTTTTTCTTCTTGATCATTTTTTATAAGTCCAATGTCCGGATTTCTTAAATTAGCGACTAATTTATTCATTTTTCCACCGTCTGTCAATGCCCCAGCCATTAATTCCTGGATATAACCGGCCGGATTAGCTTCGGCTTTTTCCATATCATCAGGATTTCCGCCAGTTAGTGCCTTTGCCGTCTCCTTGACCATATCAGGAATTACACTCCCATCTTTATTTTTTACTTTATTTCTTTCTCCGATTAATCCTTCATTCTCATTACCAAGCTTTTTCTTTAATTCATCCCTTTTTGCTTCTAAAACGCCTTTTTTTGCCTTATAAGTACTTTTCTGAGCTTCTGATATTAATGAATCTGGTGATAAGGCAGCGTCAATCTTTTTAATAATTTCATCATAGGCTAAGACGTCAGAACTTGTCATAGCTATCTCTATATTCATTCCTAATGCATTCTCTTTGGTATCTTTTGAAGCTTTCATTTTTTCGATATCTTTTTTTGTAGTAACTGTTCTATGATCTACTCTTTTAGCCATCTCTTTGTATTTTTTAGCAATCGATTTAGCTAATTTTTGTTTTTCCTCTTGTGTGATTGGTTCTCTTGACACAATTTCAAGTTCCGCTTCTTGAAGCCCTTCAATAGTTTCCATAGTTACACTGCCACCTGAAAGAAGTCTGATAACACTAAGAACATCTCTTGGATCTACGCCTGGTAGTTTTAGTAAAGCTGCCGCATCTTTTGCCTTTTGCTTGGCTTCATCAACCCTCGCCTGATCACTTTTTGCTTCTGCTCCTTATCCCTGCTCTACCAGTTTTGCTCCTTTTGCTTCTCCAACGGTAACATTTAATTGATCAACTTGAATTTTCCCAACCGTACCTCCTTTTCCTACTTGTGGTACATCTACTGTAACAGGCGCTGAATCAGCTGATGATAAACTATTTAACATATTTTTAATTCCTCATCATAAATTGTAAAAACTAAACCTCTTCCTTGACTGATTTTATATCTTCACGCCAGTTCAGACATTTTTTGGAACAATAATTTTTCTCGCAAACTTCAAAAAATCTCTAAATATTTCTTCTAATTTGAAGTCATCTTTGATAAAAAATGGTGTTTGTTTTACTTTATCATACTTACCGTCATGAAAATGAAATGGAAATGTTTGAACCCGTTTCCATTTTGTGTCCGGAGTATTATCAAGTCTATAGATTGTTTTATCTACATGATTTCTTTCCCAATGAATCGAAAATCTTTGAATTCTAAGATGTGTTGTATAGAAAAAATCAAGATAACTTTTGTCTTTAAAGTAAATTCTGAGTTTTAGATCGAGTAAATGAGTTGAGAGAATTATGTCTGAAAACTCAATTTCGGCAATTCGAGCAAACTTTGTAAATTTTTCCATATCAAGGCTTTGCTTATCTCTAATTTTTTTAATTCTTTTTCTAGAATTTCCTTTTCACTAATCAAATAATCAAAAAGAAAGACTTCGTTTCCGGCATCTTCTTCAGTCAATTTACCTTTTTTAATTAGAAGGTCTAATTCGTCAACTGTTTTTACACCATACTTAGAAGACAGGCGAAATATTTCGCTTTCAATAAGTCTAAGTTTCTCGATTATTTTTATTGCCTTATTTTTATTTTCGTTGGTCATACTCAAGTATTATAACAGAATTAATTACCCATCTTAAATTGTAAAACTTTTTTGACTATGTCTTGGGCTTGGCCGAACTGTTTGTTTTTTACCATGGCTGAGACTTGTTCAATAGCTTTTTTTTCAAATTTTTCTTCATATATTTTCATAATTTTGTAGACCACCGGAGCCAATTCTGGATCATGATTATCGAGCTTGACCCCGCTTAAATATAGCTCTTCGACAGTCATTCCAGGAATAATTAGATCAAGAGTTATTTGCGAAAGTTTACCTGCCTTCTCCTCATCAACCGATCCTTTTTCAAGGAGGGAAATAATTAATGTAGCTGCTTCATATTCAATAAACTTTCTAAACCCATCTTGATCTTTGATATTTAAATCAAATTTATTATCAACCATGATTCAACTTTAGCAAAAAAGAAGAGGCTAAACAACTCATAAAATACGAATTTACGAATTTATGCAAATTCCACGAATTATGCGAATTAATTAAACTGAAGAGTTTAGTATTCTTTTTGGATAAATATAAGAAGATCTAAAATTGACAATTATTCCCAATTTTTTACTTAACGCAGTCAAATATCTTTTTACCTGATAATAATCATCTTTCGAAATAACTTTTTTTGATTTTAATTCCAATATGATTTTATTATCAATTAAGAAATCGACTTTATTTCTGCCAGCTTTTTCTCCATCAAAAATTGGCGGAAGTATTTTTTCACGTTCATATTTTATACCAGATTCTTTGAGAAGCTTTTCAACGAAATCTGAATATTGACCTTCACTACAATTTTTTCCCAATGTATTATGTGTTTTAAACAAAATCCCATTAATTATATACGAAAGTTCTGGGTATATGATTTTCCCCATAAGCCAATATTAGCATAATTCGCTATATTCGCATTGCTTAATTCGTATCATTCGTATTATTTCTTTACCTCAATCACCAGTTGTCTATCTCTTCCTTCACCAACCGAAGATGTGGTTAGATCCGGGTAGCTGGCCGTGATAAATTCGTGAATCAGTTTTCTTTCAAATGATGAAAGAGAACGGATATATCCTGCTGTACCGGTTGATTTGACTTGTTCGGCATATTCAGTCGCCATAGCCTCTAATCGCTCTTTCTGTTTCTCTCTAAAATCATTGACATTGACTAAAATATCGACTCTTTCGTTAAATTTTTTGAATAAAATTACTTCAAGAATTTTTTGAATAGCCCTGATCGTCTCACCGTGGCGACCAATGACGGCTGATACTTCTTCATCGGCTTTAATTATTACCTGAAAAACTCCCCCATCATCAGCGACTTCTACCTCAAACTTTGTAATCATCTTCCCCAAAAGCTCCTCTGTCTCGGATTTGATTGTTGCAATTTTATCCATATTATTTTGAAAAAATTTTTAAATATTAATAGGCTATTACAGAATAAGTTCAAAGATAAATAATATCCAATATCCAATATCCAATATCCAACTCCAATTAACAATTAACAATTGACAATTGACAATATTGGAAATTGGTTAGTATTGGTGTTGGTCATTGGTTTATTGATTGTCTTTGAAATAAATTATTTTTTATCATTCACTTTCTTATATTGCATAATTCCCATTATCGAAAAAATATTCCAATATAAAGCCAGACCTATAGGTAGCGAATAAGAAAACCAACCAATCATCAGTGGAAACATATATTTCATTTGTGTATTCATTGCTTTTTGAAAATCTCCTTGAGCTTCAACTTTCTTGCCTTTGTCATCTACTTTAACAATTGATGGTTTACCCTCCGTAGCCTTGGCGGAGGAGGGCATCGACGCTTGAGCTTGAAAATATTGAAGAATTCCGGTAACTAACGGAATCAATAGATAATACCAAGCTCCGGCTACTTTCGGTGATTTAACTAAATCTAGACCAAAAAACCAAGAATTGACCGTCTCAATTTTGAGTACAGAAAAATACAAAACTTTATTTATAGCCGTAATTGTTTTTTCTGCATGACCATTTAATAAAAATAAATTTAGGGTGTTATATAAAGCAATAAAGATTGGTAGTTGGATAATCATCACCAAACAACCGGAAGTCGGGTTAATCCCATATTGTTGATAAAGTTTTAACTGTTCTGCTTGAAGCTGTTTCTGATCATTTTTATGTTTTGCTGAAAGCTTATCGAGTTGAGGTTTAATTTCCTGCATTTTTTTAGCCGTTTCAATCTGTTTTTGAAAAAATGGTTGGAAAAGTAAGCGAATAGCGACTGTCAAAGCAATGATAGCGAATCCAAAAGCGCCAGGAAGTCTGATAAATAAAAACAATTTATAGAAGATGACCAATAAATTTAAAATTGGAATGACAAAAACAGTGTTAAATAAATTAGGGTTCAACATAATATATATTTCTTTATTCGTAGTATTCGTATTACACCGTTAGCTTTGCTCTTCCCTTTGCTCTTCTCCTCTTAAGAACAAGCTTTCCCTTTGCGGTCGACATCCTTTTCATAAATCCGTGGACTTTATTTCTTTTTGCCTTTTTCGGCTGCCATGTTCTTTTCATAGTGTTTTGGTAAGGAACAAAAATTTTTGTTCCCTACATTAATAATTTATAAACTTGATTTCAATATCGATTCTTTTTCAAACACCTTCCATATCTCTTCCGTTACAAACGGGACAAACGGATGAAGCATTTTTAGATTCTCTAAATATACTTCCTTCAAAACTTCAAGAGCTTCTATATTACCATTAATTATCTCATCTTTCAATTGCTCAATATAAAAATCGGCAAATCGATGCCAGATAAATTCGTACACCAGCCCTAAAGCCTTCGAAAACTGATAACTGTCCATAAATTTTAGATATTGTTTCTTTTCTTTTTTATATTCTTTTTCCAGTTCGTTTAGTATTTTGGATTTTGAATTTATAATTTGTTTCGGATTTCGGATCTCGAATTTCGAATTTAATTCCAAAAATCGTCCCATATTCCACACTTTATTCACAAAATTCCTCATACCCACCACTTTTTCTTCGGAAAAAGAGATATCCCCGCCTTCTTTTGTTCCAAAAATAAGTGCCGATCGAAGTGCATCAGCTCCATATTTATCGACCATCTCCAAAGGATTAACCACATTCCCTTTTGACTTGCTCATCTTTTGACCATTTTTATCTCTCACCATTCCATGAAGAAAGATTGTCTTAAAGGGTTTTTTACCGGTTGCAAATACTCCAACCATAATCATTCGAGCTACCCACCAAGGAAGAATGTCATAGCCCGTTTCCATCACGGAAGTAGGATAAAAATAATCAAAAAAATCTGAATTTTCATCTTGCGCCAACAAAGTGGCAAATGGCCACTGGGCTGATGAAAACCAAGTGTCAAAAGTGTCGGTATCTTGCTCAAATTTGCAGTTACCACAAATCTGGCATTTCTTTGGTTTTTCAACAGAGACAAACCATTTATTTTTAATTTTATTAAATTTTGAATTTTTATTATTTGAATTTATTTCGAGCTTCGAGTTTCGAGTTTCGAGTTTTTGACACTTATATGCCGGGATTCTAATTCCCCAAACAATTTGGCGGGAAATATTCCAATCTCGAAAATTTGTCAGCCACCAAAGTAGTATTTTTTTAAATTTTTTAGGAACGATTTTTATTTCGTCTGATTCAACCAATTTTTTAGCCTTGTCAGCCAATGGTCTGATTTTTACAAACCATTGCTCCTTTGGTAATGGTTCCAACACTCGACTACATTTATAGCACGTCCCAACACTATGAACATAGTCTTCTTTTATCTTTACTATTAATCCTGCATTTTTTAAATCTTCAACAATCTTTTTTCTTGTTTCAATTGCATATAGTCCTTGATAAGAGTCGGCATTTCTATTAAGTTTTCCATCAAAATCAATTATCTGGATTACTTCAAGTTTATGGCGACGTCCTGTTTCAAAATCAGTAAAGTCGTGAGCCGGAGTGACTTTGACCGCGCCTGTCCCAAATTTCGGATCGACCGATTCGTCGGCTACAATTTTGACCTGACGATTAATAATTGGAACAATGACAGTTTTTCCGATTAAATCTTTATATTTTTTATCTTTTGGATTAACGGCAATTCCCGTATCACCAAGGAGAGTCTCAGGCCTAGTCGTTGCCACCGTAATAAATTTTATTTTTGCTGTTTGACTTGCTGGTGCAAGTAAATATTTTATATAAAATAATGAGGCAACTTTCTCTTTATGGACGACTTCTAAATCTGAAAATGAAGTTCCACAAAAAGTACAATAATTAACCATTCTTTTTTCTCGATAGACCAAACCTTCGTCTGATAACTTTTTAAAAGTTTTATAGACTGTCTGAACAATGTCTTCGTCGATAGTGAATTTCTTTTTTGACCAATCAAGAGCAAATCCTAACCTTTTAAGCTGATTCTCCATATTCGAGCGGTTACTGATTACAAATTCCATTATATTTTTGTAAAGTGTTTCCCGGTCAAAATCAAAACGACTCTTTCCTTCTTTTTTTAAATGTTTTTCGTAAACGAATTGCGTCTCAAAACCGGCATGATCAGCCCCGGGTAGCCAAAAAGTCTCAAAGCCTGATAATTTTTTATAACGAATCATAATATCTTCGTAGGTATACATCGCATGACCTAAATGAAGATTAGCATTAGCATTTGGAGGAGGAAGAATAATAGAAAATGGTTTTTTTCCGCCAGCTGGCGGATTATTTACTTTGGCTTTAAAAAGTTCCTTTTCCTCCCACTCTTTATAAATTTTCTCCTCGACTAATTGTGGCTGGTATTTTGAATCCATAATATTGTTCATTATTATATAATAATTTCTTATGAACTGGATTCTAATTACCCTTCAGTGGTATTTGACTTTACTTGTTATTGGGATAATCTTTACCCCTCTCACAAAAAAAATATTCAAAAGTTTTTCATTTGATTTTGGTTATCCTTTTGCTAA
>Ga0210051_1003788_pt1 | contig 14927 bp, 19 predicted proteins | sample CryGey092014_all_FD_185464 | JGI IMG/M metagenome (GOLD analysis project Ga0210051, IMG submission 185464) | Groundwater microbial communities from aquifer - Crystal Geyser CG23_combo_of_CG06-09_8/20/14_all (SPAdes) (version 2) | ecosystem: Environmental > Aquatic > Deep subsurface > Groundwater...
TGTGATAACGGAAACGAATTCTTAAACTGGCATCTACTGCGCCATTTTAGCCAGCGCAAGGAACCTGTGCAGTTTACCCGTTCAAGGCCATACCACAAAGACGATAACGCCCATATTGAACAGAAAAACTGGACTCAAGTCCGGCAGTGGCTTGGTTACTCCAGATTTGATAATCCGGCTGTTGTTCCATTGCTTAATGACTTATTCCGCAATGAATGGAATCGCCTGATGTCGAAGCTTCCGTAAAACGCGCTCTCAAAGAACAGTTTGAAACCTTAAACCCTTTTGCCTTACGAAAGGCTATTGATGCTAAACTCAAGAGAATTTTCGCCCTTAAAAACAAGTAACCTAACTCTACCCGTATGGTTAGGTTTTATTATGAGTCAACGGGATATCAGCTATCTTCTTGCAGCCTGGCGGCTTTTATTTATTTAAAGTAGGACGCCACAAAAGTTCCGCCCTTGATAGGCTGGAACGAATTTCAGGGCAGCCTATGTTATTTAAAGATCTGCGGAGACAACGCTTCTATTTGTTTAAGGAAAAAATTGCGCCATTGGTTATGTTTGATTCTAATAAACATTCGAGGCAGGCCGGCAATATCTTTTGCTTTCAATAATTGCGCGCCCAGTTGTATCGGGTCGATTTGGTAATCAAACTTGCTGCGCGCCATTTTTATAAGCTTAGGAAAAGAAAATTCCTTGCGTTTCTTAAGTATGAGGTATAAATCAATAAAATCTCTGGCCCTGGGGTTTTGGTTTATAGTGAATGCCTTGTTAACCGCTATGTCTGTCAGGCTATCAATTAATACGCCATCTTTTAGAATAGGTTTCTCGATTTGATCAAAAGGAAAGTATGTAAATTCTAACTTCAATATTTTCTTGGGTGTATGTAGAAAGAATATATTCCGGTTATAGCTTTGCTGAAAATCAGTCTTGTGGATTTTTAATCTGCCGGAAATATTTTTAATAAATACGTTAATTTCAAGAAAATCTATCGGGTTTACGCTAAAAAAGTCCAGGCCTTCAGAGTAACGATGCCGAAGGTAATAAACGGCCAAGGCTGTGCCGCCAGTTAGATAAAAATTTTGTTTTAAAGAGGCATTTTCAGAAAATAAATCCAGTAATTTTTTCTGCAGGGGGCTTAAGATTTTCTGGGCCATAATAATATTTGGAGTAATTTCTTTCTTGAAGGATCGAGGTTTATCTTTTTCCAGTATCTTTTTACCAAATTTTTGCTCAATTTTTCGCCGTTTAAGCCGAAATTAATAGTTTGTTCAAGCCTCCAAATTATCGCCCGGCTGGTATTTTTATTCAAATTACCTATATTTACTGACCAGTTATACATTTTTTACCTTTTTATATTATACCATTATTTAGCAAATTTTCCAGATGTTTATGATAGCGCTGAAAAATTTGCCTATTTCTATTTCTGGATTTTTTCAGCAATCTCTAAAAAATGGGATGTGGCCCTTTTTTTTATTTCTTCTAATACATTACGATACCCTTAGAGTTCATCTCCTTAACTTCCTCTTTTGTGGGATATTTACCTGGCCTAGTAATACCGGCAGCAGCAGCCTCTCCAGCATCTTGACTATTAGCACCTCCGCTTGACAGAGAAGAACTTTGAACGGAAGAAGAATTTAAATCTTGCGGATACTTAAGGCCTTGCGTTTTATCTGCTTCGGAAACAACCTGCTGCTTTTTCTGCGCCGGCTTAATAACAGTAATCGCCTGCTTATGAAAGAAAACCGGCTCTGTGCTTTGCGTTGTTACTTCCGGTTGCCTTGCCTCTATTTGAATTGCTTTTGGCATTGGCTGATTAAGCTCTGAGACCTTACCCTTACTATAGATAAAGGTAAGTATGATAATAATTGCCAGAATAAAAACAATTGCGTATAGGGTTTTGGTTTTCATGCTCTAATTCTCCTCCCATGATAATGTAAGGTAATCTCCTGTTGTGGGCATAAAAGGCGGCGGCGAACCAACTAACCGTGAATCATACGAATAATCCTTGGAATACCCGCTGATTTTCTGTCCGGTTGAAGCGTTAAAAGTCCCCACCGGCCCTCTTTCTTTTTGAATAATCCCCCCATAGACGCTCAAAGTACCCTTCGGCGAACCGCTACTCCAATTATTAAGATAAAATGATGTATTTAATGCCATTAGGCAGGCGTTTATCTCTAAGTTTGTAGGCGCATTACTAGATATAACTATATCTCTTTCGGATATAATCCCCAGGGTATCATCAGAGCTAGGATTAGTTACCGGATCAGAAGCATAGACTATATTACCGGGAATATTAACGTCTACGCTTGCACCTGCGGTAAGCCTTCCGTTTAGGGTGCCGGAAATAGTAAGACTACCATTATTTATAAAAAGAGCTCCGTTGGCAGGCAGAGCCATATTCTTATTATTCCATGGCGGATTCTTGTTGGAATTAGTTACATTCATTGTTCCATTGCTGTTTAATACAACTGTCGTATTACCGGAAAGAGAAATCCCTGAACTGGCAGCAGCAGACCTCAAGGATAACGCCGTAGTAGGCATAGTAGATTGGTCTGCCCCAAAAACAAATCCATTATTGAAAACAGGAAGATCGTAAGGAGGGTTAGTGGTCTGGCTTAAGTTAATATTATTGCCGTGATTATAAAACCGGATATAGTCATCTACTGAGCGCGCTTCTCCGTCAAATATAGGATTACCGTAAATATTAAAATGGGCATTGGTGTGCGTCGGCCCGTTTAAGTGATCCTGGCTCCAGAACCATACATTTGTTCCGTTAAATGTCTCACGGTCAGTATACCAGATATAGCGGGCATAATTATCCACCTGCACATAGTTTCTTAAAACCCGGCTCATATTACCCGAGGTACCGGTTGAGGTTACCATATACCTACGTATAGTCGCTGACCCGCCTACAAACCCAAGGTCAGTAATAACCACGGTATAAATTGTCCCGTTTTGTAAATTTCCTGCTAGGGTGGTTACTATTTGGTTTTGGCCAGGGGCAGGAGGAATGCCTTGGGTCCTTAGCCACACCATCGCACGATCAAGACCGGCATCAGCAGCATTTAATGCCGCGGTTTGACGCTTAAAGATATTGACGGTATTATTCTGGCTCACGCTCTGGTTGACAAATACTATGGCAAAAATAAGCAGGACCGATATCACAAGATAGACAGCGATGAATGCAAAACCCCGGTTACTTTTTAAATTTTTAAGTATATTATTCATTTTTAGTTCCTCATTTTTACGATAAGCTGCCCGGTCTCTGTTGCTATCTTGCCTACGCTGGATGCTTTCTGAGCGGTAATATTAATTATCAAAAGCTCCAGCGGCAATGCCGGATTCCTATTTCTTGAAAACTGCAGTCCGGTAATGCCGCGCGCGAGCACACGCGTTACCCCGGAGGCAGTCCTTATTATTTCATTATTGCCGTTTAACGAATAGACAATGCTGTTAGCTAAGGACGGCCATTCTATATACCCAAATGAATCCAAGATAGTGCCATCGCCATCGATATCCTGCGGAACCCTAAATGTAATTGAAGTGCTGGAGGTGTCATAAGACACACTCTGTTGCGCCGGGCTAGTTTCTCTTAATTCCCTCTCCATCGCCATAAACGCCCGGATCATTTCCTTACGCAGCTCTGCCCGGACATCTCCGCCAAACCATGAGCCGCGGCCAACATCCAAAACAGCAAATGCCACCATTATCAATACGCTGATAATGACTGCGGAAACAAGAACTTCCATAATCGTAAAACCCTGGATATTTTTCATCGGTTAGCCACCTGAGTTACTAATTCCACTGTTGAATCAATTATATTGTTTGCGATTATCGTATCTTCGCCAACATCAAGCACGCCATTTAAATTAGTATCCTCACCGATAACTTTATTTCCTTGTCGCCAGCATACGCTTACAGTAACATCCAAGAGCTCGGAATTCGCAGTATCATCAACGTAAACTACCCCCACACTAGAAGGTATATCATTAACCACAAAAGTCATCCCGTTATAATCAGCGATTACCTGAGTAAACGGCGTGCTGCGTATCTCTTCGATAACTCCCTGCGCAGCATTAGTAGCGGCATTCACATTCTTAGAGGTAGTAACCAAAACAAGACAGGTAACATAAGTTCCTAAAATACCTACAAGGGCAAACGCCAGTATAGCAGTTGCCATCAACACTTCTACAAGGCTAAAACCACTTTTTGCCTTTAGCTTCATTCCACAATTCCTCTAATAAGGTATAACTTACACCCTTATTTATTATATCGGGCTTAGGATATCCTGACAAGAATTATCTTGATACTCCGCGGCCAGATAAGAGCTGCGGACATAAGGAGCGCTTTTAACATAACGAAAACCTCTCGCTATGGCTTCCTCCTTGTATTGATCAAAAATCTCCGGGCTTATATATTCTTTTACTGAAACGTGGTTATTGCTTGGCGCTAGATATTGCCCGATACTTAAATAAGAACACCCGGCTTTAACTAAATCATCAAAAACCGCATAAACCTCTTGCCTTGTTTCTTCCAAGCCAAGCATAAGCCCGGATTTAAGGGGGATATTCGGCGCAAGCTTTTTAAGCTTGCGCAAAACTTCCAAAGATCCGGCGTAAGAGGCCCCTCCCGGCCTCACCTTTTTATACAAACGCGCAACCGTCTCTATATTATGGGCAATAACATCGGGTTGGGCATCGGCAACTATGCGTAAAGATTCCTCATTAACATTAAAATCAGGAATGAGCGTTTCAATCATAATCTCCCTGCTTATCCTGCGCAGGCTGCGGATAGTTTCAGCAAATGCCGCTCCCCCGCCATCAGGTAGATCATCCCGCGTAACGCTGGTAATCACTACATACGTTAAACCGAGAGCTTCTACTGCCTGCGCAATGCGCCTTGGCTCATCGGCATCAGGAGGAAGCGGCAGGCCTTTGGCCACACCGCAAAAACGGCAGGACCTCGTGCAGACAGTGCCAAGAATTATAAATGTAACCTGACGCCTGGCAAAACACTCTCCCATATTCGGGCAAAGCGCTTCTTCGCAAACCGTATTTAAACGCAATCCCTTAAGCAGCGTTTTTACATCTGCGCAATCGCGTAAAGAAATCTTCTTATTAAGCCACGCTGGTTTCATATTAAACGCCATTTACGGCAGCAGTGGATGTTTTCCCGCCAAGCTATTCCATAGCAGGCGAGATCCCGCACTACATCATATAGCGATGCGGGAACACCTCCGCTGCTGCTTATAGTTTAAACGCCGCCTACTAAACATAATGACTGTTTCTCTTCTATAAAATCGGCGCCAAATGTATGCGCAACAGCATCTATGAGTTTCTGCTCTAAAATTTGTTTTGCGGGCAAACCTTTAAGTTCTTCGCTAAGCGTAGTAACACCTGAAGAAATATCTTTTGGCAAAGACGGAACATAGCGGCGCATAAATTCCCAGTCAATGCTTAAAGGGATTGAGCCATGCTGGAATACCGCCTGCCTCTTGCGCTTCTGGGCATTGCCGCCGATCTTTTTGCCATTGATAATAATATCGTATTTCTCACGCGAGGCGCTGCATAATTGATGCGGCGCGCATTTATCCTTAAAATCATCTGCCTCAAGCGCAAAAGAAGCCTTTAACCCAAGGGACTCATAAAAAAATATAAGAAACGCGCAGATCTGCCGGTAGGAGACAAAGACGTTTTTATCCTCTCCTATATCTTCTTTGCTGCAGGCAAGACTATAGGTAATTTCATTATAATGAAATAATATACCGCCTCCGGTCGTTCTACTTACAATTTGAATGCCATCATTAGCGCAGCGTGCCATATCAATTTGGGATTCAGGCTGCCCTAAAACTCCATATGTAAAAGAAGGCGCTTCCCAGCTATATACCCGGAATACCGGAATAGCGTCTTCCATATAGCGGTAAAAGATCTTTTTATCCAGCGCCATATTATATGCGGCATCCGCCGGTTCTGAACGGACAAGCTTGAATGTTTTCACCCCGCGCCTTCTCTCTTAATCATATATCTAAAACCCCATGCCTTTTTAGTTGCTCGAATATAAAGAAGGTGCGGGGTTCACCTTAAATTCTCTTCCTCAGGATGATGGCCCAGATGGACATGGGGATGGATATGAATTTTGTCTTTATGCCGATGGCTGTGAATATGCGCAAGGTTGTTTGCTTCAAGCAGCTCAATATCTTCCAATATCAAATCCACCTGCCCGAACTTAGCTATTTTCTTTTCATGGCTAAAAACATAAACCAGATCGGATATTTCTTCAACAATATGCAAGTCGTGAGTTGAAGTAATAATTGTTTTACCCGAGGCGTTGGCAGAAATCAATAAATCCATAATATGGCGGGTAGTCAGAGGATCGAGCCCTGCAGTCGGCTCATCCAAAAGAAGCACATCGGGATTTATGATTAGTGAAGAGGCTAGGGCTACTTTGCGTTTCTCCCCTATGCTCAACTCGTGCGGCGGCCTATTCAGCAAATCCCCGATATTCAAGATTGTTACAAGTTCATCAAGGCGTTTTTTTATTTCTTCTTTCTCAATCCCAAGCTGCAGCGGCCCAAAAATAATGTCTTCTTTTACCGTCGGGCAAAATAGCTGTATATCCGGATCCTGAAAAACTAGCCCCACGCTGCGCCGAAAATTCCGGGAAAAATCTTCATCATTAAAGTCTCGCTCGCTTAATTCTTTCCCTTGGAATTTAACACTCCCTTTGTCCGCGAAGATAAGCCCATCTAATAAATGCAAGAGCGTTGATTTACCTGAGCCATTTGCGCCGATAACGGATACCTTTTTCCCTTTTTCTATAGCAATATCCACCCCGCATAATGCCTCAAACTTGCCAAGATAGGAAAAATAGACGTCTCTTAATTCAAACACCACGTTACTCATAGCACCCTTCTATCTATATAGAGAATGATTACAAAAAAAATTACTACAAAAAATAACCATAGCCAATCTCTTGATTTAGTCTTGAAATCATCTAAAATCACTGGCTCCGCGGTATATCCCCTTGAAAGCATCGCCCCATAAACATCTTCGCCGAGATGATATGACCTGTTCCAGAGAGCGGAGATATTCCAGGCTACAATATGCTGGCCTTTTTTATAGTCTAGTCGTGTGCCCACGCGGCTCTTAATGGCAAGGTATGTGTCTTCTACCACTTTCAAAAAAAGATAAATATACCGGTAACACATCCCCATGGTCATAACAAAGACCTGAGGTATTCCAAAGATACGAAAGGTCTTAAGGAGCGCAAAATGTTTGGTCGTAATACTAAGCAAAACAGCAAATGACACCGAGACTATTACCCGCATAACAAATAGTCTGGCTCCAAAGAATCCCTGACGGCTAATAACAAGTTTTGCCCTCAGTATATTTAGGGTAAACAAGGTTTCTCCGGGTGTAAAGATATCAAATAACGCGGGGATTACGATAAGAAGGGAGAAGACAGGAATAAAGAGCCATGTCCTTTTGAGAAACCAGCCGAGGTTAATCTTGGAAAAGAGAGCCAAAAGCAGGCATAAACCATAAAGTAGAATCAAAAGTTCGGCCCTCTTTAAAAAAATCGCGGTAATGAAAAATAGGGCGAAGGAAGCCACCTTCAGCCGGGGATCAATTCCCTGCAAAAACCCATTCCTTGAGGTATATTCCTCGGCGAATACCGAATCTTTTAAAAATGACAAAGCGCTTATCAGCGAGCGCCTGATAAAATTACTCTTTTTCTTCAAATAATAACCCTTCCTTTAAGGACAATTTTAAGCTTCTTTTATCTCAATTGACTGAATAACAAACTCTTCAGCATTCTCTATCTCAAAATCTCCCCAACCGCATTCAGGGCAGACAGCAACGGGTTTTATAATTTTCTCAGACGCACCGCACTTCTTACACTTAATGACGACATCGTTAGTTTGTATATTAAGGACAACATTCTCTAAACTTTCCTTCTCGATGAGTATCCTAAATGCCGAACGCAGGCTCTCTGCCGTAACATGGGTAAACGGGCCTAAAGCTATATTGACTACAATATGTTTTTGCTCTGCGCCTTTACCGATTTTATCTTTCAGCAAATCCACAATCCTGCCGGCAAACATAATATCATGCATCTAGAACTCCTTCTTGGATAGTAATCTCCCTATTCCCATTGCTACTAGAACAATTAACCCAATTCCTACAATAGCAGATATTATATAGGCAAAGATTAAATACAGTAATCCTTTTTCCTCCCACCCCTTAACCGCATAGTCAGGCATAGGAGCATTCCAAAGGATTGAAAGCCTTTTGAGGCCATTAGGAACATACCCTGCAAGTTTCTGCATCTCATCAGCTCCCCACTCGCCCCAAGCGCTTCCTGCCTTAAAATGCTCTGGCAATATCAGCCCAATTGGAGAAAGTATAATCAATACCGCCAATCCTATCCAAAATTTAGTAATGATTTTCATCAGTTTCTCTCCCCTATTTATTCCTGAGCGAAGGCGAAGGGCCCAAAAGTTCCGGAGCTGTTTTTAACAAATACTTTATCACTAAAGCAGTTACGATTGCCTCAACCCAGCCAAATACTAACATATGCCCACCTAACATTGCAGGGACCGCTGCTTTTAAACCATACGGACAATAAAGCGCCTGGCCGCTTGCAGTATGATACAGTAAAGGCTGTAATCCGAACTCAATACCTGCCAAAAAAGCAGCCACATTAATGCCAATATATCCCCCTACGCCTGCAGCAATAACTCTTCTATTTGAGTCTATGGGAGCGTTATAGCTGATAGCTCTATATATGTAATAGCCTACAAAAGGCAAAACAAAAGCCATATTAAAACAATTGGCTCCTATTGCTGTAATCCCGCCATCTCCGAATAATAGCGCTTGGATTACAAGTGCTACAGTAATCGCGATACAGGCCGCCCAAGGCCCAAGAAGTATCGCAACTAAAGCTCCGCCTACTGCATGCCCGGTTGTTCCTCCCGGTATCGGCACATTAAACATCATAATTACAAAACTAAATGCCGCGCCTATCGCCAATATTGGCACTTGTTTTGCCTTAAGCGTTTTCTTAACAATCTTTGACGCAACCGTCCATATCGGCAGCATTACCGCGTAAAAAACCCCGCAAGTTGCCGGCCCTAAATACCCGTCTGGTATGTGCATAGCTACTCCTTAATTAGTTACTGCTGAAAAACCAGCAGTAACTTGATTACACAGATTTTAGAAAAGATTACACAGATAAATCTCGACGCTGTTTTAATCTGTGTAATCATAATATGAGCTTTATAGGATGCCTTAATTAACGTTGCCTCTGGCGTTTAGCGTTAATTAATCCTGCGCTATGCGCAGGATCTACTCCTTTATATTTTTACTGCTTCTTTGCGCATGACAAAAAATGCCAAAATACCCACACCTTGAATCGCTATACTAAAAATAATAATTGCCAACAAAAACTTTTCATAAAACAGGCCCATAAGCGCGCTCCCGATAAAAATCGCCAGGCCATAAGCAGTATTAAAAATTCCGTAGCCGGTCCCCCTTTTATTTAGTGTCGTTAAATCAGCAATCGCGGATTTCATTACTGTCTCATGAGCACCCATCACTATCCCCCAGATTATCGCGCTGGTTAGAGCTAAGGAGTAACTTTGGGAAAAAGCAAAAATTGGTATAAAAATTGAAATCACCGGTATCGCAATCAGAATAGCTAAGCCGGCTTTTTCATTATTACCTCTATTTTTAAAGACGTCATAAGTCTTGCCGATAATCAGCGCGGCTACCGCGTCAACCCCCATCGCAATGGCATAAAATAATGGTATTTGCGCGTCGGTAAGCACATGCTTAGCCTTAAAATGATAGCCAATAAGGGCAAAATTAGTAAAACCTAAGGTAGTAACAAAACTAAATATGGTATAGAGCCAAAAAACCTTGCTGAATTTATCCAACTGGGGTTTTTTGATTAAAGAACTCTCTAATATCTCCGAATTAGGCGCGCTTTTATAAGCAAATAAAACACAGATGAGAACTAAAACAAAAGGAATCCAGAGCAAGCTATAACCCTGCTGATAATCCACCAGTCCCTTATCTCTCTTGCCTAATAAAATAAAGAGCACAGTAAAAATAAGCGGGCCGATAATTGCTCCGATTTGGTCAAGCACTTCAGCAAGAGCAAAACCAAAACCTGTCCCTACCTGCTTAGTTGCCTGCGAGAGTATGGTATCCTTGGCCGGGCTGCGCAAGGCCTTGCCCAATCTTTCCAAAACAATAAACATAACCGCTACCTGCCAAATTCCTGCCAGAGAAAGCAGCGGAACAACAATCAGCATGCCGTATCCTAGAAAAGTAAACAGCCAATAAGCTTTCATTTTATCGGCAAAATAACCGGAGGCCAAACGCACGGCATAACCCATAAATTCCGCGACACCTGCGACAAGGCCGACGATTGCCGCGCTTGCCCCCAGCGTCTTTAGATAAGGCCCGTTTACGCTGCGCGCAGCTTCGTAAACCATATCGCCAAAAAGGCTGACTAAACCAAAAATGATGATTATCTTAAAAGCAGTTTTCTTATTTCCCGATTGCATTACGAGATTCCTCCGCTTCATAAATGTATTATATAAATTATATATGATTAGTGCAAGAAATTATAAGTCGGTAAGGAATTTTGCTTTTAAAACACCCTCTGCCCATTCGCCCTGGCTCGTCGAATCCCAGACAATCCCGCCGCCAATACCCATCTCTGCGCGAGCGCCTTGCAGTAATAATGTGCGAATGGGGACATTAAAGAATAGGTCTTTATCCGGAGTAATATAACCGATAGCGCCGGTGTAAATCCTGCGCTCCTCATTTTCAAGCCCTCTAATTATCTGCATTGCGGATATCTTGGGAGCCCCGGTCACAGAGCCAGATGGGAATATCCCCTTAAAGAGATCGTAAAGCGGGATATCGGGATTAACCATACCCGTTACGGTAGATGTCATTTGACACAAGGTTTTATAACGGGCAACCTCAAAAAGTTTTGGGGCTTTTATATTTTTAGCAATCCTGTTTAAGTCATTTCTCAACAAATCGGCAATCATAATATTCTCGGCGCGGTTTTTCTTATCGTATTTAAGGCGAAGGCTAGAGAACAAATCCGAAAAAATATTGTTTCCCCGCGGCCAGGTGCCTTTCATAGGCTTGGTAATAAGAAAACTCTTGGTTTTCTTTATGAAAAGTTCCGGGGATAGAGAAATGATCTTGAAATTATCATCTTCGATATAAGCCGGGTAAGGCACGGGTTGCTCGGTAAGTAGCCTACGGTAGAGAGAGAATGCCTCACCTTTAAAATCAAAACGCAGTTTCAGGCAATAAGTTATCTGGTAAACTTTGCCGAGGCTGATATATTCCCGGATACGCCTGATATCCTCCGCGTATTCTGCAAGCGAAATATTATGCCTGATGTCCGAGATGGTAAAATCGTTGCCGGATAATTTATTAGGGCTTATGCTTCTTAGGGGCGCTTGATAACATCCCATCAAAAGAACAGGAAACTGATAAGATTCCGGAGTCTTAGCCAAAAGCCTCTCTTCAAACGCATACCCTGCTTCGTAAGAAAAAAATCCTGCCGCATAAAAACCTTTTTTAAGAAAACACTCGATTTCGGCAAACGCGGATTTTAATGCGGCTGGATTAAAACAGCGAATGATGTGGACGGGGTTCTTAAAGAGCAACGGACGTTTTTCAAACTCTATTAAGATATCCATTTTAAAAAATGGGGACATCCTATTTCTTAATCATTTGAATAACCACACCCGCTAAGGAACTTACCCCCGCTAAAAGGCCGATAATAAAAAATGTATCCTTGAGATTTTTATTTTCTTTAATAAATACGAGCATCCCCAACCCCGCCCCGGAGCACAACCCAGCGACCATTGAACCAAAACTTATGGTGCCTTTGACAAACAATCCGGCTAAAAGAACCGAAGCAAAACAATTCGGGATAAGCCCGATTATTGAAGCTAATAAAGGCTGAAATACGGTTCCGTTTAAAAACACCGTACCGATTCTTTCCTCGCCGATTTTGTTTAAAGTGAAATTTAAAATAATTGAAAGAACTAACAAGAAAACGAATATCTTGGCGGTATGCCACAACGGATGAATAAGCAAAGACTTTATCTTTGAACGTTTCTTATCTACATCATGAGCACAACATCCCGAATGTCCCATAATAACATCTTCGTAGTTGGCGCGCGCAGAAACAGTTTGTCCTAATTTTATCGCCCGCCTAGAACGTAATATAAAATCAATCGCCATCCCCGCTATAATAGCAATGGTTACTTTAATAAGGATAAGTGTGCCGACCAAATGCACTTTATCCGGTATTGACAAAAGTATCGGCACAGCTTCATCTGAAGTTGATATAAAAACTGCTAATAATGTCCCGACCGACACAATTCTTTTAACGTATAATGCAGCGGCGAGAACAGAAAAACCGCACTGCGGAATACAGCCAAACAGAGCTCCGATAACCGGGCCGAACATATTAAAATGCGCCAAAAAATCACCCATGCGTTCGCCACAGTAATATTCAATAAAAGAGACAAGGAAGTAAACCGCCGCCAATAACGGCAATAGTTTTACGGTATCAAATAAAGCATCCATTAATAAATTCATTTATCACACTATTTATATCAACTGTCTTGATTTTAGGCGCTTTTGTTATCTGTTCTTTCTATACAACCCCAATAATTGCGCCTTATCCAGGATATGCCCTTGCATGGCCTTTTCTAATTGCTCCTTATTTATTCCTTCTTTTAAATTTAACACCATATCCAAGGCGTATATCTTAAAGAAATAACGATGTACGCCGGATGGAGGACAAGGCCCATGGTAATTTCTTCCCCCAGCGCTATTAATTCCCTGCTTTCCTGGTATACTATTTTCTTCGATTTTGAAAGTCAGGGGCATATCAAAAACCACCCAATGCACCCAGGTACCCAGAGGCGCATCTGGATCATCAACAATCAAAGCCAGGCTCTTTGCCTCTTTTGGAATACTCTCAATAGTTAACGGCGGATTGATATCCTGTCCTTCACAGCTAAATTTTCCGGGTATAAATTGGCTGTTTTCAAACTCAGGGCTTTTTAGTTTCATGGCCTCCTCTCCTTTCGCCTGCCTCAAAGCAAATAGGGACATAAAAATCATTATTGGTATTATGACGCAAGCTTTATTATTCATTCCCTTTTACCTCGCAATTGTATCTCTGATTTGTGGTTAGTTCAAGGCCTTTAATACAGCTGCTCAAAATTCAACTAAAATAACCTATTTTAGGCTTAATAGAGACTTTGGTAATAATTATAGGTAAGCAATGTTACGTCGGATATAAACTTCTTGGTAGGTTTAGCGAATCTATCTTTGTGTTTAACCAAAACACAAATCAGAAAATTGCCTTTATTGGTAAACACAATCCCCGCATCGTGACAAATATGCCTTTCTAAACCGGTCTTATGAACGACAAAGGTTCCTCTCGGGAGTTTTCTGGGGATACGGTCGTTGATTTTCTGCTGCCCTAATAATTCCAGGCACTTTTCGGAAACATCTTTGTTTAAAAACTTCTTATGATATAGTTCTTCCAGCAAATAAGCCATATCTTGCGCTGTTGTATAGTTCTCTTCGCCTTCTCTTCTTTCTTCAAAATCCAGCATCTTACGCGCGATATTAGTATTCTTTAAACCCATTTTTTTAAAATAGTAATTGAGCGTATCAAATCCCAAGAAATCTATAAGTATGTTGGCGGCAGCATTATCACTCTGGGTAATCATAGGATTAAACAATTCTTTCACCGTGAAAACTGAACCAGCTGGCTCTTTCCCCAGCACCCTTGACCCAGATACTTTCTCAGAAGACTTAAGGATTATGGTGTCTTTTAGGCTTATCTTCCCATCCTGCGCGGCGTAAAAATAGGAAAGCATAATAGGGACCTTTACTAAACTTGCGGAAGGAATCAGCGTATCCTTATCAAAGGCGATCTCCCACTCCATATCCAAATCTTCAACCACCATACCGACTGTGCCCCTAAAATTCATAACTTTGTTTTCCAGGGTTTTCTTTAAACGCAGCCACCCTTCTTTTCTTCTCTCTAATAAAATCTGTTCTTTTGCGATGTTCTGGTGTTTTTTATGCGTTCTGTATAAAAAAAATAAACCTGTGCCAAGAACAATAAGGAAAATTATTAAAAATGCTATCTTTGTTTTCATAATTTCTAATGAGGTCGCTGAAAAATTACTAAAAACTACACCAGCGACCTCTGATCAGAGATTGCTGCCTATTTTTAGAATATTTCAGCAATCTCCTAATAACTTCGCGATTACAAACGAAAGCGGCAGGCATAAATTAAATGTGCCTGCCGTAATCCGTTATAACAACTTATCTATTATTCTACTAATTTAATAGATTGCGCTCTATTAGCGCCTTTTTTAGTCGTTACATACTCTACGATGATTTTGTTGTCTTTCTTTAGGCCGCTGAAGGTAAGTTTCTTCCCGTCTTTTGCAGAGATGATAGTGCTGACTCTTACCGTAAAGTTCATTTTTTGTCCTTTTTCATCTACAACCGCAACCGCTGAGTGCGTGCCTTTTGCAGCATCAGCCAAAGTAATAGAATCTATCTTGCCTACAAAACTTTTAGTTTCAACTGGTTTTGGAGCCGTAGGGCTGGGTTTACTGACCGGCGCTGATGCCTGCTGGGCAAAACACAAGGAACTCATAAATGCGATAGCTAATATTGCTAAAAGTATTTTTTTCATTTTTTATTTCTCCTTATTAGTATTCCAGCCCTTCACAAAAATCGTTCAGGGCTGTTGATTACACAGATTTTTAAAAGATTACACAAATTTTCTCGTCGAGATTTAGTAGAGTAGAGCAGTGGCGCACAGCCGAATTGTGTTTCCACC
>Ga0210051_1003791_pt1 | contig 14925 bp, 9 predicted proteins | sample CryGey092014_all_FD_185464 | JGI IMG/M metagenome (GOLD analysis project Ga0210051, IMG submission 185464) | Groundwater microbial communities from aquifer - Crystal Geyser CG23_combo_of_CG06-09_8/20/14_all (SPAdes) (version 2) | ecosystem: Environmental > Aquatic > Deep subsurface > Groundwater ...
ATCGGTTGCGATGACAGGATGACCTCAATATAATAATAATCGGTCGGTTTCGTGATGACTACGGGCAATGTCGCCCCTGGAATAGGCAGGTAGTATGGAATTGGAATCGGACTCGGAATAATCGGAAGAACGCCGCTGCCATTGTTTCCGCCGCTAAGAACTACATCCGTTGAAATTCTGAACTCCGACGGTATGGGTGCGAGCATTTTTATTCCTCCTCCTCCGCCCGCCGTCCAAAAATCCTCTGCATTTGAGGGTGTTTTTATAGATATTTCGGGAATATCGGAAGATTGCAGTGCATCCGTATTTTCCGCCGCCAGTTCCGTAACAGGCATTATAACGAATTTATACTCGGTTGACGGCGCTAACTTCGGGGTGATGAGTGTCTTTGCACTTTCATTTATTATTCCGAGAGGATTCGCTTCATCAATAACGCCGGTGCCTTTATCGTAATAAACCCTGTAATAAATACCGGAAAGTTCGGCAAAGTTTTTAAGTCCTATAATATATGAAAAATCCTGTTGAGAGACAACCGTTATATCCTCGGGTTTCGGTGCGGGAACATCTTTTATTGAAATTGTTTTTGTTTCCGTTGTTGATTTATTGCCCGATATATCAATTGCCTCAATGTGATATGAAAGCGTATCGGAAGTATTGTAATCGGCAGGAATTGTCCCCGTCCACAGGTCACCTGCGGTTTTTACCATCTCCCGGAAATTTGTCCCGCTAAAAAGCATTACCGATTTTATCGCGGAATTATCCGTTACATTTGCGGCAACCGGAATTGAAAAATATCTGTATTGACCGTCGGTAACGGTCTGAACCGCAACTGACGGTGCTATTGTATCAGCAGTAACATCAAAAACATATTTTGATGTAAGATTTAAGTCCTCAATTGACGTCGTTAAAAGATGTTGCCCTTCGGGAATTATTTGAGCAACTTTTTCGGAATATGCGGTATTTCCCGGCTGAAAAATATAAACCGTTTTTGATAACGCGAATGTTTTAGCATCGGAATATTTATACAAAGAATCAACTGTAAAATCGTAAATTTTTGATGACGGCAGTTCTAAAATTTGGGTTGAAGTTGTTGGATTCTCAATATCAATTTTAACCTCAATCTGTTCTCCATAATTATAAATCATTTTTGATGTTTTCGCCGATAATTTTAATGCGGAGATAATTGAAAAATTCCAACCGGAATACAGTGATTGTTCAAGTTGCGCAAAATCAACCGCCTGCGAAGTTACATTATATTGATGGTTTATTTTCCATATATTTACGGACAAAGAAAACGACGAAACACCCTCCGCTTTTACCTGTACCTCGTTTGCAGTCCAATTCTTTCCGTCCCAGAATGTTCCGTCGGTTTCATCTTTAAGCCGCACTCTAACAAAAGCCACGCCGCTTCCCCAGTCCTGCGCCTGACCGTAAATTTTCGGGACATCGGAATATGTTTTTTCGTTTTCAGGGAATGAAATGTATGAAGTGGGCGGTCTTTTGTCTATAACAAATGTTATACCGTCGGAAGGTGTTTCTACATTTCCGGAGGTATCAGTTGCACGGGATTTTATGTTGTAAGAAAGATTTTCTGAAAAGTATGTTGAAATGGGATATGTCCACGAAGTCGTGCCGCTGCAAAGAAGCCAGTTCGGCTTTCCGACCCAGCATTTTCCGTCCCAGTATGTCTTTGATTCAACCTGTTCAATTTGCACCTCAACCCTTTTTGTATCCTCAGATGCCGTCCCGTTTACGGGAATATACTGAATGCTGTAAGCGGATTTATTGGGCGAAGTGATTGAAGAAATAGCCCAAATAAAATTTGAACTTAAAACTAAAAATCCCAAAAGAATTATTTTTGCGACCGCAGGAAGTCCCGCAGGGGCGAAATTTATTTTGTATTCTTCCGGGTTAATTATAATTCCTTTGTTTATCAAATAAAAAAGCCGCTCCAAAGCCGAACACTTGTTCGGTTGCCGAACACTTGTTCGGTTGCCGAACACTTGTTCGGTTGCCGAACACTTGTTCGGTTGCCGAACACTTGTTCGGTTGCCGAACACTTGTTCGGTTTTATTTTCTTTTGCGGCAAAATCAGTATTTCCGCTGTATGCGGTTAAAACATCTTTCGGCAGTTCAGCCATCTTGATTCGCCCCGATTTATCGGGACGCCTCGTAGATTCTGTATCTTTGCGCCCCCGCCTTGGTAATCCTCTGATGTTATATCAGGGGACTTGGGTCATAACGACCGACGGGTTTGCCTTTATCGTGTTAAAGATGATTACGGCGATTTACAAACCGATTACGGTGATAAGTCAACATCACTGTAATCTTTCTTTTATCACTGTAATCTTTTTCTAAACAAAAACCGAATCGCCGACTAAAACAATTAAAAATTGGCAACTAAAAATGAAAAATTGTGGTATTTTTTTTCTAATTTTTAATTTTGCATTTTTAATTTTTAATTGTCTTAATATTCGGCAACTCGGCTGACCTCACAAAATCCGGCTGTCTTTCCACAACAACTTACTCTCAAAACGGCAGCCGGACCAACCTTCAAGGTTCCGTAGCTTTGCGCCTGCCGGTTATCACACCGGCATTTGCCTTTATCGTGTTAACAACTGATTACAACGATAAACAACCCGATAACGGAGATAAATCAATATCGCTGCCATCGTGCCTTCCATCGCTGTAATCTTTCTCCACTATAATTATAAAGTATTTTTGGCGTTTTGTCAAGTACTTTTTTTCATTTACCGATGATAAATCTCAAAATAAAAAAGAGCCGGAAGACAATTCCAGCCCTTTTTTAACATCAATTAAAAATTTTTCATTTTCAATTTTCAATTTTTAATTGCTTTTAATACATTCCGCCGCCCATCCCGCCCATTCCGCCAGGAGGCATCATCGGCCCTTTGTCTTTTTCGGGAATGTCGGTAATAAGACATTCGGTTGTCAGCAAAAGTCCGGATATTGACGATGCGTTCTGCAAAGCAAATCTGGTAACCTTTGCCGGGTCAATAATTCCCGCCTTTATCATATCAACATACTCGCCAGTCTCGGCATTCAGCCCGAAGTTGACATTTGATTCTTTTCTAATCCTGTCAACAACTATGGAACCTTCAATGCCGGCGTTTTCGGCAATCTGCCTGAGCGGATCCTCAAGCGCCCGTTTGACGATGTTCATTCCGGTCTGCTCGTCAGGATCGCTGCTTTTGAGTTTTTCAACTTCCGCAATCGCCCTCAGAAGCACAACTCCGCCGCCGGGTATAATGCCTTCCTCAACAGCGGCACGGGTGGCATGCATCGCATCTTCAACCTTGAATTTTTTGGATTTCATCTCGGTCTCGGTTGATGCACCGACATTTATAATCGCAACCCCGCCGACAAGTTTTGCAAGCCGTTCCTGAAGTTTTTCTTTGTCGTAATCGGATGTTGAATCCTCAATCTGTTTTCTAATTTGGTTGACCCGCTTTTTGATGTCTTCCTTGTTGCCGGCGCCGTTGACAATAGTCGTATTTTCCTTGTCAATAACGATGTGTTTCGCCGAACCCAGCATATCAAGTCCGATTTTCTCAATTTTCAGCCCCAACTCATCGGAAATAACCTGACCTTTCGTCAATGTTGCGATGTCCTCAAGCATTTCCTTTCTTCTGTCGCCGAAACCGGGCGCTTTCACTGCGGCGCATTTAAGCGTTCCGCGAAGTTTATTTACGACCAGAGTTGCCAATGCCTCGCCCTCTAAATCTTCGGCGATAATTAAAAACTGTTTGCCGGTCTGCGCAATTTTTTCCAAAAGCGGAAGAAGGTCCTGCATTGATGAAAGTTTTTTATCGGTGATGATGATGTAAGCATCCTCTAAAACCGCTTCCATTCTTTCCGCATCGGTGACAAAATACGGCGAAACATAGCCCCTGTCAAACTGCATTCCCTCTACGACTTCAAGAGTGGTTTCCGCGGACTTCCCCTCTTCAACCGTGATGACGCCGTCTTTCCCGACTTTTAATATCGCATCCGCTATGAGATTTCCGATTTCCATGTTATTCGCGGAAATAGTGGCAATCTGCCCGATTTCATCTTTCGCTTTCTCAAGATTCTCCTGCGGAATTTTCTTGGCAACTTTTTTGATGTAATTTACGGCTGCATCAACCGCTTTGTCAATTCCTCTTTTTACATGAATTGCATTTGCACCCGCGGTGACATTTCTTAAACCCTCCGTGATGATTGATTGTGCAAGAAGCGTCGCCGTAGTCGTGCCGTCACCTGCGACATCGTTTGTTTTTGATGCGACCTCTTTTACAAGTTCCGCACCCATATTTTCAAACGGGTCTTCAAGTTCAATCTCTTTCGCGATAGTCACGCCGTCGTTAGTTACCGTCGGTGAGCCGAACTTTTTATCAAGCACCACATATCTGCCTTTCGGTCCCAGAGTTACCTTTACCGCATTTGCGAGTTTATCAACGCCTGATTTTATAGCTCGCATTGCCTCGTCAGAAAACTTCAGTTGTTTTGCCATTTTTATCTACCTCCTTTTTCACGAATAAAGTATCACGAATTTTATCACGAATGTTCACGAATAAAATCAATGCCGTTATTCGTGCAGTGTTCGTGATATTTGCCTTTATTCGTGTGCCTCTATTCGTGATTATTCAATTATTCCCAAAATATCTTCCTGATGCATAATGAGATATTCTTTGTCGTCGATTTTTATTTCCGTTCCGGAATATTTTCCGTAGAGAATTTTATCGCCTGCTTTGACGTCCATCGGAATTTTTTTACCTGTTTCGTCAACTTTCCCTGGCCCTACCGCGATAACTTCGCCTTCTTGCGGTTTTTCCTTCGCCGTATCCGGAATTATAATTCTGCCTTTCTTCACCTCTTTTTCCTCTGCCGGCTTGACAATTACTCTGTCGCCGAGTGGTCTAATCTTCATAAAAAATCACCTCCATTCGCTTCACTCACCCCCAGTTGAAACTGGGGGCTACATTTGTTGCTTGAATTTGCTCCGTTGACGGCAGGTTAAAACCTGCCATTCTGCAAATTCACATTTTATTTTGATGCAACTACGCAAAAAAAGTTTCAAGATATTTTATTATGAGACCGTTGAAAAACCCCTATTTTGTCATTCTGAGTGGTAGCGAAGAATCTCGTCTTCCGACGATAAATCAGACCCTTCATTTCATTCAGGGTGACAAATAATTGGCTTTTTCAACAATATCATTATACTTAAATTTAGAACAATGTCAAGTCAAAACTTTACTCCCAGTCCGAAATCAACTCCGTAATGGTCAACCGAATACGTCCCTGCTACATTTATGTAAGTAAACGGAATCAGCGAAAAATTTAATCCCAGAACATAACGCGGTTCCGAAACGGAAACACTTTTATTTTCATTTGCTCCAACTGGTTGTCCTGTAAGTTCAATAGCACTAAAATCCGTTTCCAGTTTTGTGCTGTCAACGGCAACTCCAAGATACGGTTCTATGAGAGGTATTTTTACGGAAAAAATTCCTGCAAAAGAATTTGTAGTCGCTTTGAAATCGGAGTGTTGCAATTGGTTATACGAATACATCGCCGAAAGACCGAGTTTTACGACTGCAATTTCCTTTTCAATGATACCGTATTTAACTCCGGCGCCGAGGGATTTTAGCCCCTGCGATTCCGGAAAACCGCGAAGCGTTATGTCAAACCCGTACGGGAGTCCTTTTGACAACTGAATGTAAGGTAACCCGAACGGTTTCTTGCCAATGGTATCTTGCAGTATAAGATTTTTTTCAGAGGGTTTCATCGCGATGGATGTACAAAACCCGACATCAATTCCCGGAACGAGTGCAAGCGTTCTTCCCGAGTGAAACATACCACCGGCAAGAACAGAACCAATATCTTTTGCCAGCGCCTCTACATCTTTTTTGATATCAAGTCGATTGATGAGGTCATCAAAATCAAGCGTTGTCGAAAAAGAAAAACTTAAAACAAAAAAACAAATTGCAAATACCGTAAAAACTTTTTTCATATTATCTCCTCTTTCTCTAACATTTGTTATATACCAATTGGTATATAACACCGACGAGCGTTCTACCGATGATTCAAATGGATAACTACCGTCTTTTTATCAGTCTGCATCATCTTTCTGCAACTTTTCAAAAATTATTTTAAGTCCTTTTAATGTAATGTCCCCGTCAACTATGAAATCCGGAAAATATTTTAAAAAAAATACGGCATATCCTCCCGTCAAAATAACCTTCAACTTCTTACTTCTAACTTCTAACTTTTCACTTCTGACTTTTTTTATCACCTCCTTTATTAGTCCGATATGTCCGTAAAATATGCCCGACAATATCGCTTCCTTTGTGTTTTTGCCGATGAGATTCTTCGCTTCGCTCAGAATGACACTCGGTGTCAGTTTTATATTTGGCAGTTTTGCGGTTTTTTCATAAAGTGATTCCGTCAAAATTTTTATTCCCGGAGCAATTACACCGCCGAGATAATCGCCGTTTTTTGAAACGACATCAAAGGTCGTAGCCGTGCCTAAATCAACAACTACCGACGGGACTCCGTAAATTTCTTTTGCGGCGCAGGCGTTAACCAGACGATCTGACCCGACTTTTTGCGGATTTTTAACCTTTATTTTTATGGGAATATTTTTACTGTCAAGAATTATCGGCTTAGTTTTTAGCAGTCGGATTATTTTTTTTGTTGCATCAGGAACGACGGATGCAATTATCACATTGTCATAATCAACAAAAGGAATTTTTTTGAATTTTTTGGTAAATACTGCCGCTTTTTTTAACTTTTTATTTTCAAAGAGCCCGAATTTTATAGTTGTGTTTCCTACATCAATCGCAAGAAGTTTCATTCGCTTCGCTCACCCCCAGTTGAAACTGGGGGCTACAATTATTGTGAATTTGTTCCATTGACAACCCCATTGAAATGGGGTTATTACGCAAATTCATTTTATATTTTTGGTGCGAGATTCCAGTTGTAGCGGCTTGACCGTAAGAACGGATGCTTTGCCTCCTTTAAGATGAACCGTTTTTTTGTTATTGGGGTCGTTTACTCTTTTACCGTCAACAATATAAGCATATTTATATTCGCCGGGCGACAGTATCAAAACCGTTTCCCAAACGAAATTTTGCCCCTTTTTCATCGGATTTACTTTTTTATTCCATTTATTAAAATCACCTACGAGAAATACCGTTTTCGGCTTTGAACTTCTATACTTAAAAGCAATTTTTCTTTTTTGGGATTTTGAAGATTGTCCTTTTCCTGCGGCGATGGAAGATTTGGAAACTAACGGAGCCGGCGTCGGTGGTTTCACTGGCACTGTCGGGTGAGATATTACCACTTCAACCTTTTTCGGATTTTTTACGACGGCGTTTTTAACGCTTTTTTCTTTCAGATATAGAAGTCCGCCGCCCAAAAAAATCAACACGACACCGATGACCAGTCCTATATATGAGATCAGTTTTTTATCCATTATGTTTGCGCAATTCCAAGTCAATCTGCGATTCAACCTGTTCCAGTTTTTCCTGGACGGCATCAATTTTTTTGGAAAGTCCCTCAATATGCTCGGTAAGATTGGAAATAACGGGGACAAGCGCATCAATTTTTCCCGCCTGTTTCTGGTCAGCCGAAGAATTTTGGGCTGTTTTCAAATCGTCAATTTTTGAGGTAATTTTGTTGAAGACCGTCTGCGTAGCGGAATCCATATCTTCTTTGAAAAGGTCAAATTTTGCGGTAAGTTCGTCAATTCTTTCTTCCACAAGTCCGACGATAAGTTCCCTGTCTTTTTCAGAAAAATCTTCAGCAGTTGCGCGTTTTGCCTTTTCAAGAAGCAGAAGAACTACGGATACCGTTATAAAACATAATCCCAGTGCAATTATGATAACAAGCCACAAGGCGTTCAAATTGCTGAGTCCGTTCAAAATACCCATAAAATTTCTCCACAAGTATTGTATAAAAATTTTTACAAAAAATCAATACCTCACATCATTATATTCGCTACGCTCACCCGAACTGAAGTTCGGGCTGCAATTATGGTTTGATTTATTCACTTCGTTCACCCCCGATTAAAATCGGGGGATACAACGGGTTTTGACATCCGACCCTGAAGGGTCGGCTACAAATCCGACTAAACTCTCGCATCTTTTTATGATTTCGTTGAAAATTTTTTTGATATTTTCTTTTTTTTTTGTAATTTCTTTTAATGAAACCGCAATCTTTTTTAGGTCTTTCGGAATTTTATTGTTGATATTCACGCCGACACCGATAACGAGCCAATCAATTTTATTATCGCTTATTGAACTTTCCGTCAGAATCCCCGCAATTTTTTTATATTTCGTCCCTCGTCCCTCGTCCCTCATTCTCACCATTACATCGTTCGGCGGCTTAATAAAGAGTATTAACCCCTTTGTTTTGACGGCGTTCGGACAAAATGAAAACTTGCTTTCATTTTGCTCCTCGCTTGTCAAAATAAAAATTTTCGGCTTTTCAATTTTGAGCGCATCAATTATTGCAGCAGCCATTTTCAGGGTTAATTCCGGAATTTTATCGGGATACCGTTTTATGTCAATGTGAGGTTTAAGAATTATTGAGAAGTAAAGTCCGCCTTTTTGCGAACTCCATTTTCTTTCAAACCTGCCTCTACCCTGTGTCTGTTTTTGAGCAACAACAATTGTTCCTGATGGTGATTTTTCAGCAATTTTTTTCGCATAATTCTGTGTAGAATCAATTTTTGCAAATTTTATAATATTTTTTCTCATTTAATCATTTAGGCAAATGATTAACTATCCGTTTTCGCTAAAATTCCAAACTGATATCAAGGGCATGCGCCGAGTGGGTAATTTTGCCGACGGAGATTCTGTCTGGTTGAAGATGTGCGATTTTCCCGACCGTTCTTAGATTGACATTCCCGGAAATTTCAATCTCGCATTTAGAATGTTCGCGGATATATTTTATGCACTTTTTCATCAACTCAAAATCCATATTATCAAGCAGAATTATATCGGGTTTTAGTTTCAGGAATTCTTTTACCTGCCCAAAACTTGCCGCTTCTATTTCAATCATTTTATTTCTCGGTAAATTTTTAATTTTTAATTTTAAATTTTTAATTGTCTTTAAGTGATTGTCTTTTATCAAAACCATATCCGAAAGATTAAGCCGATGATTGTAACCGCCGCCGGCGCGAACCGCATATTTTTCTAGATTTCTTAAAAGGTGCGTCGTTTTACGCGTATCATATATTTTGGCGTTTCTTCCGGTTTGAGCAACGAACATTCTGGTTACGGTAGCCACACCCGATAGGTGCTGCAAAAAATTCAATGCGGTTCTTTCGCCGGTGAGAATTGCTCTTGCCTGTCCTGTAACTTTTGCAATTATCTGTCCGCTTTTAACTTTTTGCCCGTCTTTAGCAAATTTTGTAAATATAATTTTTTTGTCAAGTTGCTTAAATACCATTCCGATAATATCAAGTCCGCAGACAACACCCGCCGCTTTTGCCACAAATCTTGCCGAAATAATTTTATTTTTCGGTATCAGGGCATTTGTGGTGATGTCGCCTTTCGGCATATCTTCTTTTAGTGCAAGTTTAATAATCGTTTTTGTATTCATATCATCCTTTTTTCTATTTCAGAATAAAGTTTATCTATTTCTTTCTGGATTTCTATTGTGTTTTTTAGAACAGTGGCAATTTGGCAGTAGTGTTTGGTTTCTTCAAGTGAAAGGATTTTATCTTTTCTATCTTTAAGCCATTTTTCTAAAACTTGATAACCACCAATTTGATAATTCCATATCTCTTTTGGAATACCTTCAAAATACTGGGCATCGTTGATATAAACAAGTTGCTTTTTGTCAGCATAGATAACTTTTTTAACTCGGTCATCACTCTTGCCTTGAAATTTTGCTATAGATTTATCAGTTGATTTTAGTAAATGTAAATTAGCAAGTTCTTTACCGAGTTTTCCAACAGTTTTAAATAACTTGTAATCATCTGTAAAAGGCACTCTTGGGAAATCAATTTTTAGAAATTCAGCATATTTCTTGCGATAAGTATTTGAGTAAAGCAATCCGTAAATATAGTAAAAAATATCTTCGGACGAAATTTTGGTTTTGTAAGTATCTTCCAATTTCTTGAAAATTTCCGGATTTATATTCGGTCTTTTGGTCTGATACTTTTCTTTTTCTTCAAAAAGCATCATAACTTTAGGATTGAATTTTTCTTTTTTCTTTTTCTCCTTTTCAGGATAAAGATAAAGTGGGAAAACATAACTAATTCCTAATGCACCCGACAAAACATGTCCTTCAATAAGTTGCTCACCAATAAAAACATCATTGTATTCACCCACAGAATGCCTGTTGGTAAGCAGTAATGATAGATTTTCCTTCACCAAATGTTGCATAACTTCTCTGCGAGGTCTTTCTATAAGTTCATTCATCATATGTTGCATAATTTGTTTAACTGTTCTCCATACAATTGAATCGTGATAAAAAATCCATTGAATATCAAACGGACGATATAAAATCGGTTTAATAAATTTTTCTAATTCACCGTCTGAAATATCCTGAAGCGAGTTCCATGCTTTTCTGATATCCCAGCCCAACTTTTTATTTATCTGAAAAGCAGTATGAAGTTCTTCGTCGGCGTATTTACTGTTTTTAAAAAGTCGAATTCTATTCAATAAAGCATTTTTATCTTTATCAATAACAAATTTATCTCGTGCTGTTACAATACCAACTCCATTAACAGGGAAAATATCCGTTATTTTGAGATATTTTTCATATTTTGACAAAAGTTTTTCATCTCTGGGAATAAAAAGGTAAAAATCTGAATGCGGTTTAAGTTCTGTCCACTTTGTTTTTGTAATGTCATTTTTTGAGAGATACTCATATTTTTTCTCCCACAAACCGTAAATTTCAGAGTGATATATTTTTTTTATTGCATCATTTTTCTTTTTTACAAAAATAGCAACCGCTACACCCTGTTGAATATCGAAAACATTTTCATCTTTTGAACCGTCGGGACATTTTTCCTTTTTCAGAGAATTCCCGTGTAAATCCAGAAGGTAAATCTCGTTAAAACTATTCATCAGTGACTGTCTCATTCCCCTAAAAGTCGGATTATCAAGATAACTATGATTGGTAATAAATCCCAAAACACCCTCACCCGCCTGGTCAATTTTCCACTGGGCAAACCGGATAAATTTCACATAATCATCCTGCAACCATTTTGGATTTCTCTCTCCAAGCGGTTTACCGTCAACCGAGTAATATTCTTTGATTTCTTTTGAAATCCATTCGCCGATATTTGTTGAACTTCCGGAATACGGCGGATTTCCGAGAATTGCTAAAATTGGCGTTTTTCTTTTTACTTCACCGGCAAGATGGGACTCTTCAGAGAGCGATGACATTCCCGGTAAATTGGACTGTTGAAGTTCTTCAAAATCCAGAGTGTTTGTGAGATAAAGTTTAATGCGGTCATCGTCTTTAAGTTTATAGCCGAGTTCTTCCAAGAGAAATGACATTTTAATATGACCGATTGCATATGGTGCCATCATTAACTCAAAAGCATAAAAATTTTTTAGGATATGTTCCTTGATTAATTTTTCTTTTGCTCCGGAACCATATTTTGAAACAAATTCTTCAACTGCCAATTTACTTGCCTCTGCCAGAAATGTAAGCGTTCCTGCGGCAGGGTCTAATACAGTAACAGTTCCGTCGGCAAAACCATCTTTACGATTAAAATTCTTTTTCAAAATATGATGAAGTGATTTTACAATATAAGAAACAACCGGTTCGGGTGTATAATAGACACCTCGTTTTTCTCGTTCCTTCGGGTCGTATTCAGTGAGAAATGTCTCATAAAAGTGAACAATCGGGTCTTTGCCTTTTCCTTCATGGAAGTATTTATGGAGAATTTGCTTTACATCTGCAACAGCCAAAACCTCCGAAATATCATCAATACTGCATTCCATTTGCTTAGGTAATTCTTCAAGTGAAATAAATCTAAAAATCTCCCTTAATATCCCTATCGTTTTTGGGATATAATCATATGCAAGTTTGCGGTTAAATCCGTTATCTGCGCGGGTCCTTGCAGCAAAAAGTCCATATGTGATTGTCTGTGCAAAAAGGTCGGAAAAATCATCTTGATTGAGAGTTGATATTAAGGATTTTTGAAATGCTTCATAAAATCCGGAAATTGTACCTTTTCCGTTTTCTTCTTTAAGTTCATCAAAGATTATCTCTTTCAAAAATGCTGTTCTTTTGGCAAGTTCAACTGCCAATGATTTTGCCGTGTAGGTTTTAGGCAGGGAAAAGTTAAAAAATTTATCAAGTAGGGCAAAGAATTCTTTTTCATTTTGTATCGGTGGAACAGTTTTTAGTTTTTGGATAATACTTGGTTGAGCAATTAAGACCTTATCTATTTGCCGTCCATTCCTGTATAAACGAAATTCAAAAAAGTTTGTAAGAATCATATTAGGAAATATTTTCAAATATCTTTTGAGTTGTTCGCTCGTCTCAATAATATCAAGATTTTTCTCGGTAGGTTTCTTTGCCTCAATATAACCGACAATATTTTGTTTTCCATCCCATATACGAAAATCCGGATTTCCTGCCTCTGTCTTTTTGGGAAGCGTTGTAACTTGTATGTTCTTTTTATTTATTGAATTACTATAATCGTAAAAAAGGTTCTCAAGACAAGAATAATAACTCTCTTCTCTATCATCGCCTCTTTTTGCAGCATCAAAAATTTTCTGGATATAATTATTTAACATATTTTATTTATGGACAAATGTCCATTTATACTAAGGGGAGCATAAAATACTTTACATGAAAAGGATGTCATTCTGAGCCGAAGGCGAAGAATCTCGATGTTAAAATGCGAGACCCTTCGTTCCACTCAGGGTGACAGACGAAGTGCTTCACCAATGTAAAGTATATTCCGCTCTGAGTAGTAATTCTATCAAATTTTTGTTTTTTTTGCAACCCACATTTCTTTCAGTTCAAAAATTTTGTCACGCAGAACCGCCGCAAGTTCAAAGTTCAAATTATCTGCGGCATCTTTCATTTCTTTTTCAAGTTGAGAAATATTTTTTGCAGTATATTTAGAAATATCCTCTTTAATTAAAAGCATTGAGTCATGTTTCGCTTTATACTGAAACTCCTCAAGTTCGTTAATCGCCTTCACTATTGTTTTCGGCGTGATTTTATGTTTTTTATTATATGAAAGTTGTTTTTGTCGTCGGCGATTCATTTCTGATAATGCCCTCTCCATTGAACCGGTGATGGTATCCGCATAAAGAATTACGAAACCGTTTATATTTCTTGCGGCGCGGCCGGAAACCTGAATTAATGATGTCTCGCTTCTTAAGAAACCTTCTTTATCGGCATCCAGAACTGCAACAAGCGAGACCTCCGGTAAATCCAAACCCTCGCGCAAAAGATTTACGCCGACCAGAACATCAAAATTACCTTTCCGCAGGTCATTCAAAATCTCTATTCTTTCAAGCGCTTTAATATCGCTGTGGAGATATTTTACTTTGAGTTTTTTTTCGTAGAGATATTCCGCGAGGTCCTCCGCCATTTTTTTTGTGAGAGTAGTGACAAGCACCCGCTCTTTTTTGGCGACCCGCTTTTCAATTTCTGAAATCAAATCATCAATCTGATTTTTTATCGGCTTGACGACAACTTCCGGGTCAATAAGTCCTGTGGGTCTGACAATCTGCTCAACAATCACGCCTTTTGATTTTTTCAATTCATAGTCCGACGGAGTAGCCGACATATAAATTACATTGCCGACAAGCGATTCAAACTCGTCCAGTTTTTGAGGACGGTTATCAAGTGCGGAAGGCAGCCGGAACCCGAAGTCAATAAGCGTTTCTTTCCTCGCTCTGTCGCCTTTATACATCCCGTAAATTTGAGGAATTGTGACATGGGATTCGTCAATAATTGTCAAAAAATCCTTAGGAAAATAATCAATCAAACACGGCGGCCGTGACCCTGCGGGTCTTCCTGATAAATGACGCGAATAATTTTCTATCCCGTGGCAATAACCCATTTCCGAGAGCATTTCAATATCGTAATTTGTCCGCTGGGAAATACGCTGTGCCTCCAGCAACCTGCCCTGATTCTTGAAAAATTGAACCTGTCCCTTTAATTCGCGGCGGATTTCGGAAATTGCTTTTTCCAATTTTTGCCGTGATGTAACAAAATGTTTGGCGGGATAGATAAGATAGTGGGTTGTAGCCCCCGACTTTAGTCGGGGGTGAGTGGTTAAGTGATTAAGTGAGGTCCCGGTAAGCGGATTTATTTCGGTGATTTTTTTTATTTCATCGCCGGAAAATTCAATGCGAACTGCGGTCTCGGAATTGGCGGGAAAAATTTCTACATTATCTCCTCTTACGCGGAATTTCCCTCTGATAAATTCAACATCATTTCTTTCGTAATGAATGCCGACAAGTTCAGACAGTAAAAAATCGCGGCTCATTGTTTTTCCTTTTTCCAGAACAATGCACATTTCCTTAAAATCAGCAGGGCTGCCGAGATTATAAATCGCCGAGACGGATGCAACCACAATAACATCGTTGCGGGATAAAATTGATGATGTCGCTTTCAGGCGAAGTCGGTCAATATGCTCGTTGATTGACGCATCTTTTTCAATGTAAGTATCTGTTTGCGGAATATACGCTTCGGGCTGATAATAATCGTAATATGAAATGAAATACTCAACGGCATTTTCCGGAAAAAATGATTTGAACTCGGCGTAGGTCTGTGCGGCAAGTGTTTTATTGTGAGAAATTACAAGAATGGGTTTGTTTATTTGCGAGATGACATTTGCAATCGTGAATGTTTTGCCGCTGCCTGTTACTCCCAAAAGCACCTGATGTTTTTGACTTCGGACTTCGGACTTCGGACTTCTTTTTATTTCATCAA
>Ga0210051_1003792_pt1 | contig 14925 bp, 11 predicted proteins | sample CryGey092014_all_FD_185464 | JGI IMG/M metagenome (GOLD analysis project Ga0210051, IMG submission 185464) | Groundwater microbial communities from aquifer - Crystal Geyser CG23_combo_of_CG06-09_8/20/14_all (SPAdes) (version 2) | ecosystem: Environmental > Aquatic > Deep subsurface > Groundwater...
ATTAATAAATTCAACTACCCGATTTACTATTTCCTTTATATTAGCTTTTTCTATTTTTGGCTCAAATATACCCTCTTCAATTTTTGTTAAGTCAAGAAAATCAGAAATCAATCTTGAAAGTCGACGTGACTCGGTTGCTATAACATTTATAAAATCTTCTTTTGTATCTTCTGTTAAGTTTAATCTTTTATTCAAAAGAGTATCGGCAAAACCTATGATTGATGTCAACGGTGTTTTTAAATCATGGGAAACTATAGAAATAAATTCGGTTTTTCTTTTATCCATTTCTTTTAATTGTAAATTAAGTTTTGACAATTCTTCCGTGCGTTTCTCTAACTTCTGATTTGCCATACGTAGTCCATCAACTGCTTTTTCAATTTTATTTTCGAGTTCTTTATAAAAAGATTGTAGTTCCTCTGTCATAACATTAAACTGTTTAGCGATTTGTCCAATTTCATCATTATCATTAGATGAAATTGGAGCTCTGCAATCAAAATTTCTTTTTCCCATATTAATTACTGCTTCATGTAGATATCTTAACGGCTTTAAAAAACAAGTCAAACCAATGTAAGTAACTATTACTATTAATAGGATTGCAAATAGCCAGATTATAATCCCTGTAAATAAATGATTGCGGAGTGCTTCTTTCATACTCTGCGTTGGGAATCCTACAATGATAGAACCTATTTTTTCATTATTTTCTCCCTTTATTTCTCGATATACATCATAAAAATTGTCATCCACATTGAATATATTCTCTGTAGCAAATCCAATGTTTTTCTTACCATAGTTACCCGCTGCATAAACTAATTTATTATTCTTATCATAAAATGATACATATTCTATTTCGGGTTCGTTAAGAATAAATTTACTATATTTCCCAAGAAATGGCTTATCGGAAATTTCACTACTACTTATGCTAAAACTTATGATATCGGCAATCACACCTGTTCTGAAAGACATTCTCTCTTTTAAAATTATATCAACCTGTTTTGCTCTTATTTGTAAAGTAATTGTTACAACAGAAATTGTTATGGTACATATAAAAAACATTATTTTAGTCTTAAAAGAAAGTTTCGAATATATACTAAACATAAAGTTCGTTCCTCTTTTTAAAATTCATCTACAACTTCTACTCTCAAAACTGATGAATAGGCAATGTAAACCCTCTTGTTTTCTCCATATATTGTCATATTAAAACCCGAACCACCAGGATTTAAAGCTGATGTTATTCCATTTACTATTTTTCCGTCAGGATAATATACCAATATTTTCTTGTCAGCAGAGTATTTTTTTGCAATATCAAAATATTTTTTATTTATACCCGGGGAGATGGCTTGAGTCGGCTCTGTTTTTGTTGCCAATAATAATTTTTCAATATATTTTACAAAGTCATTTATTTCAAATGGTTTTGTTATTATGCCAGATGCACCCGCACGTTCTGCATCTAGTTTGAATTTTAACTTGTCATATACACCCGATATGAGTAATATCGGAATGTTACTGCTTTTTACTGTTCCTCTAATTAATTTGCATATATCAATACCCCATCTACCAGGTAGAACGACGTCCATAATAAGCATGTCGTATGTACTTTTGGTGAATTCATTTAAGGCATCTTCTCCATTAAATACACAAGTTATTTTATACCCCATAGGCTCTAAATTGACACGTAACAATTTCAATATATTAGTATCGTCATCAGCAATTAATATTTTCCCTCTCGTTTCATATACCTCTTGAGATATTCTTTTATCTACGGCAAACATACTTCGTGCAGTATCTTTACTGGTTTTGATGTAGTTTTTCATTTCTGTTGCAAGTTCCACGATTTTACCATAATGATTTATATCCTGTCTCTCATTAGTTACTATACCCATTGATAATGTCATTATGGGAAAAGTTTTTATGTTTCCCTGTCTATCTTTTGAGATTATATATCCTTTTTTTATGTCTTCTGAATCATAGTATTTAGAGATTCCTTCATCAAATTGCCCGGTGATTTTCCCGCAGATAGATTCCGTGTTTTTTATTTCACAAACCAAAACAAAATCATCTCCTCCGACATGCCCAACGAAATCATTTTCATTGATACATTGTCTCATAACTTCGGCTGTAAATTTGATAACCTCATCACCTCTATAAAATCCATACTTATCATTAAACGATTTAAAATTATTTATGTCCAAATATACAAAAGTAAATCTTTCTTTATTATTTAGACGTCTGTTTAATTCGTTCATTATACTTACATTACCAGGGAGTCTGGTAAGTGGATTGATTGATAAAGTCTCTTCTGTATGTTTCAGGAAAGATTCAATCCTGGCTAAAAGCTCATTTATATCAAAAGGTTTAGTTATATAATCATTTGCTCCAAGTTTTAAACTTGTTATTTTATCTACTGGTTTATCCTTTGCTGAAGTTACAAGAATGGGGGTTAGATATGTTGATTTTTCAGTTCTTAGCTTTTGGCAAACTTCATATCCATCCATACCCGGAAGCATTATATCCAAAATTATCAAATCAGGTTGATTTTGTTTAGCTTGAACAAGTGCTTTTTCTCCATCATAGGCAGAAATTAGCTCATATCCAGCATTTTTAAGATTTACTTCCAATAGCTTAAAAATTTCAGGGTCGTCATCTACAACTAATATTTTGGGGTTATTATTCATATCATTTTCTAATTTTGGGAATAACTTTAAATGACTTTTTTATTCCTTTGTAGCCTGATGCATTTCCTTTTGTCTTCTTTTCAATTCTGCTGAATATTCAATTATTGCATTAACATAATTAGTCTGTCTGTTATAAGAAAATATTGCGTTTTTCTTGTTTTTCTGACTTGTAGCAAAACCACACTTATTCAAATAATTTGCAACAAAACCTATTGCATCTTCAGTATCATATGGGTCCACCTTTCCATCGCCGTTAAAATCTACTCCAAATTTCTTATATGATGATGGCAATGCTTGAGCAATACCAAATGCACCGGCATAGCTGCCTTTTAACTCAAAAGGGTCTTCATAAAGAATACCCTTAAGGCTTATATATTGTTTTATCTCAGAATACATCCATTTCCTATTATAGACATACATTGAAGCAAGGGAATTAAACACGATTCTGTTACCTGTTTTTCTTCCAAAATTACTTTCAATCTGTAAAATCGCTGTTATATATTCCGGTTCAACACCATATTTTTTATTTGCTTTTTCCAATACCGGTTGATATTTCTCCAAAAAATCAAAGGATTGTTTAAAAGAATGTTCTGTAAAATATCCGAATTTTGCAGAAAAATAATTCATTGTATTAAGTGTTGTTGCAAGTTTGTTTGTATTTTCATAAACCTTGAATCTTGGGTCAGCAAAATACTCGATATGGTAGTCATCTTTATGCAGTCTTTCCATCAATTCGCCTATCTTTTGCTCAATCGATTCACTCCCAAAACAACTGGTAGTTAAAAATAGGAAAAGAAATACGCGTTTCATAATATTCTATAATTCTCGCTTATTTTTTAAGTCTAATCTTTGTTTCAGCACGTCTGTTCTTGGCCCAGGCATCTTCTCTGGACATTGAGTCAACAGGTTTTTCTTCACCATAAGAAATGGTTGCAATTCGTGATAATTTAATACCTAATTTCCCGTAATATTCACGAACAATACTTGCCCTATGTTGTCCTAATGCCAGATTGTATTCACTGCTTCCTCTTTCATCACAATGTCCTTCTACAATAATGTCCAGTTCCTGGTGTGACTTAAGATATTGAGCGTTTCCCGATAATATCTTACAAGCATACTGGCTTAAATCTGATTTATCAAAATCAAAATTTATTGTTTTCAATTCCGGAATGGATTGCCAGTCAATAAAACGCGCTGACGGTTCTTCTCCGGTGTCTTCAACAACAGGTGGAACTGGCTCCGGTTTAATTATCGGTTTCTTGACACATCCCCAGAGAAATACAAATATTATGCAAATAATAATTATTGTTAACCTCTGTATCATGCAATCTAACCTCCTCAAATTAGTGTATTTTTTTGTACAGGTATTTTTTGTTCATTCTTTTTTTTAATAATATTTTCTATCATATCCACAAGTTTAGATGGGTCAAATGGTTTAGTCAGGTAAAAATCAGCACCTGCAATTTTTGCTTTCTCGCCGCCTTCTTTTTGTGGAATTACTGTTAAAAATATAACCGGCATATCTTTTGTTTCAGGATTGGATTTAATCCGTTTGCAAACTTCCCATCCATCCATTTTTGGCAATTGAATATCTAAAGTAATAACATCCGGAAGTTCAGTAAAAGCCTTCTCTAAACCCTCTTCGCCATCAAAAGCTGTTATTACATCAAATCCCCGGGATTCCAGATTTACTTGTAAAAGTTTAACTAAATTTTTTTCATCTTCAATGATTAAAACTTTTTTACTCACATTTTTATCCTTTAGGCAGTGTAAAAATAAATTCACTTCCTTTACCCAACTCAGATTCAACCCAAATTTTTCCCTTATGTGCTTCAATCATTCCCTTTGCTATAGATAGACCTAATCCACTACCCGAATTTTCACTGTTAATATTATCTTTACACCTATAAAACTTATCAAAGACATTATTAAGTTCTTCCTCCTTTATCCCAGGTCCTTCATCTTTAATGCTAATCATTACGCTATCTCCTGTATATTTTCCAATTATAGTTATTTTTCCTTCAGTTGGAGTGTATCTTGAAGCATTATCTAAAATATTTAAAACTACTTGTTTAATCCTGTCTTTATCCACTTTAAGTTGAAGGATATTTTCCGGGAAAGATAATTCAATTTTGACATTCTTCATCATTTTAAAAGTATCAACTGTTTCACGGATGATTTCTTGAACACTGGTCTTGGCAAACTGAAGATTTAATTTTCTCAGTTCAATCTTTGATATATCAAGAAATTCTTCTATAAGAGAATAGAGGCGTTTCCCTTCCGAATCGATTATTCCCACATATTCTTCTATTTTGTTTTGGGGTAGATTTAGTGTAAGCAGTGTATTTGTAAACCCAAGAATTCCTGTTAGCGGGGTTTTTAATTCGTGAGAAACAATTGAAACAAATTCTGTTTTAACTCTATCTAATTCCATAAGCTTGCGATTAGATTCTTCTAATTGTGTTGTTTTTTCCTGGAGTTTATCAGTTGCATTTTTTATTTTTATGTTTAAATTTTCCGTTAAATCATTAAGGTGTTCCGCCATATCATTTAAAGATATCCCCAGTTCTCCTATAACATCCTTTGAATTAACTTTAACTTTTGAAGAAAAATCACCTCTTGCAATTTTATTTGAGACTTCCTTCATTTCCACCAGGGGACTTAAGAGTTTACCTGAGACTATCCAGGCAACAAACAGTATCATTATTAAAGCCAGTCCGCTTAAACCTAAAGACCAATGCAACATTCTATTGAAATCATTTTTCATTTCAATCAATGAAAAACCAATCTGAATATAACCGTATTCCGCTTTTTTATGTTCTAATGGAAATGATTTTATATATTCGTTCCCTTTTACTTTTTCAATATCTCCACTATCTTTATATGGATTCTTCTTATTTGCTAACAACTTTCTGGAAGAAAAAATAATCGTGTCACCATTATCCACTACAGAGACAAAATTAATAAGTGGCTGTTCAGAAGCAAGAACAATTGATTTTTGTACACCATTATACTTCTTGTCTAATAAATCGTCTAATATTTCTTCGCTTAATAACGTGCCCATTGTGTTTAATCTGCTTATTGTTCTTTCATACAGAATATCTTTTAGCAAAGATATTCTGTTCAGGGTCAATATTGAAAGCATCAAAACACTTATAATTGAAACTGATAGAAGCAACTTTAATCTATAATTCATCGGTATCCTACCTTTTGTCCTGTTATATTATACCAGCACAATGTAACTTTCGCAATTACTACAATGCAACTTTTAGGCAACTTTGAAAATATTGTGCCAAATTTGTTATAATTAACCTATCATATTGGGGTAAAATATGCATAAAGGTGAAATTTTACTTGTTGAAGACGACCGTAGCACAGTAATTCTCATAAAAGACACTTTAGAAAGAGAAAAATATATTTTACGAGTTGCTAATAATTTACAGAAAGCAAAAAATGAACTTGAAATGAGTATTCCTGACCTTATCATTCTTGATAGGCGATTACCCGATGGTGACGGGATAGACTTTTGCAGGGAAATTCGTTCTTATAAAAGAACAGAAAATGTTCCTATACTATTTCTCACAGCTATTAATGGTGTTTCAGACAAAATTGTCGGTCTGAGAGTCGGCGGAGATGATTATCTCACAAAACCGTTCAACATTGAAGAATTAATTGCACGAATAGATGCAATGTTACGCAGAATTAAGAAAATAACAGAACCTTCTTCAAAAGTTTTAAAAGCAAGAGGGATTGAACTTGATATTACCCGTCACGAATGCAAAGTAGATGGTGGACTGATTGAACTCTGGCCAAAAGAATTTGAATTATTAAAGGTTTTTCTGGAACACAAAAATCGAATTATAAGCAAAGAATTTTTATCCGAACATGTTTGGAACTACGAATATTCAACAACTTCCAGGACCATTGAAATTACAGTCCAACGGCTACGTAAAAAACTCGGTAAAAGAGGTAATCTTATTGAAACAATTAAAACATACGGATATAAACTTACTCTATGATTTTTCATTTTTTATTTACGCAGTGACGCTTTTGAGAATATATGTTCCGGTTATTTCTTTGATGATTTTATAGCCGTGTCCTTTCTGCTAAAAGCACGATATTTTTAGTTTTTTGTTCATATCTAAGAATTTATTATAAAAGTCTGATAATCGTCCATCTGAAGATGGACGCTACAGTAGCGTCCAGTTTTAACTGGACGATTTCTGGAAGAAATGCGGTTTGTCCAAAGAGAATGTAACGTCTATTAATTCGTTCTCATTGAGATTTAAATGGTTAGTTAATCCTGTAAGTTTTTGAGAAAGAAATGTAAAGTGAAATAACATTTCCTTGCCCAGAGATTCAATGGAATCTATTTTAATCTTCACTGAATTTTCCTTATTCAATCGTCCTACAAGAATATGTTCCGGCCTGATACCAACAATGAGTTCTCCCGCCTTTTCTATTTTGAGAGTTTTAATTTTATCTTCCGGAACCCTGATTTTTATATTACCCAGTCCTACGAACAGGTTATTATTTTCTTCTGATATTGTTGTTTTGATTAAATTCATCGGAGGAGACCCTACGAAAGCGGCAACAAAGACGTTTGAGGGTCTATTATATAACTCAAGGGTTGTTCCTATCTGCTCCACCCTGCCGTTTTTTAATACCGCTATTCTATCGCCCAGGGTCATTGCCTCTGTCTGGTCATGAGTGACATATACTGTGGTTATCCCGATATTTCTCTGGAGAAGTTTTAATTCAGTGCGGGTCGTATTTCTCAATTGGGCATCAAGATTTGAAAGGGGTTCATCCAGCAGAAAGATATCCGGACGGCGGACGATAGCGCGTGCAATGGCAACTCTCTGTTTTTGTCCCCCGCTCAGTTCAAAAGGTTTAGCATTCAATAAATCTGATATCTCCAGGATACCTGCAACATCATCAACAGATTTCTTTATCCGGGATTCTTTTGTCTTTTGTATGCGCAGAGGAAAAGCAATGTTTTCATAAACGTTGAGGTGTGGGTATAGCGCATAATTCTGAAATACCATGGCAACGTTTCGTTCTCTTGGTGTTAGAAATATTTTTTTATCATGTGAGGCAACAATTCTATCGTTAAATAAAATCTCGCCGTAAGTTGGTTTCTCAAGCCCGGCAATAAGATTGAGAAGCGTGGATTTCCCGCACCCGCTGGGGCCAAGTAAAACAAAAAATTCCCTGTCCTTCACTTCTAAATTTATATTTTCTACTGCAGTATTAATACCGCGCAGTGATGAAAATTTTTTCGTTAAATCAAGAAGTGTCAGAATCATCCCTTTACCGCTCCCCTGGTTAATCCCTGGATTATGTTCTTTTGGAAAATCAGGACCAATATTACTATCGGGATTGTAGTTATTGTAGCTGCTGCCATGATATTTCCCCAGGGTATTTCTCCATGAAGTCCCTGGAAAAGCGCAATACCAACAGGTATTGTTCTTGCCGTATAATCAGTGGTAAACATCAGTGCAAACATAAATTCATTGAATGCAAATATGAACGCAAGCAGGGCGGCGGAAAATAATCCGGGTTTTGCAACCGGAAGAATGACACGGTAGAGTATCTGCCAGGTAGAACAGCCATCAACAATTGCTGCTTTATCCAGTTCCTTAGGTAATTGCATGAAATAACTTACAAGTATCCACAGAGACAGAGGCAAAATCCATGCTATATAGGGAAATATCAGGGCGGGATACGTATTTATCCATCCTAATTTTGTCATCAATGAAAACAGGTAACCAACAAGGCTTATTTGAGGAAACATAGACATTGAGAGTGTAAACAGTAAAATAAAACTTTTGGCAGGCAGGGATAGTCTTGTTATTGAATATGCTGCAAGACTTGCTATAAAGACTGCAACAACCGCACTCACTCCTGAAACAATAATGCTGTTTCTCAAATATTCAAAAAAATGCAGTGTTCTTGCTGTAAATATATTTTTATAATTTCCAAAAGTCCACCCAAAGCTGCTCTGCAGGGAAAGAAAATCCGGATTTTTACTTAAACTGGTGACAACCATATATATAAATGGAACTAAACAAAAAAGCACCATAAATACAGCCACGGTAAGAGTAATTATTATTTTGACTTTTTCTTCTTTCATAGGATTTCTTTTCCAAATCTACCAATTTTTATATAAAGTAATGATAAAGCAAAGGCAACTATGAATAAAGAGATGGATATAGCAGAACCATATCCGAAATCACCCGAGAGAAAGTATTTATATCCGTAAAGAGAAATTGAACTGGTACTACCCCCGGGTCCCCCGTGCGTAAGCACATAAATAAGGTCAAAAATACGCAGTCCGTCAATCGTCCTGAAAAGCAGAGCAACAACAATTACCGGTTTTAATAATGGCAGGGTTATTTTATAAAATCTCTGAAAGAAATGTGCTCTGTCAACTTTCGCCTGATTATGAATTTCCTTTGGAATCGCCTGTAACCCCGTAAGTAATATTATTGTTACGAAGGGTGTCGTTTTCCAGGCATCAGAAAGAACCAGCGCAAAAAAAGCTCCGATATTTGTCCCGAGCCAGTTTATAGGTTCTTTAGAGATTCCCAATTGCATTATCAGATAGTTAGCCAGACCATAATGATAGTTATAAATAAGTTCCCATATTCTTGCTGATATAGCAACAGGTATTGCCCAGGGAATCAAAACAACTGCACGCAGAAGCCCTCTGAATGGTAAATACTGGTTAAGTAACAGTGCAAAAGAAATACCCAGCAACATCTCCAGAGATACGGATACGATAACGAACACTACTGTAAAACCAAAGTCATGCCAGAAAACACTGTCTGAAAATAACGTTTTATAATTATCAAAAAATATAAACTTCTTCTCTAAAAAAGAAACATCCCGGAAACCACTTGTGATAAACGTACCTACAATGGGAATCAGGATAAACAGTAATAGAAACAGAATTAAAGGCAATAGGAATAAAAATGCTCCCTTCAATTCATTGATTGTATATGTCTTTTTAAGTTTATTATTTATCATAGGTTTCAACAACTTTTTGTAACTTTACGTCTGTTTCTTTAAGACCCTTTGATATTTCTACCGTGCCTGCAAGTACCGAATTGATATATTTTTGTATAACTTCGGAAATCTGGGTATAAAATGGTAAATTCGGGCGGGGATAGGCATTTTCAAATACGTCTCTCAATTCTCTGAAATAAGGGAGTTTTTGCAGGATATCTTTATCCAGGTAAATATCTTTTCTTGCGGGATTCCATCCTAATTCAAGTGTCAATTTCTTCTGTATTCTTGCAGAGGTAACAAAACCGATGAATTCCATTGCCTGCAGTTTCGCATCGGAATATTTTGAAATACCGATATGCCATCCACCTAAAGTTGAAACACTTTTTCCCGAATTAAAATGCGGTAGAGAGGAGATTCCAATTTTATTTTTCACGGGAGAATCTTCGCTCTGATGTAATTTCCAGGCATAAGGCCAGTTTCGTTCAAAAAGAGCATTGCCCTGCTGGAAAAACATCCTCACCTCTTCTTCTTTCATTTCGGTAAATGTATTGGGAGGAGATATTTGATATTTTGTTATAAGGTCCTTCATAAATTCCAGCGACTCTCTGTTCTCTGGAGAATTTATCAGGACTTTGCCGTCTTTTATCAGGATTCCACCGCCATTTGAACCGGCGAATTCAATAAAATTGCAGATTAACCCTTCATACTGTGCCCCCTGCCATACAAAACCGTAAAAGTTTGGAGCGTTTTCTCTTTCGCTTTTTTGAATTTTAATTGAGTAGTTCAGGAGTTCCTTCCAGGTCCGGGGAGGATTTTTAATTCCATGTTTATTTAATAAATCTTTCCGGTAATAGAGTAAACCCGCATCTATATATACAGGAAGTGCTATAAGGTTACCTTTATATTTGTCTGCAAGATTAATTACCTTTGTAAAAAAACTATCAAGTTCTATGTCCTTCTCCTTTACATAAGTATCTAAAGGTTCCAACCAGTCTGATGCAGCGAACTGTCCGAGCCAGGCTACATCCATCAAAAACACATCCGGATTGCTTTTCTTTGCTTTTAAGGCAATCACCAATCCTTGCCGTCGCTGGTCTGTGTCTGTGGGTTGTCTTAGGATATTTACTTTTATACCGGTTTGAACTTCAAACTCGGATATTAGTTTCTCCCAGACAACTATCTCATTCGGCGCACCGCCGACTGAAAACGTAATTACATTTGTTTCTTTTTTTTCACAGCCAACAAAACCGACTGTGATACAGACAATTAATAAAACAATGTTTTTATTTACCATATTTTTTAAAAGGGTAAACCCTTAATTCCAGGAAATTATAAAAGGGTAAACCCTTAATTCCAGGAATTTACCCTTTAGGGTTTTATCCTTCAGGATTTTACTCAAATATCCATTATTTTTATCTAATCGTCCATGAGAGATTTAATTGCATTTATTGGTACAATTAACCAATCAGGTCTGCTGTTCATTTCATAACCAATCTCATAGATTGCCTTTTCAAGTAAAAATACTCTCAATAATGTATGGAGTTCCTCTTTGTCTTTTGGAATAAATGGGGCCTCCTTGACTGTATCAAGATATGACCTGAAGAATATTCCTGCAGTGTATTTATACCAAATGTCTGCCCAGGGTTCGAGTGTTTTTATATCTTTGGGCCTTATGGTAAGGTGTTTCCATAAGGAGGTATAAACCGCATAATGGAATGAACGAATCATCCCGGCTATGTCTTTAACAGGAGAGTTTTTTAGCCTCCTTTCACTAAAGGGCCTGAGGGGTTCTCCTTCAAAGTCAATAATATAAAAGTCATTTCCTGTATAAAGTATCTGTCCGAGATGATAATCACCGTGAATCCTCATGTTCATTCCGGATAGTTTCTTCTTTAACAGTGGTTTGAAGCAATTTAGTATTTTTGTCTCAGAGTCTAAAATATTTTTTGCTTCTTCCTTAATATTTCCCGGAATATTATTTATGTTTTTTCTCAATAATTCAAAAACTCTTTTGGAATGATTTAGCATTGATTGATACAGGGAACGCTGGGATAAAACCGAGAAGGGTTCAGGTGTAAAGGACACATTGTCTGTCTCGGAAAATAACGCCAGGTGGAGTTCAGCGGTTCTTTTACCTAACAATACTGCGGTTTCAAGAGATAATCCTCCCATCAGTTCCTGGACAGCGGGCGGTATTCCTCTGGAAGTTAATTCCCAAAAATGTATTGGCGGTTTTGGTATCTTTTCCGGCTGACTTATTTTTGATAATACTGCATCAAAATATCTTCCTATTGAATCAAGAACGTATGTCCAGGCATCACCTTGATTGGGGACGAGTGTCTGGAGTAAACCGAGTACAATCGGCTCTGAATTTGGTTTTTTGTATTCAATAGCTCCTACAAAATGAGAAATATTATGAAACGAAATTTTATCGGTCAGAAATTTTACTATTTCTAATTCGGGATTTATGCCTTCGCTTACGCGTCTATACAATTTAAAGAAAAATTCGTTGTCATAAAGAATTGAAGTATTGCTCTGCTCTCCCTTGAGAACGGAGGTTTTCTCCAGCGGCAGTTCCTTTGTATAGTTGTTAAAGAATTTTCCGCAATAGCCAATAGCATATCCGTTGGGACCTTTTAATTTTATTTTATTTTTTATTGTTAATAACAGATCTTTTCTGAAATTTTCATCGTATACCGCATCATAGATGATACCTTCGGTATTTATTCCTTTGATTCGGGCAACGACTGCGCCCGGCATTTCCAGGACAATCCGTTCCGCTTTATCTCCTGAACAAAAGGATAAAGGAAGGAAATAAGTGTCTGGTGTGCTGCCGGAATATGAAATTTCTATGAATAATATTTGTGAATCAGAAGGACTGTTTTCAAGACTGATGTAATCTACGATTTTAGTCTGTAATATTTTACGCGCCTTCCCCCCAAACCAGCGGCATTCTTTTACATACGAGGGTAGTATTTCATTTTCCAGTCTTTCTTCTAATTTATCTTTAAAAACACTTTTCCAGTCTCCACCCGTAGTTATTTCCGCAAGAGAATGTCTTTTTTCAATTATAATGACCTCATCTTCCTTTCGTAATTGAAACCAATAATAATCATGTACGCTTAGAGTAAGAATATACGGCGTTTCTTTTATTACGGGAAATCTGTTTCTGCTAAACATTTCTTCAGGAATGTATCCGGCAAATTTTGACAGGTTGAGTTCAACCACCTGAGAAAACCGTGATAGATTAACTACAACTAAAATGATTTCATCTTTATAACTGCGTGTAAATGCAAGAATATTCGGATTGTCAGGAAACAAAAATTCTATAGAGCCTCTGCCAAAAGATTTGAATCGTTTTCTCATCGCTATAACTCTTCTTGTCCACCAGAGAAAAGATGAAGGGTTTTTTTCCATATTATCTACATTTACGGCTTCATAATGATATTCCGGGTCTATAATTATCGGAAGGAAAAGTTTCTGGGGATTTGCTTTAGAAAAACCGGCATTTCTATCCGCACTCCACTGCATCGGGGTCCTTATGCCATTTCTGTCACCCAGGTAATGGTTATCGCCCATGCAGATTTCATCACCGTAGTATATGATAGGTGTTCCCGGCAGTGAATTAAGCAATATATTCAAAAGTTCTATTTTTCTTCTATTATTCACTAAAAGCGGAGCAAGTCGTCTTTTTATTCCGAGGTTGATTTTTGCGGTCTGGTCTTTTGCAAAAACCCTGTTCATGTAGTCACGTTCCTCGTCTGATACCATCTCCAGGGTAAGTTCGTCGTGATTTCTTAAAAATAATGCCCATTGCGAATTTTCCGGTATAGCCGGGGTCTGATCAAAAATATCAATAATCGGAAACCGGTCTTCCATCCACACCGACATGAACATTCGGGGCATCAGGGGAAAATGAAAAACCATTTGACACATATCGCCGCTTCCAAAATATCCGGCGGCATCTTCCGGCCATTGATTTGCTTCTGCAAGAAGCATTCTGTCGGAATAATGTTTGTCTATATAGGACCTTATGTTTTTTAAATAACTATAAGTTTCAGGAAGATTTTCACAGTTAGTTCCTTCACGTTCAAAAAGATACGGTATTGCGTCAATCCGCATTCCGTCAACCCCGAGGTCCAACCAGTATTTTATAACTTTTAGTATTGCTTTTTGTACACAGGGACTGTCAAAATTCAGGTCCGGCTGGTGAGAATAAAACCGATGCCAGTAATATGCTTTTGAAACGGGGTCCCAGGCCCAGTTTGAATTTTCAAAGTCTTTAAATATTATTCTTGCATCTTTGTATTTATCCGGTGTCCCGCTCCAGACATAAAAATCTCTGAAAATTGAGCCCTTCCCGGATTTCCTGGATTTCTTAAACCAGGGATGCTGGTCAGACGTGTGATTTAATACAAGTTCAGTTATAACCCTGATTTTTCTTTTATGTGCTTCCTTCAGGAATTCCTTAAAATCTTTCAGTGTTCCGTAATTCGGATGTATATTCATATAATCAGAAATGTCATACCCGTCATCTTTGAGCGGTGAAGGATAAAACGGAAGCAGCCAAAGGGCAGTTACGCCGAGGTTTGCTATATAATTTAATTTTTTAGTAAGTCCCTTAAAATCACCAATACCGTCATCATTGCTATCATAAAATGATTTTACGTGCAGTTCGTAAATTATTGCATCTTTATACCAGAGCGGTTCATTTTCAAAATTGGATAAATTTTTCATTTTAGACTTCAACTACAGAAATATTTGCCTGAAATGGTTTTTCTTTTATTCCGCTTGTAATGATTACTATATCACCTTTATTAACCAGATATTCTCTTCTTACCTGCCTGATAAATGTTTTATAATTCTGTTCCACGTCCTTTACTTTTTTACCAATTAAAACTTTTATCCCCCAATAGATAAGTAATCTCATCGCAATCGTTTTATTTACCGTAACAGCAATTATCGGTAATTGCGGACGATACCGTGAAATTATTTTTGCCGTACCCCCGGTTTTAGTTAAACAGATTATTGCTTCCGCATTACCAACCTGTGAAAGTTTATCAATCGCCAGGCCTAACCCTTGAATTAATCCGTGTTCCTGTGGATAAAATTCTTCCGAAGTTAAGATTTTTCGGTAATCAGCGGATTTTTCTATTGCATTAATGATTCTACTCATTTCCTGCACTGTTTCAACCGGATATTTTCCTACAGATGTTTCGCCTGAAAGCATTAAACAATC
>Ga0210051_1003797_pt1 | contig 14916 bp, 15 predicted proteins | sample CryGey092014_all_FD_185464 | JGI IMG/M metagenome (GOLD analysis project Ga0210051, IMG submission 185464) | Groundwater microbial communities from aquifer - Crystal Geyser CG23_combo_of_CG06-09_8/20/14_all (SPAdes) (version 2) | ecosystem: Environmental > Aquatic > Deep subsurface > Groundwater...
CTATTGAGTATTTCATCGCAAGTTTCCCAAAATCCTCACCGTTATTTAGCCTCTTTTTTACTTCTGCTGCGTCCGTTTCTGTTGCAGTGACTATGTGTGCCACCTTAATTTCATTATTGTATTTTCCCCTGTTCACCTCATAGTCATTTCTTATGTCTTCCTCGCTCACGAATAGTCTATCATAAGTATATTTTGACAGCCAGTGGTTTATAACAATCTGTTTTTTTAATTGTTCAATTTGTTCTGCTACTTCGGGTTGCTTCAATGTGCCTTCTTTTACTGCCTTTTCATATATAAGTTCTGTACCTATCCAATTCTCCGTAAATTGTTTCTTATCCTCAGGCGAAACCCGCATTCGATATTCCAGTGGTATCGCTGAGTTCAGTTCTTCAAGGGTAAGTGTAGACTTACCAACTTTTGCTATAACAGTTCCTTTTTCCTTCTTACAACCAATAATGAGTAGGAGAAAAAGAGGAATCAATAGTGGTAGTATTTTTTTCATGTGACCCCCAGCTTAATTATATAGCGGTTATATGTTAGAGATTTACGAGGCTTATTATTTTACCTCTACACGGATTTTTGCCCTTAACTCCTCCATTAAATTTTTGGTTATTTCCTTTTTCTGTCTCTCCTGTATTTCTTTTATTATCCACCCTCTTACCTCATCCAATGGTTTTGTCCGCGCCTCTTTTCGGTCTTCAACCTGTATTATGCACCACCCAGATGATACATGGAATGGAGAAGTAATTTTATTTAGATGGACAGAGAATACCTTCTGGTCAAGTTCTTTATGCTGTCCTTTGGTTATCCACCCCAGATTGCCGCCTCTTGCCTTTGATGAATGGGTGGATACCTCCTTCGCTACCTTTGCAAAATCTTCTCCTTTCTTTATTCTTTCACTTGCTATTTTTGCCTCTTTTTCCGTTTTGCATTCTATAATTTTTACCCTTGCCCTTGCTTTCTCCTGAAATATTTTTATATTGTCTTTGTAGTAGGACTTTATCTCATCATCCTCGGGTTCTGTGACTCTTGCGTCTGTTTCATTCTGACGGTACTTTCTGACTATAATACTCATCTTTGTCTGTTCCAGAGTTCTTGCTACCTCAGGATTTTTATGTATCTTGTGTCTTATTGCCTCCATAGGAAGTAATACCTCGTATATAATGTAATTGGTAAGAAAGTTTTTTATATTTTCTGGGTCATCGAAGGGTGGTCTTCTTCTTTGCTCTGCAATCTTTACAAATTCATCTGCCGTGATATTTCCTGCCTTTGATATGAGGACAATACTACCCGGCCCACAGGATGATATATCCGGTAATCCAGATTTGGCTGTTGATTTTGCAAGAGTATTGACCACATCCTCGTTAAATTTTATATTTGCAAGTTTCTTGAGATGCTCCAGGAATGCTATTGAAAGTTCCCTCTCCTCCATCCTGCTGAGGGTACTTTTTATCCTTTCCTGTTCATCCTTATTTAATTTTGCTCCCTCTTTGTATTTTATGTCTTTCACCTTTATAATTACCCAGTTTTCACCTGATTTAAACAGAGACGAGATTTTACCCTTACCGAGTGAGAAGATTACTTCTTTTACATTGGGTTCTATCCTTGCTGTATACGGTACCCAGCCGAGGTCTCCATCCTTTTTTGCGGTTCTCTTATCTTCCGATTCTTTTCGCGCAATCTCTCCAAAGTCCTCTCCCTTAGAGAGTCTTCTGTATATCTGCTTTGCCTTTTCTTTGTCTTTTATAGATATTATTCCTGCATTTACTTCTTTGTTGGATTTATTCCAGTATCTCTTTATCATATATGGATGTATGCGAATTTTGTCTGTCACGACCTTCTTGTACAATTCGCGCACTGTCGTTGCCTTTTCATTTCTTTCTATTTCAGTCTTAACAAGTTCCAGATATCCCTTATCTAGTGCGTCTTCATACATCAATGCCTCTTCTACCAGTTCGTTAAGTGCGTCTTCCCTGCTCATACCTCTTGCCTGTCTATCAGCAACATCTTCTTCTCTTAAGATGGTATTTCCGACCTTTGCTACCCATTCTTCCTGGACACAACCAACAAGAATGAATACCACAACCAGTGCAAGCCACCTCTTCATACAACCTCCCTGGTATAATGTTTATTATACCTGATTACACCGATTTTCCAAAAGATTACACAGATTAGAATATAATTATCTTTACTTGGCAACTTTTATTACCTTAAGTTCTTTTTCTATTTGATATCGTAATCCTTCTTGCTCATCAGATATCCCGATCTTTATAGGATGTCTTTAGTAAAATGTTATGTAACTCAAGGCTTCAGCTTGATGGCATATTATAACACAAAAGGGAAAAAATGTCAAGAAAAATGTTATCTCTGTTCCAATACCGTTCTTACAATAGAAGATGCTACCTTCTCTGCCAGAGATTGTACGCCATCGTCTTCCGTGAGAGAGCGGTCATATGTTACCCATTCCTTTAATGTTCTTTCCCATATGCCTTCACTATTACTTTTCTGGTAAGAGAGGTTAAGTTGAACATCAATTCTGTATTCCTTGATGTTTTCATACTCATCAAATGTAAAAGGTCTGTTCTCATAATCGGTGATAACTACTGATAGGACAATCTCTGCTCCACTCTCCATAAGTTTTATCCTGCCGTCTCTTATAAATTCATCTACTGTATTCTGGTAGAAGATGTCGTTCAATTCATACCTCAGGGTATTGTTGGTAAAGGGATTTATTGTTATACTCTTGTACTCCACCGTGGCAAATCCCCTGAAACTGTATATACAGCCGCTCAAAAGTATAGGTAGTATGAATAACCCCTTTTTCATTTTAACTGATTGTTCGTTATTATGCTTTTGGCGTATTCAAGTTCTTCCTTTCTGGTGGGAAGTCTGCCATCCAGTTTCTCCCATTTTACCCTTAGCAGTATCTCCCCGACAAGTTTTCCTTCGCTAATGCCTAAATCTTTTATATCTTCTCCAGTAATTTCTAATTTTACAGGTTCAATTTCTTCTAAGTATGTGAATACTTTATCTTTTACATCCTCTTTTACACCAATATATGCAAGTGAATGTGGCGGAAATCCATGGAATATTGTATATAGTTCTCCCCTTCCTTTACTTTTCTTTAATAGGGGGATTTTTTCAAGCAGGATTTCTACGGCATTCAGGTATTTTCTTTCCCTTCCTGTTAATATCTTCCTGTTATGACAGCCATCAGTGAGGGCCATAAAATAAAGGGGTTCTTTTTTTATCCCGAGTTTTGTGGCAAACTCGTCAAGTTCTTCAAAGAAATCCCTATTGGGATAGATTATTCCCAGTTGTTCAAAAATGCCGAGTTGGGCTATCCTTTCCAGGATATTCCATCTTTTTATCTCCTTGAGACAGAGTGAGAGCTCATTTCTTATTCTTGCGGGAGAAATAGTAAGAAGTACCCTTTGTTCTATCGCGTCCCCTATAAGTGACCCTGTAATTTGCTCTATCTGGAAATCCAATCTCTCAGCAAATCTCAAAGCACGGAATATTCTCGTCGGGTCCTCTATGAAACTTTTGCCGTGTAAGGTCCTTATTAGCCCCTTTTTGATATCCTTCAATCCCTGAAACGGGTCTATTATTGTTTTAGTACCTACAGGGATTGCCATACTGTTGATGGTAAAATCTCTTCTTGAGAGGTCCTCAACTATACTGCCGGGTTCCACCAAGGGCAATTCCCCCGGTCCAGGATATGTCTCTCTTCTTGCGGTGGCGATATCTATTCTGAAACCAGATACAAATAGGATAAAGGTGCCAAATTGCGAAGTTTTCTTTATTTTCACCCCAACTTTTTTGCTGAAAGGTTCTGCAATCTTTTTCGCGTTACCCTCAACTGTGATGTCTATATCCATATTCTCAATACCCAGAATTTCATCTCTCACACACCCACCAACCAGATATGTGGCAATATCCTCCTTTGAGGCTACCTCCTCTACAAGATTTATAATATCATCCTTTTTCATTTATTATTAGAGACATAACCACAGAGAGCACAGAGATTAGACAGATTTCAGATTGTGGGCGAATAGCAATTCGCCCCTACGGGATTGTTCACCACACCTGTCTACCGACAGGTAGAAAGGGCACAAAGGGCAGATTACAGATTGTAGATTTTAGATTGTAGGAGGGACTTCCCAGTCCCGATAATCGCGGTTAGGAAACCGCTCCTACAATTACCTAATTACTCAATAACCCAATAACTCAATGACCTGATAACCTAATTACCCAATTACCCAATAACCAAATTACCTAATGACCCAATGACCTAATTACCCAGTAACCCAATTACCATATCTTATCTGCGACAATCAGCGTTTACCCCGTTAAATAGAACTGTTCTTAATAACTCTCTGACGTTTATCGTTGCATTATTTATTTAACGGGGTGAATCTGCGTCCAATTTTTCTATATTTTAACACATTTTTTTCAAAAATGCAAACTTTTTTATTGACAAAATGCGTTTTTTCTGGTATTATATATTAACCCAGGATTATGCATTGATAAACACGAGATTGTCACAAGGGTAGAAATCTGGTTAATTGGTTGTTTTTTGGAATCCCAACTAACAAACTAACCAACTACATGCGAACTCTTGTAATCATACCTACATACAATGAGATGGAGAACATATCTTCTGTGCTTTCCAGGGTTCTTTCAATAAAAGATGATATAGATATTCTCGTCATTGATGATAATTCAGCCGACGGTACTGGGGAGTATGTAAGAGAATTATCCAGAAAGGAGAGACAGGTAAAATTGCACACACGTCCTGCTAAACTCGGACTTGGAACTGCATATATTGAGGGTTTCAGATATGCTGTAAGGGAGGAATACGACTACATATTTGAGATGGACGCCGATCTTTCACATAATCCGGATGATATTCCAAGATTTCTTGAGACAATAAAAAATGCAGACCTTGTTGTCGGTTCGAGATACTTCGATGGGGTATCTATAGTAAACTGGCCAATATCCAGACTTCTCCTTTCCTACTTTGCAAATATGTATGCGAGGATTGTCACAGGGGTGCCAGTTAAGGATATGACAAGTGGATATAAATGTTACAGAAAGAAGGTTGTCGAGATGCTCCTGAAAGAAAAAATAGTGTCTGATGGCTATAGTTTTCAGATTGAAACAGTCTTCTGGGCATACAGAAACAATTTTAAGGTGAAGGAACTACCCATTATATTTATTGACAGGGTGGAAGGTAGTTCGAAAATGTCAAAAAGGATTGTATGGGAGGCGTTCTGGGTGGTATGGAGACTCAGGTTTGTGGGAATGATGCAAAAGGCAAGAAAAGTAGGTATTCGGTAATCAGTCATCGGTAGTCAATTAAATCTACAATCTAAGTTATGCTCGTTTCTACTATTATCGTTGCAGCAGGAAGCGGAAAGAGAATAGGGACTTCCGTTCCGAAGCAATTTCTTGATATAAATGGAATTCCCATCCTCTCCCTTTCCCTTTTGTACTTTGAAAAAACTGAAATTGTGAATGAGGTAATCATAGTAGCACTCCCGGAATGGATAGATTATGTGAAGAAAAGAATTGTTTTGAAAGGTAGATTTAAGAAAGTAAGTAGGATTGTAGAAGGGGGAAAACTCCGTCAGGACTCGTTTCAAAATGGGCTTGCCGTTGCAAGTGGAGAGATAATTATTGACCATGATTCAGCGAGACCATTTCCCGGGATGCTGGATGTAGATGGAATGGTCAAGGAGTGCAAAAAAGTTGGGGCGATTATCCCTGTTATCCTTGTGAACGATACGGTAAAGTATGTAAAAAGTGAGAAGATAGAAAAGACGATTGACAGGAGCAATCTCTTCTATGTTCAGACACCACAGGTATTCAAGAAGGAGCTCTGCGAGAAGGCATACAAACGGGCAGAAGAGGATAGGTTTTATGGAAGCGATACGGCATCACTGCTTGAGAATGCGGGTATACCAGTATTTACAACTTTAGGGTCTATATTTAACATAAAAATAACTACAAAGGATGACCTTGTAATTGCCGGGCTAATCAATCAGTATTATTTCAGCCGCAGGTAGGTACGCCGAGTCATTGGGTCATTGAGTCATTGGGTCGTAGCGTCAATGACCTAATGACTTAATTACCTAATAACCTAATTACTATTTCTATCTGCGTCCCAATAAAATGTTATGCGTATTGGTATTGGATATGATATTCATAAATTTACCCCGGGAAGGCCACTCATATTAGGGGGTATTGAGATACCTTATAAAATGGGACTTCTTGCCCATTCTGATGGCGATGTACTGCTCCATTCAATAGGTGATGCAATACTTGGTGCATACAGCATGGGGGACCTTGGCAGACATTTTCCCGATACGGATGAGAAATGGAGAGGTATAAGCAGTGCTTTTATTCTGGAAGAGATAATGAAAATGACAGGCGCAAATGTAGTGCATATGGACTCAGTAGTCGTATGTGAGACGCCGAAATTGTCCACCTACATTAAGAAAATGAGAGAGAGAATTGCAGGCATAATGGATGTATCTCTTGATGCTGTATCAGTAAAGGCAACTACTGAGGAAGGACTTCTCTTGAGAGGAGAGGGAATTGCAGCGTACTCAGTTGTTCTCTGCTCCTGATGTATTGGTATCCAAGAAGTATTCCTACCTTCTTGTTATCTTTGCAAAGAGAATACTCAAGAGATAAAGTCCTATTATGGGCAAAGAGACCAAAAGAAGGGTTATCGGGTCCACTGTTGGGGTTATAATGGCGGCAAATACAAGTATTATTATTACTGTATACCTCCACTTTGACAGAAGCAATTCCGTATCTACAATACCGGATCTTGCAAGGTAAAATGTTATTACCGGTACCTCCATTACACTTCCAGACCCTATAATTAAAAAGATCGAAAATTTGAGAAAGTTATTTATCCCTATCGTCTCTTCGGCTATTCCTTTCCCAAATGAGAATAACACCTTCACAGCAAGAGGAAGTAGAAATCTGTATCCCAGATATGCACCCACACCAAATGCTACCACCCCAAACAAAACGAAATAAAAGACAGGCCCCTTCTCATTCTCTAGAAGGGCTGGCCACAGGAATATAAAGAGATGGAAGAGAAAGAAGGGAAGGGTAACGATGATACCGCTAAAAAGAGAGACATATATACGGGCAAGGAAGGGTTCAAGTGGTGTAAAGAAATGGAGTGTTAGATTACGAAGCAGAAAGAGAGAGAGCAATTTTGCAGAAAAAAAGTAAGAAATTACAACAGAAATAAAAAAGAATATAAGGATGTATATTATTCTCCTTCTCAGTTCCTCCAGATGTTCTATAAGGTCTTTTTTCTCCGTCATATTATACATTTAACACTGAAAATCACCGAAAGACACTAATTATTCAACACCGAAGAACACCGAAAAGAGATTTTTTATTTATTCCTTTCTTCAGTGACAATCAGTATTATTCAGTGTTATTAGTTATTTCTTAAAAGAAACTCCTCTGCAAGTTCAAAATAAGCCCTTGCCCCCTTTGACCTTACATCGTAAAGAAGTGCTGGTTTGCCAAATGAGGGTGCCTCTGCAAGTCTGATATTTCTTGGTATAGTTGCCCTGAGTACGCTGTTTTTGAAGTGTCTTTCAACTTCTCCCCTTACTTCTCTCGAAAGCAGGGGTCTCATATCAAGCATCGTAAAAAGAATACCTTCTATATCAAGATTTGGGTTCAGGGAGTTCCTTATCCTGGTTATAGTAGAAAACAACCTCGACAAACCTTCCATAGCATAGAATTCGCATTGAATAGGCACAAGCACAGAGTTTGCTGCAACAAGTCCATTTATAGTAAGTAGTCCGAGTGAAGGTGGGGAATCTATAAATATATAATCGTAATCATTCCTCACGCTGTCTATTTTTGATTTGAGTATACTCTCCCTGTTTTTCATATCTACGAGTTCTACCTCTGCGCCAGCAAGTGAAAGTGAAGAGGGGACAAAAAACAGGTATGATAATTCAGTCGGTATGATAGCATCTTTAATGTCTGTGTTTCCTATGAGTACATCATATACGCTCTTGCGTGCTTGTCCGCTTAGTCCGGTTGTCGCATTTGCTTGCGGATCTATGTCAACCAACAATACCCTCCGTTCTGTTACTGCAATAGAGGCTGAGAGATTGACAGCTGTTGTGGTCTTTCCAACGCCTCCCTTTTGGTTTGCTATTGAGATAACTTTACCCATAGTAAGATTGTAGTTACAAATTCAAATCTGTAAATCTTAAATGGCAGACAGCACACATATCGTTCCTTTCGTGAAAATTTTCTTCTGTATTTCAACAACGGAGAGTCCATATCGGTTGAGGGTCTCTTTTGCCTCTTCAAGTTCGGTAGCCAGTCTTTCCCCCTTGAATGTTATAATTCTGCCATCATCTTTCAAGAATCCTGCAGTCAGTTGAACTATCTTTTTAATACTGCCGACCATCCTTGCTGTTATAACATCATACAGCCTGTTGGATTGAAATTGTCTTATGTCCAGATTGTATATACGGACATCGTGAAGTTTGAATTCTCTCTTTACCTCTCTTAAGAATACCGCTTTCTTCTTTTTTGCCTCAACTATATCAAGAATTATATTGTTATTTAATATCTTCAAGGGAATTCCGGGGAAACCCGCACCGCTTCCAAAATCGAGTAGATAATTACCTTTTAGCAAATAATATATGGAAAGCGAATCTAAAATATGATTTTTTGCGATATCCTTCTCCGCTCTTGATACGAGATTAATTTTCTCATTCCACTGCAGAATAAGTTCGTAGTATCTAAGTAAATATCGGATTGTATTTTCCTTAGCAGGTAGCTTTAGTAGTTCAATACCCTCCTTGAGCTTCTCTATTGCAGTCTTCATAATCCTGATATGTTGTATTGTCTTCTTTTCCTTACTGATAATCTGATCACCGATAACCTGATTACCAATTTTATCATACTGATCTTGAGACGGTGTTCAATGCTTTAAAATTTGAACCCTACATCCAATTCAATACCTACATCCTCATAAAAGTTGTAGAAGTATGCATCCACAAATGCATCACCTATAGAGAGTGCCCATACTCCACAGGACAACCAGAGCCAATCATATCTTTTTGCAATATGGTAGTTGTAGTCGTTTTCCCTCCCTTCGCTCTCTGCATTCATTGCATAGATGTGTTCTCTTACGGTAAATCCAAGACAGATTGTCTGGGCCGTTGCAAATATGATACTTTTTATATATTTCTCATTATAGAACTGTCCTCCCCCCGGAAGAATAGATAAAAGCATTGCCTTTGTTGGGGATTTGCCTTCACTGAACAGCGATGCAGGAACTATGAGCATAAGAGCAAGGAATATTCCTGTTACATTTCTATTCATAGTATCTATCTTTAAGATATTTAGAAACCCTTTGAATCTCTTTTTTTAATATATCTCTGCACTTTCTATAGTCTTCTATTCCTTTGCCTACAGGGTCTTCTATCTCTTCTGTCTTTTCGTTCTTTCCAAATTCACCCAGAAGGAAGACCCTGCCTTCTATATCCGGGTAATTTGAGATTATCCATTCCTTCTGTGCTTCTTCCATACACAGGATAAGGTCGTAATCATAGACAATGTCCTTTGTTATCTGTTTGGATAACTCTGTCCGTATCTCTATACCAATCTCATGCATAACACTTTTGGCAAAAAACGAAGGAGGAGAATTTTGTGTGGCGAATATACCTGCTGAATTTGTATATATAGTCTGCGGTGCTATTGTTCTTGCCAACCCCACTGCCATCGGGCTTCTGCAAACATTTGCAGCACACACAAAAAGTATTCCAATTTTTGTCCCGTGGGGTAGCATAACCTTATGTCCTATCTTTTTTTCAATCTCAAAGATGGAGACCTTTCCTTTCCGTAGTAGTGTGGGTGGTGATACTCTGAGCACAGTTGATGGTATCTGTGATTTCGGTGGATTTCCTCCTATGATGTAATCTATATTGTTACCAAATACCCTTTTTATTTCTTTCGCATTTGAAAGCACTGGTAGACCCTCTATATTACAACTTGTTGTGACAAGCGGATTTGGATAATTCCGAAGAAGGATGAGTATGTGTTTCTCATCTGGAATCCTTATACCGACTGTGCCATTCTCCGCTGTGAATGGGATATCTTGTTTTGCCTTGACGACAAGTGTAAGTGGACCTGGCCAGAAATATTGCGATAATTGAAAGACAAGTTTTGTTACCCTTGGTGTAATTGTCTCAAGATGGTTGGGTGACGGGATAAACATAATGAGGGGCTTATTCCTTTTTCTGTGTTTTATCCGATAGATTTTCTCTATCGCCTCTTTATTTGTTGCATCGCATCCAATCCCATATACAGTATCTGTGGGGAACGCGATAACTCCTCCATCTCTCAGTGTGTTGATTGCTCTGTTTAGCCATTTCATATCAATCCTGTAGTCCGAGATTTTGCACGATTTGAAATCCTGACTGCCGTCAGGCAGGCGTGCCTACATACTTTTTGGACGCAGATTAACGCTGATACCATAAATCCGAAATCCTGATTTCTAAATTCTAAACAAATCCCAAATTCCAATATTTCAAACTGTTTGGAATTTGTAAAATTGGAGAATTAGAGTTTGTTTGGAGTTTAGGATTTCGTGATTAGAATTTCTCATATTTATCTGCGTGCATTTGCGGTTAATACAAGAATTATTATAACACAAATATTGTAATTTTGCAAGTTTTTTTTGAGAAGTTCCATCTGAAGGTAAGAGTATGAGGCGGGGTCAGTTAAAGAAAGATTAAATTATGAGCATTGCATCACCATAAGAGTAGAACCTGTATCTCTTTTCTATTGCCTCGTTATACGCTTTCATAATGAGTTCTCTCCCGGCAAATGCAGATACCATAATGAGGAGGGATGTTTTTGGAAGATGGAAGTTTGTTATAAGGCAGTCAACGACCTTGAATTTGTACGGAGGGTATATGTAAAGGTCTGTCCTGCCAGTGCCGGAAGATACTCTCCCATTTTTTGTCACGGTTTCAATTGCTCGAACAGTAGTGGTACCAACAGCAAATAGCCTGCCACATCGATTATTTATTTTTCTTGCAACCTCTTCTCTAACTTCATAGTACTCGTCTTCCATTTTATGCTCTTCTATCCTCTCTGTCTTAATCGGTTTGAATGTCCCGGGGCCTGTATGGAGAAGTATCTTGAGTACTATACCCCCCTTTTTCTCAATATCTTTAAGAAGTTCTGAAGAGAGGTGTAATCCAGCAGTGGGTGCAGCAACCGCACCCGGCACCCTTGCATAGATTGTCTGGTATGACTTCTCATCCAGATCTACAGGGCTTCTTTTTATATACGGAGGGAGAGGAACCTCCCCACAAAGTTCAAGTATCTTCTGAGGATTAATTCCTCCCTCAACCTCAAGGAGTGTATGTCCATTCTCAAGATGTTTTAAGACCCTAACACTTCCTTTATTAAACAATACACGGATGCCTGGCCTTATTCTTTTTCTCGGTCGTACAAATGCCTCAAAGACGTTGTTCTCTGCCTCTCTGATGAAAAATACTTCTATTTTACCCCCTGTATCTTCTTTCTTTCCAAGCATTCGTGCCTTTACAACCTTTGTCTCATTCAAAAGGAGTATATCCCCTGGGTTTGTATATTCCTGTATGTCAGAGAACATCCTGTGTTCTATACTCTTATCATCCCTGTGAACCACCATGAGTCTTGCATCTTCTCTTCTCTTTGGGGGATACTGTGCTATCAGCTCTTTTGGAAGCTTATAATCAAATTGAGAGAGATACATAGAGAGTGAATAGTCATTGGTCAATAGGCAATGGTCAATCGGATTCTTCTTCCAGATATCTTTCAAGAATAAGGAGGGCAGAGATACTATCCTTATCACCCTTTATCACTTTCTTCTTAAGGATTAATTTTGCCTCATTGCTTGTGAATCTTTCATCCACAAGCTTTGTTTTTATTCCGAATTGTTCCTCAATCTTGGCAGCGAATTTTTTTGCATTTCTTGCCATCTCTCCTTTTTCGCCATCAAGTGTCAGGGGAAGGCCAACCACAATAAGTCCCACGGAGTATATATCTATAATACTCCTCAATTCTTCAAATATGTTCACTCTACTGATGCTCTTCAGTGGTTGAAGGATTTTAAGAGGCCCTGAAATAGCCAAACCTACAGATTTTATCCCGAGGTCAATTGCAAGAATCCGCATAAAATGAATTTTTTACCACAAAGACACAAAGGACACAAAGAAAAAATAAATAAAAATAATTCAAATTTCCAAATCCTAATTTCCAATTTCCAACAAAAATCCAAAATCCAAATGGCGAACGATTATAGGCTTGACAAGAAAAATTTGGAAATTTAGGAATTTGGCATTTTATTGGAAATTGGGTATTGGAAATTTGACATTATAAGCGGTGTCTTTATAGTGAATTCCTTACCACGACGGCACAAAATTGGGTCATTTGGTAATTACATTATTGGCACAATGACGCTAAGACGCAATGACACAACGACGTCTCAACTACAATCTGAAATCTTCAATCTTCAATCTGTAGCACCTATCCCCTTCTTCGCGTTTATATGCTCTTTGTGTGTTCTTGAGAATATATGAGTGCCATCCCCCTTTGCAACAAAGTATAAATAATCGGTCTTTGCAGGATGAAGAGCAGCAAGTATTGCATCTTTGCCCGGATTACAGATTGCCCCGGGCGGTAAACCGGGATGTATATATGTATTGTATGGAGAGTCTACGGTAAGATCCATATATAGTAATCTATTTTTCCTTTCGGGCAATATATATAGAATTGTAGGACAACTTTCGAGTTTCCTGCCATTTGCGAGTCGATTGTGATACACGGATGAAATTATGGACATCTCTTCTTTTACCTTTGCCTCTGACTGGATGAGTGAAGCAAGAGTAACAATCTCATTCAGCGTAAATCCAAGACTATCCATCTTTGCCAACATAGTAGAACCAAACAGTTCAAAAAACCTCCTTAACATCATCTCTATCACCTTTCTTGGTGGAATGGAATCAAACGCAAAGTAGGTATCAGGAAACAAAAAGCCCTCAAGTGTAGGTGCGTTTATACCAAATCTATCCAAAAGTGAGGAATCCCTCGCAAGGTTTATAAACTCTGCACTATCCATACCCGTATTGGTTTGGAATATTTCTGCAATATCAAAGATGTTCGTCCCTTCCGGTATAGTCACCTTTATATCAGCAGTCTCACCCTTTACTATTTTTCTCAACGCATCCCTTAACCCACAAGGAGTTTCGAATTCGTATCTACCTGCCTTTATTCTTTTGTCATTCCCTGTAATTCTTGCCCAGACAGCAAACAGGACTGGTTGTCTTATAGCTCCACTCTCGTATAACTTTTTAGCAACCTCCTCACATCCATCTCCATTTTCTATCTCGATATAGACACGATTTGGAGAGGAAAGCAAAAGGAATGACAAGAAAAGAATCCCCATAAGTATAAATCCCAAACATCAAGCACCCTGCCTACCGGCAGGCAGGCCGACACCCTTAGAATGTCAAATTTCCAATTACCAATTTCCAATAAAATGCCAAATTCCTAAATTTCCAATTCTTCGTCAAATCCAGCTTCGTTTGGCATTTGGAGTTTGAGAATTGTTTACGATTTGTGATTTGAAATTTGTAATTTTACTCATTTTTATATATCGCGTAACTACCCTCAATTACATCTATCGATCTTACCTTGACCTTTATACCTCGTGATGCGAATATCTCTATGGTTTCGGAGGGGCGATGGGTGAAGTATTTCTTTCCCGTTATAACTCTTGTAAATATCTTGTGGGAGAAACTCCATATGGATTTTTTATAACCCACAAGGATGAAGTACGAGGGTGTAATTCTTTCAATCACATCAATAACATCTTCAATTGGGATGGTTGTAAGTCCCCCTCCCATTATAAGCACATCAAAATTGTCTGTCAGTGATGAGATATCCTCACATCTAAATTCTGTAGACGAACAGTATGTTGAAGCAAACTCTATCATAGATTTACTTTTATCAATTCCAACTATTTTTATGTTTGGGTATACCCTCTTTATCAATGTAGAGAGAAACCCGGTTCCGCAACAGATATCAATTACAGATAACGGGGGAGAGGGAAGGGAAATAAGGAATCTATGGACTTCTTTTTCCCACTCTTTCCTCCAGACGCATAAGGGAGGAATGGTTCTGAAGGCACACTCGTACATATGAGGAAATTTGTATATATCCATGTATGGGTTATTGGGTTATTAGGTCATTACCTAATCAACCAATCAACTTAACCACTTTCCTTACAGATTCCATTATCCAGTGTGTATTCTCTTCTACATTTTCCGCAGGTTGTTTTTCCGCTGTCAAACACAAGTTTTTCGCCACATTCGCATATCCATCCAATCCTTTTTGCAGGAACACCTGCAACGACTGCATAATCAGTGACGTCCTTTGTGACTACGGCACCCGCCCCAATAAGCGCCCATCTCCCTATAGTAATACCGCATAGTATAGTAGCGTTTGCGCCAATACTTGCTCCTTTTTTTACGAGTGTTGGGATCCACTTCCCGCCCTTTGGATAAGGTGCCCTTGGATTGAGGTCGTTTGTAAATACCGCAGATGGCCCGACGAATACTCCGTCCTCAAGGGTTACAAATGTATAGACGGAAACATTGTTCTCAAGTTTCACGCCGTTCCCTATAATGGCGTCCTTTGCAACGAAACAGTTCTGACCAATTACACAATTTTTGCCTATGCTTGCTCCCCTCATAATATGAGAGAAATGCCATATCTTTGTTCCTTTACCAATCAATGCTCCATCATCTATCACTGCAGTGCTATGAGAAAAATAGTCCATATACCCCCCAGATA
>Ga0210051_1003804_pt1 | contig 14904 bp, 18 predicted proteins | sample CryGey092014_all_FD_185464 | JGI IMG/M metagenome (GOLD analysis project Ga0210051, IMG submission 185464) | Groundwater microbial communities from aquifer - Crystal Geyser CG23_combo_of_CG06-09_8/20/14_all (SPAdes) (version 2) | ecosystem: Environmental > Aquatic > Deep subsurface > Groundwater...
GGAATCCGCGAAGCGGATTTCTACCCCGCTCGCCTTCGGCGAGCGGGGTAGTCAGAAGTCAGCGTCGGGATTCTCCTTAAAATATGTTCGGATTTCATCCAATATACGGAGCCAGATAGGAATCTTTAAGAAATTTATATCTTTTCGCGCCTCGCGCCTTCGGCGCTCGGCGCTCAAATCGGGCAAATTTTCGAGATTTTTCGCCCGAAAGGCGAAAAATATTTTACTTCTATGATTAGGTATTTTATCTATATCCGTAAATCAACTGACGAAGAAGACCGACAAGTACTTTCTCTTGAAGCACAAGAAATAGAATTGAAAGAGTTTGCACGAAAAGAAAAATTAGAAATTGTTGGCATCTTCAAAGAATCACAAACCGCCAAAGAACCGGGGCGACCAATTTTCAATGATATGTTGTCTCGCATAGAGAAAGGCGAAGCTAATGGAATTTTGGCTTGGCATCCGGATCGTCTTGCCCGTAATTCTGTTGACGGTGGGAAAATTATTTATTTCATTGATTCAGGAAAAATCCAGTCGCTAAAATTCCCGACTTTTTGGTTTGAGCCAACACCCCAAGGAAAATTTATGTTAAATATCGCTTTTGGCCAGTCAAAGTATTTTGTTGACAATCTTTCAGAAAATACTAAAAGAGGATTGCGCCAGAAGTTGCGCCGAGGCGAATTGCCGGGATATGCCCCGCTTGGCTATTAAAAAGGTTAGAGAAAGCTCATATTTTTCGGGGATTATTAAGATGCGGCGAATGTGGCTGTATGATTACTTCCGAAATCCAAAGAGGACATATTTATTATCGCTGTACCAAAAAGAAAATCCCCTGCTCTCAGAGATATATCAAAGAAGAAAATTTGGCTGAGCAAATTTCAAAGATACTTCAAAAAGTTTCTTTGCCGAATTCTTGGACTAAAAAGATGATTGCCAAACTTGATGAAGAAAAAGAGGTAAGCATCCGAGCCGACTTTTCTTTTGCCCAAAATCTGAAATTTCAAATCAGGGAATACGAGGAAAAACTGGATAAACTTTTAGATCTTCAATTATCGGGCGCTATATCTACCGAAGAATACACCCAAAAGAAACAAAAAATTCTCAATCAAAAGATTGAGATTTCAGAGAAATTGCGTGATTTTGAGAAGAACGAGAATGGGTGGCTCGAACGTGCCAGAAATTTTATTTTGACTTCAAATGGAGCTAAAATTATCGCCCACCAAGATAATCTTCAAAAAAAGCGCGAATTTCTACAAAAAGTCGGCTCGAACATTGTTTTGGCAGACCAAAATACTCGTAAATTTGGGCAATTTTGCCGCCGAGCCGCGAAGCGGCGAGGCGGAAATAAACGCGAATTTTTTAGAACTTCCTGACTGGCTCCGCGGGTAGGATTCGAACCTACAACAACTGGATTACACCGCTTCCTTAGATTTCTCTAAGGGGTGGACTATTTCATTCCCCTAAAATTTAAATGGGGACGAGGCGCTTCCTCTTGTGAATTTTTACAAGAGTACTCCCTTTCGGGATAGTCTCTGAACCTTCCGAGCCATAAAGAGTTAATGGGCTCAGCTTGGCTGCAGATTGTCATGTCTTAAAAAGATCTGATTCTCTGCACTTCACCCCGTTTTTCAACCTCGATTTCTCGAGGAAGCTGCAATTTGCCAGCGTGCAATTCACAATGACACTTAACACAAAGGAGAATACATTTATTCAATTCTTTTTTAGTTTTCTTCCAAGATCGAGTAATGCCCCGTGTAGAAAAGCCAAAATCTTTTTCGCTAGGATTCAAATGATGAAATATCAGACAATCTAGGCAATCATTATAACCGCATATTGCACATTTCCCACCTTTGTATTCCACAGCCATCTCTTTCAATTTCTTTCTTCTCTTTTTCACTGCCTCAATCAAATACTCCGCACGCTGACGATAAGTTCTTTTCTCTAACATAAGGATTAATTTAATTTTATCATCTTATGCCAGAAATTTTAAGGTGCTACAGTCCAGCGTTCTACCATTGAACTACCGCGGAATAACTTAATTATACAATATTTTTAATAGCCCTTCAACTTTTTCAAAGCTCTATGTTCGCGGATTCTTTCTAGGGCTTTGGCCTCAATCTGGCGGATTCTTTCTCGGGTGACGCCGAATTCGTTGCCGACTTCCTCAAGAGTATGAGTAATTCCGTCTTCCAAGCCAAATCTCATTGCCAGAATTTTTTGCTCCCGGGGAGTTAAATCAACTAAAATTTCTTTTAACCTTTCTTTAAGCAAGGTTCTGGCCGCCTCAACCGAAGGGGCGACCACTTTTTTATCTTCAATGAATTCAGCTAAAATTGAATCTTCTTCATCCTTGCCGATCGGCGTTTCCAGAGAAACGGTTTCTTGAGAAATTCTTTGAATATGATGGATTTTTTCAACTTCAATTCCCATTTCAGCAGCAATTTCTTCTGGCAGGGGTTCTCGTCCTAAATCCTGTAAAAGCCGCCTTTTGGTCTGGCTATATTTGGAAAGGGTTTCCACCATGTGAACCGGGATTCTAATTGTTCTGGCCTGGTCAGCCAGGGCCCGGGTAATGGCCTGTCTGATCCACCAGGTGGCATAGGTTGAAAATTTGTATCCCCTTCGCCAGTCAAATTTTTCTACTGCCCGAAATAAACCAAGATTTCCCTCCTGAATCAAATCCAGCAGGGTTAAATTGGGAGAACGGCCGATATATCTTTTAGCAATAGAAACCACCAATCTTAAATTAGCCCGGGCTAACTTCTTCCTTGCCTCTTCGTCTCCTTTTTCAATTCTTTTTGCCAGTTCCTTTTCTTCTTCGGCAGTAACAAAAGGAATCTGACCAATTTCCCTTAGATACATCTGAATAGGGTCAATTCTTACTTCCGGAGCGGCGGCCACTTTTTCTTTTTCTGCCTCTGGCAAAAGTTCTTTAGCTTCCCGGACCTCAATTCCCTCTTTTTCTAAATCTTCATAAAGCTTATCTAAACCTTTAATATCTCTTTCCACTTCCGGGAAGAAAAATAAAATTTCTGAAGGAGTAACAAAACCTCTTTCTCTGCCCTTTTCCAGCAATTTCTGAAATTTCTCCGGCAAAAAAACAGGGGCCCGCTTCCGCGGGAGGGCGGCGGGTGGGTGTCGTTTCGGCCTGCCCCGGGGAACTTTAAATCTTTTTCGCCTTTTTTTTATTTTTTTAATTTTTTTATCTTTTTTCATCATAACCAAAATCGGCCCATAAGATGTGTTTGTCTATTTTTAAGATAACCCAATTTCTTTAAAACTTCAAGTTAAAATAAAAAATGCCCAGCAATGGGCTTTTATTTTCAAAACTTTAAAAAAGTATATGTCCCTTTTTTCCGTCTTTACTACCTGCGGGGAAATTTTCGTTTATAAATTCTATCCCTGTTATCAATCACGTGAACGGTAATGCGGCGGGTATCATACTTTACTTCGTATATGATGCGCCATTCTCCTGCGCGTAATTTAAAAAATCCTCTCCATTGACCGCCCAATGGAAGAGACGTAATATCCTGGAAATTCTCCGTGAACCATTTAAGCTTTTCCAACACTCTCCCCTGAACCTCTTTATCTAAACGAGCCAAATCCGCTTTTCCGACATCGGTAATTTCAAATTGCCAATTACTTAAATTGGCCATATTAATTATTTAAATACCGTACCGCTTAAATACTTCTGACAAAGGAGTTGTCTTGCCTACCTCTTTTTCTTTTACAGATTTTTTGAGACGTTTGATAAAACCCTGGGTTAGCTCCAAACCAATGTCTGGATCGCTCAAAACTTCGCGTATTACATCAATAACCTCTTTCCTGACAATTGTAGTTATATTTTTAGGCTGGGTAACAAGTTTAACCATATATAGATATTATAACAAAGAATTATTAAAGGTCAAATTTTTTAGGTTTCTTTTTCATATAATTTTCATATAATGTCTTTGGCCAGTTGATTGAATTCTTGGGTTAATTTTTCAATTTTTTGAGAATCTTTTTCGCTTTCGGCTTTTTTTAAATCTTTCGAAATTTGGTTTAATTTGTTTTTAATTTCCAGGAATTGAATTTCTTTTAAACAGAATTGGATTTCCGGCAAAATTTCCCTTTCCCCAATCTCTTCAACCTCGGCTTTTAGGGCAAGGTAATTGAAGAAATCAGAGTCAATCTTTTGTCCTTCAGCTAATTTGATTAAAATTTCCTGAATTTGAGGGGAGAAATAAGTTAATTTATTTTTTTCAATAAAATTGAGATTTTGAGGAGTTTTTAAAATCATTGTCAGCAACCTTTCTTCTAAAAGTTCTTTTCGCGATTTTGGCGGAAGATTTATTTGCTCTTCTGGCTCTAAACCGTAGATTTCCTCTTCCAGCTTCACTTTTTTCAATTCCTCTTCGATGCTTTCTTCTTTTACTTCTAATTCTTCGGCTAACTTTTGAATCCAAAAAGATTTTTCAATTTGATTTGGAATTCTCTTAAGAACCGGCAGTAAAATTTTAGAGATTTCTTTTTTCCCTTCTGGCGTTTTTGGATTGCGGCCGGAAAAAGCGGATTCGAAATAGAATTCAAGAATTGATTTTGGATTTTGGAGGGTTTCTAACCATTTTTGGGGATTTTCTGAAATAATATCAGCAGCATCCTTGGGGGGTAGTGAAACTCCGTTTCTACTACCCCCTTTGCCTTCCGACAGGCGGATGACTTTAAGATTAAATCCTAAACTCTGGGCTAAATCAATCCCCCTTTTAGTGGCCGAATCGCCAGCCACATCCATATCAAAGCCCAAAATTAAATTTTCCGAATAGCGCTTGATGACTTTCAATTGATAGGGAGTTAAGGCGGTGCCGGAAGTGGCAACAACGTTTTGAGTTCCTGACTGGTGAGCCATAATGACATCGGTATAACCTTCAACCAAAATACAGGCATCTTTTTTCCGAATCTCTACTTTTGCTCTGTCCAGGCCGTATAGAATTCGACTTTTATCATATAAAAGGGTGTTGGGGGTGTTTATATATTTAGCAATCTCATCGGTGGCGGTGCGTGGGTGGCAGGTGGGTTGTAGTCTGCCGCCAAAACCATTTACTTGGGAGTTTAAATCAAAAATAGGAAAAATAATTCTGCCCCGGAACCTGTCGTAAAACGAACCCTGCTCATTTTTAATAGATAATCCGGCTCGCTCAATTTCTTCTCTTTGATATCCTTTGGAAACCAGAAAATCTGAAAGCGATTTCCAGCTATCAGGTGAATAGCCCAATCGCCATTTTTTAACTGAATCTTCAGAAATCCCCCGACTCAAAAGATATTTTTTAGCTTCTTTGCCGACCGAACTTGCCAACAATTGTCTTTCAAAAAATCTGGTTGCCAACTCACAAATTTCATATAATCTTTGTCTCTCGCTTTTTAGCTGAGCGTATTCCGGCGTTTGTCTTTTTAATTCTACGCCGGCTTTTTGGGCTAAGATTCTTAAAGCATCGCCAAATTCCACGCCCTCAATCTGCATGACGAATTTAAAAATATCTCCTCCGGTTCCACAGCCAAAACAGTGCCAGATTTGACGGGCCGGCGAAACGAAAAATGATGGCTTTTTCTCGGAATGAAAAGGGCAAAGAGCCCGAAAATTGGCCCCGGTTTTTTGAAGTTTAATATAACTGCCAATTACTTCAACAATATCTAATCTATTTTTAATTTCATCAATAGGAGAAGTAAACATATTTAGGGCGGGTTGGGTGGGCTAAAGGCGAATTAAAAGTAAAAGGAAAAAGGGACGTGTACTTTTTGTCTATGAATAATTTCCAAGGTTCTACATTGGAATTACTTAATATTACAAAATTTATTCAGAATTTTTCTTGCTTTCTCTAGGTTTTTTTCTTCAACCAAAAGGTAATTTGTTTCGTAGGTCGAAATATTAAATATGCTGATGCCTGCCTCGGCCAGAGGTTTAGACAGAGAGGCAATAATCCCGACTGCATAGAGCCCCCCAACGAAACCTTCCAACCGGAAAACTCGCCAATCTTTTTCAAACAAGACACCAGCAGGGATTTTTTCTTGAGGATAGACAATAGATAATTCCTGGTCAGTTCTGGTTATCGAAAAGAATTCTCCGCTGGTCGCCCAAGAAGGAATCGGGCTATTTGCGGCAAAATGACAAATGCCTAATTTTGCCGGCAGAATAGAAAGGGTCAGTTTTCCCTGTTTCATATTATTGAAAAGATTAATTAATATATCGACTTTTTGGCGGAACATCGTGGACAACGTTAGAACTATAATTCAAAGGCAAGCTTAGTTTATCATATTTCACCCCACCTTGTCACTCATGGTTTAATGAAAAAATCCCTTTAAGGGGATTTTTTCAAATTTCTTACCAACGATCTCTTCGGTTCCTTCCGAATCCTCGATCTCCGCGGTCAAATCCGCTTCTTCTGGGACGAGACTCTAAGGGTCTGGCTTCGTTTACCGTAACGTTTTTTCCATCAATCTCTTTACCATTGAACATTTCAATGGCTTTTTGAGCTTCTTCTTCGGAAGACATTTCCACAAACCCAAATCCTTTTGAACGACCGGATATTTTGTCAGTAATCACATTTGCTGATTCAACGGTTCCAGCCTGAGAGAAAGTCTCTTTTAAAGTCGCTTCGGTGGTTTCGTAAGACAATCCACCGACAAATAATTTTTTTGCCATATTTATTCCTTAATAATTTATTAATTAGTAAGCCGACCGACTATTTTTTTCTCTTTCAATGCTTACATAATTAATAAAATATGTAAGGAAAGAAAATTTAATAGAAACTTACATTTATACAATAATCTATTATTATAAAAATGTCAAATTTTTTTCTTCTTAATGTTTTCTTTTTCTCCAACCGCCAAAGAAGTAAGCCACAAAATAAATGGCCTGCGAAGTTTATCTATTGACCAATTATCATCTTTAAAAAGCGAAGCTTTCTCTATTCTGAAACGCGAAAGCAAAGATGTTGTAGCCTGCAAGTTTAAAGGAGATAATTTATTATGTTCTAATAAAAATTGTTGTTTTTTAGTCATCTTTAAATAAAAAGTAACTCTTAACCGTATAAGTTGCAAATATTATTATTTATTATCCATCTATAATAACGGATATACCTATTTACAATCCGAACTCTTAACTAATTCTAGTTTACATTAATTCTTTCAAAAAATCAAGGCCTCTACCAAAAAATCGCCTGCCGGGCGATGCGGAAAATTGGTGCGGTACCTTTTGGACAAAATCCGAACCTTTTTTGACGAAAATCCGGAAATTGATTTTTAAAAATTCCGCTCGGGCGGGGCGGGAAGAAAAAGGGGTGTGGGGAAAATGAATTCCCGCCCCGCCCTCGCTTTTTCGCCGCCGTAATTTTTCGTGCCAACGAAGCTGGCGCACCGCCTTTAAAAAATATCTGCCAGTAAAACTCTAAACGGAATTATTGCTAATTCTATATCATTTTTGGAAAGCAGTATATTTGAATCGTGAGCAACAATATCACCTGTAATTTTAGTACTATTATCCAATTTCTTCAATGCTTCTAATACGCTCTTTCCAAAAATACTTGAACCTAAACAAAAATTGATTTTATTTTTCAGTCCGCTCTTGTTTTTAATATTATTATCTTTCTTGTCTAACGCTCTCTCAAGAATTATTCTCATTAAAATTCCGCAACTATTCCAGCAATTTTGTATTTGCCAGTTTTGATTAAGTTCTACTCCGAGAATATAAACTTTTTTGTCAACCCTTTTTATCTTTTTTAACAAATTATTTTGTAGAATATATTTAGGTGTATCAGAATTATTTTTTCGTATCTTAAATTTAGTATATTTTTTCTCTTTTAATTCTTTAATAATAAGATTTAATTTTGATAACCAATTTTTTCTAACGAGCCGATTATTAGTAGACGAGGTTTTCAAATAATCGATTGCTCTTTTAATACCCTCATCGTCTTTGAAATTATCCGCCAATGCAACATAATAACAGCTTAGCCAAACTTCTACTAAACCTTTTGTCTTGCTATCAGATATTGTTTTAGCCGATTTGAAAATTTGCTTTCGCAAATTTTCTGTATCAGATATGATTTTATCCATAAATATCAAGATTTATTTTTATATCCGATAATTGTCCTTTTTCCTTTTAATATTTTATCCCTAGTCAGTAAACCATCTTTAACCATTTTTCTCAAAACATTCACAATACTTGATCTCTTGGGCGATTTTTCTGTAAGTAAATCTAATTCCAATTTATCTTTTGCGTCTAAATCTGTTTTGGAATCAGAAAAAAATTTATCATCGTACAATTTCTTAATTGGTTGAGTTAAATCAATACCTTTGCTTTTCTTTTTTCCACTTAACTTAGGTTTGTTTTTCTTCGCTTCTGCCACAAAATCTTCAGAAGAACCAAATTCTCTTTTGATTTCATCGAGCCCCGCTTGAATTTGATTAACTATTTTTATGATTTTTTCGGTGTTCATATAATTAGATTAAAAAATTTAATTATCTATTAACATATAACCATTTGGCTTTTCCTTTATCCGGATTTGGAATCCGCTTTAATATCTTTTTGCTATTTACGAAAGTTTTTCTAATTGTCATATCTACGACTTTGGGATTATAGAATCTCGTTTCTTCTTTTAACTTTTCGCAGGCCTCTTTAATCGTTTTGGGTGTTTTAAAGAAATTATTATTAACCAATAATTCCAAAATATCTTTACCGACTCCCGTAACGGCTTTGTCTTTTCTTTTTGATCCACTTTTTATTGTCCTTTTCTTTCCGCTTCCAATACTATGTTCTTTATTTTCTAAATCAGTAATGAATTTATCAATCACAAAATATTGAACTAAATAAACTCCCTTTTTCACTTTTTTAGCAAAATTTTCTTTTTTCATTATTTGAGACAACCTAGACCCTACCGCTTCTAATCTCTCGGATAGTAAATTAGCTAATTCTTTAAGAGTAATTGTTTCTGGAATATTATTATCAAAAGTATGAGCTATGAAGCGCAAAACAAAAGCTATCTTTAGCTTATTATCAGGGGATAAAGAGTTATCAAGAATAATTATATCACCGTTCTTGCTTATTTTAGCGTATTTTATCAACTTTTTGGCAAATTCTTCCATTATTTGCCTTGAATAGTTGTCGCCATCAACTATCAGTAAATTTTTTATATCATTATCATTTTTCATATGGTTTTTAATTTAATTATTATTAATACCTCCATTTTATATCAATAAAAAATCCCTGTCAAGGGATTAAAAGAAATAAATGATATGTAATATGGGAATATCGAACTTTAAAAAAATAGTCTCCGCTGGCCTGCTGGTACTAAATTTCTAATATCAACTTTCTTAACTTCAATTTCTGACATAACTTTTATTTTTCCATTTTTATTTATTAAAAATAGATATTCTTTGTTTTTTCCATTAGTATCATTAATCCACTCATTAGTCGTTCGAGTTATTGTGGCCATTACATTCTTTCTATAATCCATTTCAATGATAGAGATTTTTTTCTTTAAATTCTTTAATATATCTATTATCGCTTTAAAAGTAGCCCTGCCATTATTGTTATAAGATAGAACTACATATTTTGCCGGTGTATTCTTTATCAACCTTTCTAATGCTTCGATGACAATATATTGTCCTTTGTCATTTTTTCTAAATTCTTCAAAAATTGAACTAGAAATTGTATCGCCGACATCTTCTCGTCTATTCGCCGCACCAACTAATTTTGGCTTGTCATTTAAGCAAATAGTTTTCCAAATGTGATAATAAGAAGCATATCTAACACGAGAGGGTGGCATTAACTCGTTTGAAGAACCATAGGGCGGATCGTAATAGGCCAAGTCCACTTCAATATCGTTCACCAAATCAAAAATATCTTTTTGATAAACTTGATGTTGTTTATCGTCAATAATCAAGCGAGGTACTTCCATCTTCATTATATTGTAGGCGCGAGGTGCCCATTTTTTCAAATACGAAACTTGATGACCAACAGAACTATCAACCTTATCCATCGCAATTATTAAACTTGTAAGCAACACGGATTTTTCAATTTCGTCTTTTGCGATTTTATCAATCTCATCTCTTATTGCATCTAATTTTTTAGTATTGTGTAATTGCCAAATTCTTTTTCTGCCATCTTTTTGTATGGCCGAACCGCCATTCGGTTCGCCGCCATAATTTTCAGAAAACCAGCCATATTTCCCGGGAAGTTTATTAAGATGTTCTATAATCGGTAAATAATAATTGGCTGGTTTTCTATTCAGTAAATAACATTCGCCAAAAACTTTTGACCAATCGGCAATATCATTAGCATAGACAGTATAACCGGCTTGCTTTAACGCTTGGGAAACTCTTGTTGTGCCAGAAAAACCATCTAAAATCGTCTTTACATTCAACGGCTTTATCAATTCTAACAAAACAGGAAGTATTTCCCTTTTAGAACCAGTGTATTTTATGCCCTGTGTTTCCATAGATTAAAAACGCTAAATTGTTCTCCGGTATCATTTTAGCATTTTTAATTCCTTTGGTCTATTTGGCAAAATTGAAAAAATGCTGGAGTATCTTTTCATGAGTATTCTTGCGAGAAACGAGAATTTTTGCGATTAAAGTAATGAGTGGTTCGTTGATTTTATAGCCGCCAGCGAGTAATTCTTTGAAAAATAGCTCGGCGTTTTCCGTATGCGTCCACATTCCGCGCTGAAGGGCGTTGGCTTTTGCGTCCCCATATCTAACCTCAAGAATATAATTGTTCTTATTATCAAAAAACTTATAGATTGGGAATGTCTTTTTTCTGCCGATTTTACGAGGCGGGAAAAATTTTATCTTTTTAACAGAGGCGTACGCTTTTTGTAAATCAAAAACTATTACCTTAAACTTCATTTCTTTTTCGTTATAAATCAACGGCAAAACATTAACAGCGCTAAAATCCTTAAAACTCTTATTGCTCAAAATTTCTTTTATTTTCCCCGCACCCCTTTTTCTTCCCGCCCCGCCCGAGCGGAATTTTTAAAAATCAATTTCCGGATTTTCGTCAAAAAAGGTTCGGATTTTGTCCAAAAGGTACCGCCAGTCAGGATTTTTCAAATGGATAATTCCCTCGCCGCGCGCAGCGCGGCGAGGGAGAGCCAACGCGGCGGCTTCGCCGCAGGCGGGCGAGGCAGACAGGCAGCCGCGGCGGCTTCGCCGCATTCTTTAACAACCTGCCCCGTAGTGAACGCGAAGCGTTCTACTACCGGGGTTTCAAGTTTTTCTTTGGCGGCAAATTCTTTTAATTACTGATGTTTAGGCTTGCTTGCCACGATTATGACACTTTCCGAATCAATAGAAAATGGTTCGCCCGATAAGCCTCCATACACGTTATTAAACTCGAAACCGGCACGTTCAAATAATTGTTTTAGTTCAACTATAGTATATGCTCGTATAGATTGCTCAAATGCCTCTTTTCTTCCGTCTGGAAATATCACAGTATTTCTCCAATTTAATCTCCCTCTTAGATAATCAAATTCCCATTCTTTAAAAATATTTATGTCTTTAATTTTCTCAGATGTCGTCGGTTTAAAATTTTTGATTTCCTTTTCTCGATTCCAAAAATCCATTAAAAATTTACCTCCCGGTTTTAGAGCCTGGAACACGCTTTCCAAAACTGCGATATCTTCATCAACCGTTTGAAAGTAACCAAAAGACAAAAACATGTTTATTGCTACATCAAACTCATTTTGGAAGTTTAGTTTTCTTACATCGGCTATCTGAAAGGAAATAGCCATATTTCCGGCAATTTCTTTTGCGTGTTTGATTTGTTGTTGAGATATATCTACACCAACCACATCAAATCCCCGTTTGGCAAATTCAATACTATGCCTGCCGTATCCACAACAAACATCAAGAATTTTTGCTGGAGGTTTAATTCTAAGTAGCTGAATTGCTTCCTCCACTTGCCGTGGAGCAAGAGCGGTATCTTGCTCTTCGTATAATTCAAAATAAATTTGCCGATTGTATAAATCTCGCCACCACTCCATATAATAAGTGTTAAAAATTTTCTTTTACAAAATGTGGTTCGAGCCGATATTTTTCAGGTTCTTTGGTAGTTTGGAAAGAATGCGACGAAGCCGCCGCGCTGGCTCTCCCTCGCCGCGCGCGCGCGGCGAGGGAGCTATCCATTTGAAAAACCCTGACTGGCGGAGGAGGTGGGATTCGAACCCACGAGCCTCTTGCGAAGCACGGCTTTCCAAGCCGTTGGAATAAACCACTATCCGACTCCTCCTCAAATTTTTAAATTTCTTAACGCTTTTATTCTTTCCTCTACCGGCGGATGGGTCATAAATAATTTATGAAGCCAGGAGGTTTTTTCTTTTCCTCGGAAAGGACTGGTAATGTACAAATGGGAAGTGGCGTTACTGGTTCCTTCCAAAGGATTTGCGTCCCGAGAAATTTTTTCCAAAGCCCTGGCTAATCCTTCAGGATATCTGGTTAAAAGAGCTCCGGAAGCATCAGCTAAAAATTCTCTTTTTCTGGAAATGGCTAGTTTTATTAATTGGGCGAAAAGCGGGGCCAGAATCGCCAAGGCCAAAGCCACTAATATCATAATCAATCTTAATTGCCCTCCTTCGCGGCTCCTTCCGGTCATGTCTCTCCAAAAAGCTATTCTGAAGAAAAAATCGGTCAATATGACAACGAATCCCACTAATACCACAACGATTGTCTGCAACAGTATGTCTTTATTTCCAATGTGAGAAAGCTCATGACTAAGGACTCCCTCTAATTCTACTCTGTCTAATTTTTCCAGCAGTCCCCGAGTTACTGCCACTACCGCGTGTTTAGCATCTCTACCGGTAGCAAAAGCATTGGGTTGACTGGAATCAATAATGTAAATTCTAGGCAAAGGAAGCCCGGCAATAATGCAAAGATTTTCCACCAGCCGATAGAGCTCGAGGTTGTCTGCTTTTTTGATTTCTCTGGCCTGAGATAGGCTTAAAACAATTTTATCAGAATACCAATAGGCGAAAAAATTCAAAATTATGCTTAAAATCACGGCAAGATATAAGATTGCCGGACTTTGCAAAAAATAAGAAATAAGCCAACCAACCGCGATTACCAAAATAAAAAATCCTGTGAGATACAGCCAAGTTTTTCTGCTGTTTGACTCAGCTTGAGTGTAAAGCGTCATAAAATAACTAATTGACCTAATTATTCTAATGACCAAAATTTTTAGACATTAGACATTGAGAATTGGGATTTGATTAGGTTAATTAGAGATTAAAATAATTAGAAATTTACTTTTACCGGTTCTTTTGCTCCTGCTTCTTCTATTTCAAAGAAGTCCATTCTGGCAAATCTGAAAATATTAGCCACGATATTTGCCGGAAAGCTTTCAATCTTGATATTTATGTCTCTAACATTGGTGTTGTAAAAGCGCCTGGCTGCCTGAACTTTATCTTCGGTATCGCGAAGTTCTCTTTGTAATTCAAGAAAATTTTCCGAAGCCCGCAACTGAGGATAGTTTTCAGCAACCGCAAAAAGCGTTTTTAAGGCTGAGGAAAGGAAATTCTCTGCTTGTCCCACTTTTTTTGGATCGTTTGATTGTCCGGCCGTAATTGCTTGAGCTCTGGCTTTAGTTACATTCTCAAAAACCGTTTTTTCGTGGCCGGCGTAACCTTTTACTGTCTCTACTAAATTGGGAATCAAATCGTATCTTCTTCTTAACTGAACATCAATATCCGACCAGGCCTCTTTTGCCCGATTTTTCAAGGTAATCAAGCGGTTGTAAGTCAAAATTAACCATAAAACAATAATTACCCCGATGGCAATTAAAATTGTGCTTAAACTCATCATAAGTTTAGTAATTAGAAATTTTAAAATGTCGACCTACCATCAGTATACACAAAAATTCTCCCCGAATCAACAGGAAGAATTTGTGGTCTAATTTAAAAATTAGTAATTAGAAATTTTTCAGTTAATATTCTTCGCCCATTGCCGACATTCCTTTTTCTTTCTTTTCTTCAGGTTCAGTCCCTACCACTGCCTCGATGGTTAACAACATTGAGGCGGCCGAAGCTGCCTTTTCCAAAGTAGTCCTGACAACCTTGGTCGGATCAATCACTCCGGCCTGAATCAAATCTAAATATTCCATTTTTTGGGCATCAAATCCGAAATTATTTCCCATTTCTTTTACTTTCTGGAAAACCACTGAACCATCTAAGCCGGCATTTTCGGCAATCTGTCTGATTGGTTTTTCTAAGGCCTTCTTTAGAATATTTAAACCGGTTTTTTCGTCACCTACTAGTTCAAATTTTTCCAAAACCGGAATCGCCCTTAAAAGGGCCACTCCGCCGCCTGGCAAAATTCCTTCTTCAATGGCGGCCCGGGTGGCATTTAAGGCATTTTCGGTTTTTTTCTGTCTGGCTTTTTGCTCAACCTCGGTAGCTGCTCCAACTTTAATCACTGCCACTCCGCCGGTTAATTTTGCCAATCTTTCTTGCAGTTTTTCTCGGTCAAATTCTGACTCAGTAGTTTTTAACTCATTTTTAATTTGCTTGACTCTGGCATCAATATCTTCTTTTTTTCCTCTTCCTTCAATGATGGTCGTTTTTTCTTTTTCTGCCACCGCCTTTCTGGCTCTGCCCAATTGATTTAATTGAATGTTTTCTAATTTCAGCCCCAATTCTTCCGAAATGACCTGGGCTCCGCAAACAGTAGCGATGTCTTGTAACATTTCTTTTTTTCTATCTCCAAAGCCAGGAGCTTTAATTGCCAGGGTATTAAATATTCCTCTTAATTTATTTACCACCAGGGTGGCTAAAGCGTCTCCTTCAACCTCATCGGCAATAATGACCAAATCTTTTTTTCCGGTCTGGGCTACTTTTTCCATTATCGGCAAAATTTCGGGCAGGCTGGAAATTTTTTTATCAG
>Ga0210051_1003809_pt1 | contig 14886 bp, 16 predicted proteins | sample CryGey092014_all_FD_185464 | JGI IMG/M metagenome (GOLD analysis project Ga0210051, IMG submission 185464) | Groundwater microbial communities from aquifer - Crystal Geyser CG23_combo_of_CG06-09_8/20/14_all (SPAdes) (version 2) | ecosystem: Environmental > Aquatic > Deep subsurface > Groundwater...
AGGAATAATCAGCCCAATATAATTCATTCTATTGCGGGGCATGCTGGCCGCTATCATACTAGGAATATAAGATAATTCTTTCATCACCTGCATCACCTTTTGGCGAGTATAAGGAGCTACTATCTCGGGAGAATTCATCACCCGAGATACTGTTGAGGGAGAAACTCCAGCCTGGCGAGCTACATCATAAATGGTAATGGTCTTGGTCATCTTAATTTACTCCAATCAATTTCGAACTTTCTCGGAAAAGATATCGCTGCACCTTGCTTATCTAATTTAACAATAACTTCTTTCACTCCCCGGGATTTAAGGATACGAATTCCTTTTAAAACATCCTCGGTATGGGTAAGTTCTTTTAATTCTATTTCGTTAGGAAGAAGATAATCTACCAATTCCCAGATATGATTATTGCTAAATTTTTTTATCGGGGCAGGATCCATTATGGTCTTTAAGCCATGCTCTTTGGCAAGCTTTAGGGCTAATAGAATGGATTTTAGGGGGACTTCAAATTGGGTTAAAAGCCAGAAGGCGTCATCAAAGAATTTTTCATATTGGATAATAAAATCTTCGTCAACTTCTCCATTGGCTCCGGGATAGATTATGATAGAATTCTGACCCTGGGTATTGACCCAGATAGAGGCGGAACCGGTAGAATTTTTCTGGCTTTTAGAAATTCCGCTAGTATCTACTCCGCTTTCTTTAAGTGAGGAAAGCGCGAAATCACTGAAGACATCTTTTCCTACTTTTCCTAACATCAGAGTAGGAACATCTAATTTAGCCAGGGCAATGGCCTGATTAGCGCCCTTACCCCCTTGAAAGATGCCGAAATCATTACTAACAAGAGTTTCACCAGGATGAGGGTAGCGAGAGACGAAGGAAACAAAATCTATATTAATACTTCCTAATACCAGCGCTTTTTTCATAATTTCTCCTATTTATAAAATCGCTTTCTGATATCGATTTCATAATAACATAATTTTTTCTCCTTGTAAAGAAAAATTTTTATAAAATGGGGGCTGGCAAAAATATTCATATCTTTGAGAAAGATGGTGGTTTTCACTACATTCTCCAAACCTATGGAATAGGGTTCTAAAACTGCTTGCAAATTTTCCAATGCCCTCCAGGTCTGGGTTTCAATGTCTCCCTCTATTATTTTCCCGGTCTCGGGGTCAATGGGGAGCTGTCCGGAGGCAAATGTTAAATTCCCCACTTTCAAGGCATTAGAAAAAGTTACCGAATTATTGAGTTATTACAACCGTCCCCTGTATTTTTATAGGATTTACAAAATTAGAAGTAGTCTCACTGTCCCAGGGGAAAAGCACCCAGGTATCCTGACTAACCTCGGCAACAAAAGTATCCACCATCGGTCTTCCATCGGGTTTAGCATATACGGTAGCAAAATAAGCTCCCGGAATCATATCCCGAACAGCTTTTCCCGTTTTTCCGGTATCTACTAAATCGTCGATAATTAAATACCTATCTCCTCTGTCCTTAAATTCATTAACCCTTTTTAAGATGGAAAGTTCTCCCTGATGCTTTAAGGTATAACTGGAAATACAGACCGTGTCAACATAATGGATATCCAATTCCCGGGCAATAATAGCAGCCGGAATTAATCCTCCCCGGGCTACAGCGATAATTCTATCCCATTTCTTCCTGGTATCCAGTAATCTCCAGGCCAAAGCCCGGCTATCCCGATGAAATTGTTCCCAGGTTACCGGAAAATTTCGCTGATAGCTGTTTTTATTTTTACTCATATTTTCTTTTCTCCTTTTATCGTGATGATGAATGGATCTCTTGCCATTATTTTTAAGTTAAATTAATTCTCTACTACTATCATTATAACAAATCATTACAATTAAAATAACATTTTACCTTATAGGGGTTTTATATATTTATACTACAAAATTTTTAAAAATCCTCTTTTTGCAGAAATAAAAATCAGGTTCTTAAGTTGTTTTATTCTCTAATTTTAAAAAATAAAAATTAGATGTCAGATAAAGGATAAAAAGAAACGGGGAATCACTTCACCTTTTTTATAAATGAAGATAATATATAAAGAAAGTAGAGTTAATGCTTATTATATAATCCAATAAGAATTACAAGTCAGAGGAAAATTATGATTTTTAAATTGAATCCAAGGAAGTTTTCTAATTTTTTTGGGAACGGCTAAAATAAGTTATTTTGATTCAAAGAACTAATTCACTGCTATTCTACAATTTTCAGATAAATAGAGGATACAGAAGAGATTGTTTTGCCTTTTTAATAAATAAAAATTAATAGGATTATAAGGAAGATTGGATTGATTTAACTCCGAGATTTTATGTTAAATTTGTTCCTTTATTAAATTCTAATATCCCCTTCTTCCGAATTAAATCTCAACATAGAATCCACCGTTCTTTCCACAAGTTCGGTTATCTTTATTTTCTTAAATGCTTTCATATAAGTTTCAATAATGCCATTAAATGGTTCATACCATCTGGCATCTATTCCATCTATCCCCAAGATTATTCCCAAAACAGTGCCTACTTCTCCGGCATTACAATCTACATCATATCCAAAAGAAGACACAATCTTCATACTTCTTTCAAAATTTTCCCCTCCAAACCATAGTGTGGTTATTACTCCAGCAGTATTGGGATACAAATGAACCCAGTTATACTCCTTAAAACGATTCTCAACTTTTCGAAGTACTTCTTCCCAATTTCCGGCTTCCTCACACCATTTTATTATCATACTTACAACTTCTCTAAATTCTGTACCTTCCGGTATATATTCTACCGACTTCTTCACAATACTTCTTGGTTTATCATAAACAAAAGCCAGACTGGTAAGTACTGCACTGTGTATTCCACCATATATCCCATTCCCACTGTGAGATATTTGAGAATCTAAAAAGGCAAGCCTTGCCGCTTTACGGGGTTTTCCCGGAGAAACAAGACCCTGCACCATACATCTCATCTGAGCACCTATCCATTCCTGATAAGGATTGGCAACCCGCCCGGATAAAGGAGGATAAATCCCCCGTTTAAGATTCTCCAGGGCTACATATTCCGCAGACCAACCGAAGGGGATATAAGCAACCCAATTTAAGGCAATATCTTTAGAGGTTAAGTGTGTTTTTAATTTTTGGTATGCTAACAAGAACGCTATTTCATAGGTAATATCATCGTTAATAGTGCTAGGCTTATATAGGTATGTTCCTAATCTATCTCCGAAAGCATGAATCAAGGCATCATGAGTATAACCCTCAACAGCTGTCCCCATCGATCCCCCACATATCTGTCCTACCCAACCACCATAAATCTTATCTCTTAAAATATCTGGAGATATACTGATATCTTCATCATCTGCAAAATGTTCGGCTATCCCCTCCCAGCCAAGAGGACGTTTGAATTTATGATAGGGATGGCTGGGGATATCTTTAGCCTCATTTAACAAATGGAATATATTAGAGGTAATAGCTCCCAGAGAGACCAGGTCATTCTTTTCCAAGGCTTGGAACCCATCTTCCAACAGTCTTTCTGCTTCAGTTACATCCTTACCCATATTTTCTACTGACTGTACTGCTCCTGCCACTAAATGCTCCGGAGCACCCGAACCGGGGACAAAACTCAACCAGAAGAGCTTGAGAAGTTCCTGATTAAATTTTTCAAAATTGGAGATACCTCCCCAGTAGGGTAATTTATTCTTCTCGGGCTTTGCAGAACTCAATAGATCATATTCAATCTTCCAAGCTTTTTTTCCCTTACTCGCCATAGTTCATCCCACCTTTTGTTCTTTTTTAAATCACCTTCCAAATTCCTGCATAGGCTTTTCATCGGTCCTCTGTAGAAGCCGTTCTTTAATCCTGTTTGCTTCCTTTACCACCTCTTTCACATCTATGGTCAGGAGTTTGCCCTCTCTTACTACCACCTTCCCGTCAACAATAACTGTATCAATATCGCTTTGAGAAAGTGAGTAAAGGATATTTGCAAAGATATTTATTGCAGGATTCATATTAGGGGAATCTTTTTTTATTAAAACGAGGTCAGCAATATAACCTTCTTTAATTTCGCCAATCTTTTCATTCCCCATTATCTTCCCCCCTGAAGAAAGTAAAGGAATAATTTCCTCAATCCTGCCCTTTTCAGCATCTCCCACCGATAATTTAGCAAGTAAGGCTGCATCTCTTGCTGCTTCAAAGATAGACATACTGGAATTAGAAACAACTCCATCGCTGGCCAGAGCAATTTTTATCCCTGATTTTAGGGCTCGGGGCAAAAAATCTTTCAAAAAACCAAATCTCATATAAGTTTTAGGGGCATGAGCTACCCCGGCACCGGCATTTTTTATAATCTCAAGATCTCTATCGGTAGCCCAATAGGCGTGGGCAAGGATACTATTTTCCTTTATTAAACCGATACCAGCCAGATATTGTACTGGGGTTTTGCCTTTTTCTTTTAAACTTTTATCTACCTGCCATTTTTCCTCAGACACATGTATATGTATCTTTAATCCAGTTTTGTGGGAAATATCCCCTACCTTTTTAAGAAAATTTTCGGGGCATATATAAGGAGAATGGGGACCCAAGCTAATACTAATTCTTTTATCAACTCCCGAAAATTTTTCAGTAAAATTCATTGCCTCTTTAAAATTCTCTTCTTGATCGTCCCCCCTTCCAAATACCGCCCAGGCAAGGTCAGCCTTCATACCAGCCTCCTGATAAGCCTTAAAAGCTTTATCCATATAAAAATAGTGATCACATACCAGGGTTACTCCTGATAACAGCATCTCTGCCGCCCCCAGCAGAGTTCCTATATAAACATCTTCCGGAAGAAGGTTCTTTTCATATACCCAAATATATTTATTAAACCAATTCAGACTATTTACATCTTCTGCACAGCCTCTCAATAAGATCATACCGGTATGACTGTGGCAATTGGTAAGTCCAGGGATGACATAAAAATCTGCTCCTTCAATTACCTCATCATCTCTACCCTCATATTTAAGATTACTATCTTTTTGCCTCTCTTCTCCAGATCCATCGGGTTCGATAGATTTCTTTTTAATTATTTTCTTTATTCGATCCCCTTCGATCAGGAGGTCTACATTCTTATGAATTGATAGGTCACTAAAATTTAGTACAGTTACATTTTTTATAATCATATTTACCCTTTACCCCCTGTCAAGTCTTTTAATAGCCTCAAAAGTCAAGTCTTTAAATTTTTCCAGATCGAGGTCAAAAGCTACCTCAACATTGGGAGCCTTCCTGGTAATTCCATAAACATCAACCACCGTCTGACCCCGGGTGAACTCACCCCTGGTTTCTATATCCACATGTACAAACTTTGTATTTAAAACCGTCTCATCAATTACATAAGAAACAGCAAGAGCATCATGTAGTGGTGCCCCCTCAAAACCAAACATTTCATGGTTGGCTCGGGCAAAAAATTTTAAAAGAGAGGCTACAGTTTTGGAAACTTTTCCATTGAGTTTTTCCAGTCTATCAATATCCTTAAAAGAGAAAAGGGCTTTATTGGTAACATCAAGACCCACCATGGTCAGTGGTAAACCTGATTCAAAGACTATTTTAGCCGCCTCCGGGTCCACATAGATATTAAATTCAGCAGCAGGGGTAATATTTGAATCAAAGACTGCCCCTCCCATCAATACAATCCTTTCAATCTTCTCACCAATCTTCGGTTCACGTAAAAGTGCTACCCCAATATTGGTCAGAGGACCCACGGGGATAAGATATAACTTCTCCTTAGACTCGAGTAAAGTCTTTATAATAAAATCTACCGCATGAAGAGGAGAAGGTTTGACCTCAGGTACAGGTAAGTCTGCACCATCCAGTCCTGATACACCATGAATTTCAGGAGCGGTCACCAACTCCTGCAAAATGGGTTTATCAAATCCCCGGGCAACTGGAACATCTTTCCGGTTAATCAAAGTTAAAATCTTCAAGGTATTATTGAAAGTCTTTTCCCCTTCCTGATTCCCGGCAACTGTAGTTATCCCTGTTACCTTTAGTTTATCTGAAGCACAGGCTAACATTATAGCAATCATATCATCATGACCTGGATCACAATCTATTAAAACCTTTCTCATATTTCCTCCTTTTCACTTAGAATCTTTTTTCTTCTACTCAATCTTATTGAATATATAGCCAGAGCGACTACAGTTACAAAATAAGGAAGAGAGTGTATAAATTCCGAGGGTATATTTAAGGGAGAAATATAGATAGCTATGGCATTAACTATCCCGAAAAAGAGTGCCCCTAAAAATGTTCCCAGAGGAAAATTCCCCCCTAAAGCTGCCGCAGCAATCGCAATAAATCCTCTCCCGGCAGTCATATCTCGAGAGAACCAGGAGACATAACCCATAGAAAGATATAAGCCTCCCAAAGAACCAAAGAAACCGGAAAGTAAAAGAGAATATAATTTAATTCTATTTATATTTACCCCTACTGATTCAGCGGCATCAGGATTCTGTCCCACCGCTCTAATTCTTAAACCCAGTGAGGTTTTATAGGTTAAATAATAGAATAAAGCAACTGATATCAGGGCAAAATAGGTAAGAACATTATGTCCGCTTATTATCTCCCCTAAAATAGGTATTTCTTTTATAATCGGTATCTGCAGGGAGGGAAAGACCAGGCTTGTAATAGAACTCGAAGTCCCTTTATCATGGGCAAAGATATATAAAAAGAATACGGTTATTCCGGAAGCAAACATATTTAAAGCTATAGCAGCGATAATTATATCTGCTTTTAATTTTAGATGAAAATATCCTAACAAGGCACCCATTCCAATACCAACCAGAATACCGCCTATCAAAGCAAGTAATAAACTTCCGGTAAAGCCACTGATTATAACTCCAAAAAAAGCGGAAACCAACATTATTCCTTCCAGTCCTATATTTATAGAACCGGAAAGAGCAGAAATTGCTACTCCTATCGCTGCAAATAATAGAGGAGTAGTAACTCTGATTATGGCAAACACAAATTGAGGAGAGAGTATACTTTTAAGTAGAGGGCTCATGTCCTTCCTACCTCCTTTGCTTTAGCTTCTCTAACCGTAATCCTATATTTCCATCCTGCCAGAAAAGCTTCAGCGGTGATAAGAAGTATTATTATTGACTGGATTACGGTAATCATCTCAGCAGGTATATCTGAAAGGAGATTTAAAATTTTACCACCAACTCTCAGATAAGCCAAGAATAAAGAAGAAGGAATAATTAACAGAGGATTATTTCTTCCGATAATGGCTACCACCACACCATCCCAACCATACCCTGGACTTAATTGCCAGTTAAATCTTCTGTGTACCCCCATCACCTCAGTCATACCACCAATAGCGGCAATAAAACCTCCGATCACCTGGGCAATTATAATTACTTTAAAGACATTAATTCCCCCAAATCGGGCAAAATTTATATTAAAACCGCTGGTCCTTATCTCGTATCCTAAAGTAGTGTGGTATAAAAAATAATATATCAGCACTGCAAACCCCAGGGAAATGATAACTCCTATATGAATTCTGGTACCCGGAATAAATTGAATAAGCCAGGCCGTTTCGGGAAGTTTATAGGAGACCAGATAACCGGCAGCTTTATCTCTAAAATGAAAATTAATAAGATACAATCCGATAAAATAAGCCACATAATTTAACATAAGACTGATCACAAGTTCACTGGTATTCCATTTGGCTTTTAGAAATCCGGGGATAGATCCCCAGAAAGCTCCCGTTAAACCAGCCACCAGTAAGACTAAAGGTATATGTAAAAAAGCCGGCATATTAGTAGAGACGCCGAATGCGGTGCCGACTACCGCTCCTATAAATAAGGCCCCTTCTGCTCCTATATTAAATTGTCCGGCCTGAAAGGGAATAGCAATGGCCAGACCACAAAATATAATCGGGGAAGCAGTCTCTATAAAATTTCCGAATCTACTCTTAGAAAGTAAGGGCCCCAAGAACAATGACTTTAAAGAAACCCCGGGCTCTTTACTTATAATATATATAATACAAACACCGATTATTATGCCAATCAATATGGCTATTACTGCTCTGATAAGATTAAAATATTTTAAAATAAATTTTCCCACTTTATTCCCCCTTCTTTTTCACTCCGAGCATATATGGGCCAAGATCCTGCTGGGTTACATTTTTAATTTCATCAAATTCTGCTACTATTTCACCGTTATAGATTACTATTATTCTGGTGGATAGTTTCAAGACTTCGTCTAAATCAGCCGAAACAAAAAAGATAGCGATGCCATTATCTCGGGCATCTTTTAATAAATTATGGATAAGTTCTTCTGAGCCTACATCTATACCTCTGGTCGGTTGAGAGGCGATAATTATTCTAGGATTTGAAGAAAGTTCTCTTGCCACCACAACTTTCTGAATATTTCCACCTGATAAAGATAAAATGGAAGCTTTTGAAGAAGGAGCTAATATTTTAAATTTTTCAATCAATTCATTACTAGACTTACTAATATATTTCCAATCTAGAAATAGATTTTTATTAGAAAAATGATCCTGATAGTATCGGTCAACTATAATATTCTCTTCTATAGTCGCATGTTCAGCAACCCCGTTTTTCATCCTATCTTCAGGAATATGGGCAACCTTCTCTTCTCTTATCTCTCGAGGAGAAAATCTACTGATATCTTCTTCTCCAATAAATATTTGGCCAGAAGTAGCCTCTCTTAAACCAGTAAGAATTTCCACCAGTTCAGTTTGACCATTACCGTCTACTCCAGCAACTCCAAGTATTTCTCCTGCTCTAACCTCAAAATTAATATTTTTTAAAGCATATATTTTCTCTTCGCTTAAATAACTAAGATTTTTAACGGTAAGCAGAGGATTTCCAATATTTTTTGTCTCAGGAATCCTCTTGAAATTTATCTTTCTTCCCACCATCATATGAGCAATCATATGCTCATCTAATTGATTAACATCATTGGTACTTATTACCTTCCCATCCCGCATAACTGTAACTTTATCCGCAATTAATTTGACTTCTTTTAATTTATGTGAAATAAAGATTATGGTTTTACCATGATGTTTTAAATCCTTTAATGATTTAAAGAGAACTTCAGTCTCCTGGGGGGTTAATACTGAGGTAGGTTCGTCCAAAATTATAAGTTTAGCATTTCTCATCAATACTTTTAAAATTTCCACCCTCTGTCTTATGCCGATGGAAAGGTCTCTTATCTTTTTATTTAAAGGAACTTTAAATCCAAATTTTTTAGAGGATTCTTCAGTTAGTTTGGTTATCTTTTTTAAATCAAGAAAAACTCCATATCGTAAAGGTTCAATCCCTAAAATTAAATTCTCGGCAACGGTTAAGTCCGGGGCTAACATTAACTGCTGATGCACCATCCCGATACCCATCTTAATCGCACCTAAAGAGTTCTTTATATTTACTTTTTTGCCTTTATAATAAATTTCCCCTTCCTGGGGAGCTTCCTCTCCGAATACTATTTTCATCAAAGTAGATTTTCCAGCTCCATTTTCACCGACTATGGCATGAATAGTATTTTCTTCAATATCAACACTGACCTCTTTATTCGCCATTACCCCATTGGGATAGATTTTGACAATATTTTTTAAAGATAATATATTTCCCATAAGATTCTCCATTTGGACTGGATGCTGGGTGCAAAAAACACCCAGCATCCGAGCATAAATTACTCTCCTTATTTAGAAAGCAGTATCTACTACAATTTCACCAGCTAGAATCTTCTCTTCAATCTCTTTAACCTTCTTTCTAAAATCTTCGGGGATTAACTTCTTAAAGTTTTCGTTATCTGCTACCCCTACACCACCTTCTTTAATCCCTAAACCTTCAGCTACGCCATATTTCAATTCTCCTTTAAGATAAAGGTCTATTGCTCTGTAGATTGAATTATCAACATTTTTCATCATTGAAGTTACAATATAAGAGGCCTTCTCCGGGTCAGAATCTTTAAAAAGTAAAAATTGGTCTGAATCTACCCCTATAGCATATCTTTTCTTCTCTTTGGCGGCATCGAGCAATCCTAAACCAGTTTCTCCCGCTACGTTAAAGGATATATCCGCTCCCTGATCATATTGAGCCAACACCAGCTCTTTACCTTTAGCCGGGTCACTAAAAGAGCCAGCATAAGAAACAAGTACATTTACTTCAGGATTGATATACTTGGCACCCTGAACATATCCCACCTTAAAATCATTAATAACCGGGATATCCATTCCTCCTAAAAAACCGATAACCTTTTCAGGATTAGCCAGGGGGAGATCCGATGTGGTGCAAAGAGCAGCTAAAGCACCAACCAGGAATGAACCCTCATTCTGTTTGTATAAAATTGAATAGACATTTCCCAGATTCCCTTTGGAATAATCTACCCCAGTATCATAGATTATGTATTTCTTTTCAGGATGTGTTGGGGCAATTTTCTCTATAATCTCTACCAGCTGCCAGGTTCCTACAATGATGATATCCCAATCGCCCTCTGATAATTGCTGAATATCTGGTTCCCAGGATGCCGGGTCATAACCACCCTCAATAGTCCTTCCGCTAACCCCAAATTCTTTTATCACCATTTCTAACCCCCGGTGGGCAGAATCAAAGAAGGATTTGTCACCAAGAGTTCCATTGACATAATGAATTATTTTAAGATTTTCCCCTCCTGCAAAGACGACTGAGGAAAGACTTACATTTAAGACTAATACTAATATCGCTAGCCATAAAATATTCTTTTTCATTTTTAAAATCTCCTTTCTTTTACTAAAATATTAACTTGTTTTTTACATCTACTAACCAGAAGGTAGCTATACATTTATCACCTCCTCTGTAATAAAAAGTCTTGCAAATAATTATCGGTATTCTATTTAATCTCAAAAATTTTAGATAAAATATTTATAAACCTACTTTTATTTATCTTAGTAATTAGTTTAAGCCTTTCACCTTCTACCCACACACTTGCCCCTCTTAAAGTATTTTGATTCAGTTCTATCTTCATATTTCCTGTAATTTCAGATTCTGCAATCTCTTTATCGATAATATAAGCCATAGTTATAGGATCGGGAAAACTGGTCACCCTCATTCCAAAAAATTTTTCTGCATAAGCCAGAGGCAATTTCTGTAAATCTAAAAACAATTTTCCAATTCTATTATTCTCCGGAACTAAATCTTTTAATTCTTCTTCTGAAAAAACCACCTGAAAAATCGGGTCCCAGGGAACTATGCTCAGGGGAATATTGCTATCTATAACCAACTGTATAGCCTCGGGGTCAGCAAAGAAATTAAATTCAGCAAATCGGGTAACATTCCCTTTATCGATCGCTCCACCCATCGAAATTATCTGACCAATATAATCTTTGGCCTCGGGGAAGAGATTGATTAAAATAGCGATATTGGTAAGAGGACCTAAGGTTGCGATGGTAAGGCCGGGGCTTTTCTTTAAAATCTCATAAAGGCCCTGAGGAGCGGATAGCTTCTCAATTTTCTGAGAGGTCCGGGGAAGTTTAATATTGCCAAATCCATTCTCACCATGCACTTCCTTACACCGAACCGGTTTTTGAATTAGAGGGAGAGAGGCACCTTTATATACAGGAATATTATCTTTTCCTAAAAACCGAAGTAGCATTAATACATTTTTATTAACATTTTCAATATCGGTGTTACCGGATACGGTGGTAATTCCCAAAATTTCTATCTCTTTGCAAGCAACAGCTATCATTATAGCTACAGCATCATCGATTCCACAATCTGTATCAATTATTATTTTCTGGCAATTAGACACTTTCCTTAAACTCCTTTTTCATTTACCTTAATCTTCTAATCTTCTCACCGAATCGCGTTGAATAAGTTCGGTCTCTAATTGTATAGATTTTTTAGATTTCTTTCCTTCTATAGCCTTCATCAGAATATCAACCGCCTTTTCTCCCATCAGATAGGTAGGCTGTGAGACCGTAGTTAAGGGTGGATACGTACAATCAGAAAAGGGTATATTATCAAAACCAATAATTGATACCTCTTGGGGAACTTGAACCTTTAATTGAGCAAAGGCCTTTAAAGCCCCAATTGCCATCAGATCATTGGCTGCAAATATTGCACTGGGTAGGTGATTAGAATTCTTAAATTCTGGCCAATGGTGTATTATTTTCTGATAAGCAGTATCCAGGCGAAAATTAGCTACTATCTCTTCTTGCCAATTTATATTGACCTCTTTCAAAGCAGTTAGATAACCTTTTTTTCTTTCTTGATTAGTCTTGGTTCCTTCTATCCCCGCTATATACATTATCCTTTTATGACCCATACTTAATAGGTATTTGACTGCTGAATAAGCCCCAGCAAAATTATCTACTTTGATAATAGGAGTAGCCAATCCATTTATCTCTCTATCAATAAGCACCAGGTGCATCTTTTTCATTAAAGACAATTCTTCTTCAGAATACTTTTCTTCCCGATATCCTGCAACTGTCATTATCACCCCGTCTACCCGGCGGGAATATAAAAGTTTTAAGTAACGACCTTCCTTTTCTTGACTATCATCAGAATTGACCACCAATACGTTGTATCCATATTTTTCACAAACATCTTGAATACCCCGGATAATATTAGAAAAAAAGATATTAGTAATATCAGGAATAATCAGCCCAATATAATTCATTCTATTGCGGGGCATGCTGGCCGCTATCATACTAGGAATATAAGATAATTCTTTCATCACCTGCATCACCTTTTGGCGAGTATAAGGAGCTACTATCTCGTGAGAATTCATCACCCGAGATACTGTTGAGGGAGAAACTCCAGCCTGGCGAGCTACATCATAAATGGTAATGGTAATGGTCTTGGTCATCTTAATTTACTCCAATCAATTTCGAACTTTCTCGGAAAAGATATCACTGCCCCTTTCTTCTGGATAGAGTAAGAAGCAGTTAGATTAGCTACCTTTGTATGAGTAAGTTCTTAATGAAACCGATTTCTGATATCGGTTTCATTATAGTATAAATTTTATCTCCTGTCAAGAGAAAACTAACTGAACTATATAGTGCGTACACAAATAGAAGATCCATTATTTAGAACTATCTTTAAAATATACAATTTTTCAATTTATTTTGATTTTCCAAGAAGTTCATATTTCCAGTCTATGGCATCCATCTTTCTAATAAACTCAACCACCGACTTGACTAACACCTCTTTCATCTTCTTCCCTTTTTCTTTAGTCCTTTTAGTAGGATCACCAGTTGCCCCATACGGGCTAAATATTTATGTCCGTTAATATTATATAATTCAACTTCCTTCATTAGTAAGAACCTCCTTTTTTATTTTAATTTTATTTTTTATTTCTCTTCTCTTTTGGTAATACTTTATGATCTATATTAATAAATTAAATCAATTCGAATCAGACTTTCTCTCCAAAATCCCTCCCGGCCTCCATAACATAATCGCTATCAAAAGTGCTGCATAGATCAGTTCAATTAATCCATAAATTCCTAACCCTTCTTCCACTGGTTTAAGGATATACTTTATAGTTATCAATAATATTGCTCCTAATGCTGGGCCAAATATATTGTTTATATTCAAAATTTTAACTATCTCCCTTATGGATTATTATTTTTCTTTATAATATAATTTAAATACAAAATAAGCAATTATCATCTTATTATACCAGAGGGAAAAAATGATTAAAAGTAGTGCTCTATTAGTAATAGATGCTCAAAAGGTTTATTCTTTAACCAATTCCAGATTAAAAGTAGCTAATATTGAAAATACAATTAAAAATATTAATAAAATAATTAAATATTTTGAAAATAAAAATCTGCCCATAATTTATATAAGACATACGCATAATCCTGATGGCTCTGATGCAGGTAGAATGTATGATCTTAGCGGAAAAACAAGAAAACTGGACGCACTGGTCGCGCAGGTAAGGCTTTATTTATAAATCAGGTCAAATAATCGGTCTGCTATATCCTGATCTAAATCTTTGAGAATTTTATATTCGTCAAGAGCACTATTTCTATCCCCTTGAACCAGAAAAACCATTCCTAAATTATAGTGGGCATAAATATAATCTGGCTGAATACGTATAGCCTGTTTAAAGGCTTCTATGGCTTTTTCATAATCTTCTAATTGACTGTACATCCATCCCAGACCGTAATGAGCATCTGCGTCTTGGGGATTTTGTTCAACCGCTTTCTCAAAAGCGTTAACGGCTTCCGGATATTTTTTTAATTCTCCATAAGCCCAGCCTAAGTTATAATGAATATTAGTGTAATCAGGATTAATGCGAATAACTTCCTGGTAAGCCTCTATCGCCTTCTCATAATCCCCTTTTTTATTATAGAGCCATCCTAAATAGAAAAAAGCATCAGTATGTTGGGGATTTCTCTGGGTGGTTTTTTTGAAACTTTCGATGGCAGCGTCCTCATAATTTTTCATTTTTCGGTAAATCGTGCCTATGGTATAATAAATTTCATCAGCAGAATCGGGTAGGAAATTTGCAGCCTTTTCCAGGTTTTCGACGGCTTCCGGATATTTTTCCATCTTTTGATAATTCATTCCTAAATGATAAAAAGCCTTACCATAATCCAGTTGTAATTGTACTGCCTTCTCAAAGTTATCAATTGATTTTTGATACTCCCCGATTTGTTCATAAGTAATTCCTAAACCATAATAAATTTGAGCATCATTGGGGTCAAGCAGTAAAGCTTGCTGGAATGCTGCAATAGACTCATTATATCTTTCTAATTCATTATAGGCTAATCCCAGGCCATAATGGGCACTGGCAGAATCAGGATTACTTCGAATGGCCTGTTTAAAGGCCTCCAATGCTTCCTCCCTTTTTTGAAGTTCCATATAAACAAGCCCTAATTCGTAATAAGCTGAACTATAATCGGGTTTCAA
>Ga0210051_1003811_pt1 | contig 14885 bp, 16 predicted proteins | sample CryGey092014_all_FD_185464 | JGI IMG/M metagenome (GOLD analysis project Ga0210051, IMG submission 185464) | Groundwater microbial communities from aquifer - Crystal Geyser CG23_combo_of_CG06-09_8/20/14_all (SPAdes) (version 2) | ecosystem: Environmental > Aquatic > Deep subsurface > Groundwater...
ATCTTGCTTTTTGATCAAAATCACTGAGCCAGTTTTTATCGTCGGTTCCATGGAGCCTGACTGAACTATCAGCATTTTAAGCCCGCCGGGAATCTTCAAAGCCGAAAAAGCAGTAGAGGTGGCGATACCCACCAAAACAAAAATAATTAACCAATAGATAACATTACCAATTTTTTTAATTCTTTTCGTCACTTTTCGCTCTCAACTTTATCCCATCCTCTAGTGGGGCAGAAATTCCCCCTGCCCCACTAGATAACTTCAACCAAATCTTCAGGGAGTACCAGTGTCATCGTACTTGATCAAGTTCATCTCGAACAAGTATTCCGACGGATGCCATGCAGTTAATGCATTTGTACCATTATAGTCACTGCTTAACACCAATTGAATCTTTGCGCCTGCTGGATAATTAGCATCTGGTGATGTCGGTAAATCCATTCCCAGATCAGGACTTCCACTTAGACTTAACACACCACTATCATTAGAAGTACCACTTCCGATTAATGCACCCGGATGATCTCCTGGATAAGGATCAGCATAATAAATTAAGCTGTAATTCGTACTCAGATTTAAACCTGAAGCGGTAAAGCTATAATTAAATTTATCCCCTGACGTGTTATAACTCAAAGTACCGCTGGCTCCTCCAGGAACAACATCCCAAGTAATCGGATCCTTCTCTTTCAATTCTGTACTGGCTAGCTCTGTGCTTCCCGGCGCTGGGGCAGTAAGCTGCCGTGCCTCAAGTTCAATGTCGAAATTCATGACGTCACCTTGGGCCCAGTTGTTAACCGTCGGCTCTTGAGCATCGTCCCAAGCTGTTAAGTGGTAACTTTGGCTAACAGCCAGTTTCTCACTCGGGATTAAGGCTTCATTTAGCTTGATCCAAATGCCATTAACATTATCAACCCTTACTTGGTTAGATTCTGGGATGATTGCTACCCAACCGTGTCCATCACCCATTATTGGTTTGCCACTGGCCCTCTCCTCTACTGTTCCTTCAACTTCACACGGAGCGATACCTACCTGACCCGGGCAAACATACAAATCATATACCATGTATGAATCTAGATCATCCCGTTCTGTATAAGTTCCATCACAAACAAGATTCCCGTTATCGTAATGGAGCTGACCACCACCTTCTACATATTCTGGTTCGGAAGACGCTACGCTGCAAAAAGTACTAGCTCCTCCACCGGTAGTCACATTATTAAGCCTTTTCCAAACATTGGCCTCATTATTCCCAACATTTTCAATCGTAAAATTGATGTAATTGGTTTGGGATGGCTTATCTAATAACATCGGGTAGGTCTTATTCCAAGGATTTTGACCGGCAACAGAAATATCGATTGTCCCGGCAGTAAACATATTTCCCGCAGACTTTTCCGTATCAGTAAAGAAAGCCTGGGTTGCCCCATAGGCTCCTCCGGAGACCAAAGCAATTGTCATTATGGAAAGTAAAATTCTTTTCATTTTCTTATTCTCACCTCCTCTCTCGCCCGCCGAAGCCCCGCACCATTTGGTGCGGGACGAAGGAGGGTCTTTTGATTACAAACTAAACAAAAATCGATGGAAATTAATCTTTGGATCTTCGAAGGGAAAACTTTTCTTACTTTAGTCAGAAATGGAGTATCCCATAGCGAAATTACTATCGGGCAGTTTGGCATCTTAGTAAGACCAGCTTATATTGTTTTAAGGAGTGTTGTCAAGTACTTTTCCGAGGCCAAAAATTATTTTTTTAAAGAAAGAGTTAAAATATTTTCCCTTTACACTTCGACGGCATATCCAGGGAATGCCGCTCAGCGTGAACCCTGAGCATCCATCATATGCGGGTGTCGAAGGGTTGACAAAGACCTATTTTTATCCGAGAATTCTCTAAGAAAAACAGAATCAATATGGAAACAACAAAAATTGCTTTATTCCAAGGTAAAAAAATTAGAAAGACCGTCTATAAGGATGAGTGGTGGTTCGTTGTTGTTGACGTTATTGCTGCTTTAACTGATTCAGTTCAACCTGATGGATATATTAAAGATATGCGCAGACGTGATCCTGAATTATCTAAAGGGTGGGGTCAAATTGCCACCCCCCTTTCATTTCAAACATCTGGCGGTGTACAAAAATTAAATTGTGCTAACACTGAGGGAATTTTCCGAATTATCCAGTCAATTCCTTCTCCCAAAGCCGAGCCTTTTAAAAGGTGGCTAGCCAGGGTTGGTTATGAAAGAATTCAGGAAATTGAAGACCCGGAATTGGCAGTAAAAAGGATGAGGGCAATTTATAAGGCTAAGGGTTATCCGGATAATTGGATTGAAAAGAGAGAAAGAGGGATCGCGATTCGCGAGGATTTAACTGATGAGTGGAATAAGCGTGGAGTAAAACAACAAAAAGAGTATGCGATTTTAACCGCGGAAATCAGTAAAGCAACTTTCGGAATGACTCCTTCAGAGTACAAAAAATATAAAGGTTTAGAGCGGGAAAATTTGCGGGATCATATGATGGATTTAGAATTGATCTTAACCATGTTGGGCGAAGCAACAACAACTAAATTTACCAAGGATAGAGACTCTTTGGGCTTTCCCAAGTTGAAAAAAGATGCTAAAGAGGGCGGCGAAGTTGCCGGTAGGACAAGGAAAGATATTGAACAAAGATCAGGGAAAAAGGTTATTTCTAAAAACAATTTTCTCACCCAAGAACCAAAGAAATTTATAAGTTAGTAAGAAGAAAGGCCGCCTTTATTAATCCGCTAGCTGGCGGACGGTAGGCCGAAGGAGGAAAATGGATTTTATTACCAAAAATTTACACCCACTTATCTCGATAATTTTCGGTGTCCTAATTTTAGGCAACCCAAAATTATTGTCCACTTTAGTGGGTATTTATCTAATTCTCGTTGGTTTGATCGGCCTAGGGATTCTAAGGTTCTAGCTTCTTTGCTGAACTTAAAGCGGTTTAAATTTTTTTTAAAATTTCTAGGTATTCTTTGACTGTAATTCCTAAAGTCCTTAAATTATTAAGAATGATGAACTTGGGTAGATTATCATACATGGGTAAAACAATTGGCCTTTTTAAATCTTTCCTCCAATAAATTCGGTGGTCTCCTTTTTGTCTTTTGAAAGTACAACCTATATATAAAAGAAATTTTTCAAATTTTTTCCATTTAATTGATGAAAATTGGGGCATATTTTAGTGAGCGAAAGCGGGGATAGAAAATTCTTCTGTATGATGGGCAATAACTACAGGAGGAGAAAAAGTATTGTTGATTTTTTGCCATCCAAGTTCAGTCAAAACTTCGTCTAATGTCCCGGCTTTAGCCAACTCTTCTAAAAAGATTTGGACTGCTTCGCTAAATCTTTTCTGGGCCTCATCAAAATTCTTACCGACAGTAGATAAATCCAATACAGGAGTATAGGCAATAAAACTATTACCTTCTTTCAAAAAAGAAACCGGAAGTTTAACCTGAATTTGAACCTTTTTCATCCTTCAATTATATACCAATATCTGCCATTTTGTCGATTAAAATTGGCATCAGTCCACAATAGCTCACTTTCGTGTTCCCTATTCTAGGCAACCCAAAATTATTGTCCACATTAGTGGGTATTTATCTAATTCTCATTGGCCTGATCGGCTTAGGAATTCTCAGATTCTAATTAGCACAGGACAATCTACTATGGTCGAAATCTTCTTAGAAATCCTTTGAAACCGCCACTGTTGGTTCTTGTCTCTGTCGCGCTAACTCCTGCCGCGTTTAGTAAATCACTCACTTTGAACAGTCCTTCATCAAAACCCTTAATTATTTCTCCTAGATCTGAAACCCTTTCTCTAAAACGTCCGTGCAAAGAAGGCAAGGCATAAGAATTTTGCTCTGACTTCAAAGCTTCTAGCACTTTTCCTTTTTCTACTTGTTTTTGGTCAACTAATCGACTAAGAGCCTTTTTGACACTAACCATTTCTCCTAACGACACAAGGAGTTTTGCTCTTTCTTCTTCTGGCCTACTTTCTACTCCTGTCATTTTCCTCACCTCCTTCCGTGAATTTTCTCACGGGCAGGCCCGCCTGCATCGCTATGCCCGTCCGACATTGCAAGTCGCTTGCAGGCGGGCGAAGCATTGCGGGCAGGGTTAAACCACTAATGGTTTTTTGCATTGTTTAGGACAGTCTCAAGACTTTACCACATTACTGCTTTTTCTGCATCAACCAAACCATAACCATACAAATCGTCTCTACCGGACACTCCAATATCCTCAGCAGTTGCTTCCAATCTTTGTTGAACTTCAGCGGGACTGCACACACTATCAAAGTTGTAATCACACTTACTGGGTACCGACAAAACCAATGCGGCTGCTCCGGCAACATGGGGAGACGCCATCGATGTTCCGCTTAAAGTTGTGTATTTTGAACCTTTATAAGTTGAATAAATATTCACTCCTGGTGCCGCCAAATCAACTTCCAGTCCTCGACTTGACCAAGAAGCAATTGTGTTATTGCTATCAGTGGCCGAAACTGCAATCACTTCCGGGTAGGCCGCCGGGAAAATGACTGTTCCACCGGAATTTCCTGCTGCTGCCACTTGAACAATGCCGGCAGCGTTAACTCTTTGAACTGCCTCACGGAATGATTGGACATCGGATGAAGTTCCCAAACTCATATTAACAACCTGCATTCTGTTTTGGACTGCCCAATCAAGCCCTTCGATAACATCGGAAAGATAGCCGCTTCCCCGCCTGTCCAAGACTTTCACTCCATAAAGATCAATCTGCGGGCCGACGCCGACAACGCCAATGGTATTATTCAAAGCGCCGACGATTCCGGCAACATGAGTACCGTGACCATTATCGTCGGTGTAACTTGAGGTAGCTCTAATCGTATTTACTCCACCCTTAAGATTATCTTTCAAATCAGGATGTTTTATATCAATTCCGGTATCAATAATTCCCACCTTAATTAAATCAGCACTCGTAGTTGCCCAAACTTTTTCCGCATCAATTCGATCAACCCCCCAAGGCAAGGTTTGTATTGCAGCTGGAGTTGGTGTAGCTGTTGGTTTTGGAGTAGAAGTTGGTTTCGGAGCTCTAGTCGGTCTCACCCACCTATCCCAACTTGGCAACGCTTCAACCACAACATCATCATCAATTCTTAAAACTCCAGCCTGTCGTCTTAAAATTTCTACTGCGGCAGGCGGCAAAAGTACTGCTTTTCCATTGATTAAACCCAAATTTTTAATTCTTACTCCGCCAAACCTTTCCACCAATACATCCAAAGCTCCCTCATTTAGAACCTGAGGTTCAAAGACGATGATTTTCCTCGTTCTACCTCCAAGATCACCGGAAAAATCAGGAGGATTAAATAACGAAATTGCTCGGGAAGCAAAAACTTTACCAGACATCAGCAATAGTGTAAACGCCATTACGACACTAACTAAAATAGTTTTAATTTTCATTTATTTCACCTCCTTTCATACAAATTATACAAAAGATAATGGTTTTTGGGCAATTATTTCATACCAAACTCTGGGAAGGGCCGGAACACCAAGTTCCTCAAGTGCTTGTATTAACGCTTTGCTTTTTTCTCTGTCTGAAACACCTTTTTGTCCCTGCATATCCTCGAGTGCTCCTCTGATAAATGCCGGATATTTTGAAATGGCGGCCAATGACTCTTTTGTCAAATTAACAATTTTTCTCTCTTCATGAATAACTACCAAACCGGCATCTTCTATCATCTGTTTATATTTCCCCGGGGGATGGATGGGAAGCCCTTGAACCTGTTTATCTCTTTTACCTCCCAAGATTGCCATTGCCCGTAGTTTCAATTTTCCCCAACTCATAGGATCTTTTGAAATTCCATCGGTTGTAAAAGCACTGTTGAAAGTTAGTAACCCTCCTGGTTTTAGAATATCTGCCATAGCTCCAATAACTTCAATTTTATCCTCATCTTTTCTAATTTCATGGAGGGCATCAAGTATACTAACCCCATCAACTCCCCCTGGTGGAATTATTCCGCTAAGCAATCGTTTAAGATCCTGGCCAAAGCCTTCAATAAATTTTACAGATATATCTCTTGGACCTAGGATGTTTCTTCTGGCTATATTTAGAGAGGTAACATTAGGATCTATGCCTATAACTTCTCCTTTTTTATTTTCTTTAGTTACTTCTTCTATTATAAGTTGGGGAACGAGTCCTGTGCCGGTAGCGACGTCAACGTGGCAAAAGACTGCAGGAAGTTGCGATACTAATTTTTGTATAAGTCCTCTATTAACTTCTACGTATTCTGGTTGTCTACTAAATTCTTCGAAACTTAAATTATCGTCCGGAACAGATAAATTTAATTCTTTGGAGGTCATTAAAATTGAATTATATCACTTATATTACTCTAAACATCATAGAGCCATAAAAATTGACAAGTTCAAACAAATTCCGTACACATATGAATGCATGAAAGGTATAATCGGCGCTCATATGAAGTACATTTGACTTCTAAAATTTAGTCTGATACTATAAGACACATATGACACCACAAACAGAACTTTGTGTACCAAAATCAGAACCAATACCAGTTAGGGAAATTTCTCCTTCCTCCATGGCAACCTTCCTCAAGGAGTCTCATCCAGGTTTGGAGTTTGAACCAAGCCCAACTTATCATGCAATCTTTTCTGAACTGCGAGGTCTCCCCTTTGACGAGCAGGAAAAACTCCTGGTAGGTTTTTACTCCCAAAAAGTCGAAGCTTTCCCCAATGGGGCAGAACTGGGAAGGTTCTTGGCAAGAATTAACAATATTTCCTGGTTTCAACCTAAAAGCCGACCCAACAGGGAGTCGCTTGGAAGGCTTTATCATCAAGCTCTCTCTCGTCTTAATCTCCACGATTTACCATTAAGAATTATCAGTCAGAGTTGGGCTGCGGCTTGGGAGGCGAAATGGAATGCGCATCATAAAGCGATTCAGGCTAGTATAATATGGGGGGCACTTTCGGATGCGGATGGGGATCCGACTCGAGGTTCGGTTCCAGAGGAGGATCTGGCTGAGGCTTTGCATAAGCTTCGCAGGCTAACTTCTTTGGAGGAGGCTCCGGATAAGGCTGAGGCTACGGCTTATAATGCGCCGGCTCATGTTGAGATTCGGGATGCGTCTATGGATACGACACTTAAGGGTGCGCTTTTGGATGCGGGTATACATCCGGGGGATCCGACTCGGGATGCGGCTGTGGATGCGGCTCTACATGCGGTTATGGCTCATGAAACGGCTCGGAAGGCGGTTTATACTGCGGCTCGGGATGAGGCCCGGGATGCGGCGTATGCGGTTCTAGATAGGACTCCGGATATGACTGCGAAATGGGATAGGGCCCGTGAGGCTCGGGTTAGGGCGGAGGAGGATGCGACTCTAAATGCGGGTAGGGCTGCGGAATGGATAGTCGTAAAAGATTTAATGCCTCATACGGACTATAATAAAGGCAATCCCTTTGAATCCCTAGTAGGAATTTACGAGCTTGGCTGTTGGCCGATTGGGATTTCTGATCAAAATGAGGAAATGGAGTTCGTCGTCTTTATCCCCCCATTCAAAAAACCGCCTAAAACTACTTCTTCTTTAAGGCAAAAATCCGGACAGAAAGAAGATACCAAAAGGAATGTGTACGGGATGTACCAAAACGCGTACAGTAGTTGATAATTTTTAGAAAGAATGCTATATTTAAATCCTAATGACACTTAGGAGTGTAGAAAACAAAAACAGCGAAATAATGATTATTGCCTCTCCCTAGGGAGGTCGCTTTAGTTTGGGATTTCCAACCTAAAGAATGGATGCCTCCCGAAAGGGAGGCTTTTTATGGAAAAAACAAACTTATGAAAAACATAAATCCGGGTGTAACCGTTAAAACTATAGAAGAAGCAAATAAAAGACTAAAAGGAGTTGTTAAAAAGACTCCCCTTCAGTTTTCCAAAAGACTTTCTAAACTATATAAGGCTCGTGTCTATTTTAAAAGAGAAGACTTACAAGAGGTGCGCTCATATAAAATCCGCGGAGCATATAACTTAATGAGTTCTCTTGCTAACTCCGAGAAAGAAAAAGGTGTAGTTTGTGCAAGCGCTGGAAATCATGCTCAAGGTGTAGCGTTTGGTGCTTCAATGTTGAAAGTTCGTGGCACTATTTTTATGCCGGTAACTACACCACTGCAGAAGGTCAGTAGAGTTAAACAATTTGGAGGAAGATGGGTAAAAGTTGAATTGGTAGGTACAACCTATGATGAAAGCTCCACTGCGGCCAAAGACTATTGTAAAAAAATTGGGGCTGTTTTTGTCCATCCGTTTGATGATGAAAGAGTAATCTCGGGACAAGGAACAGTTGGTAAGGAAATTTTTGATCAAGCGGGAGAAAAATTAGATTATGTACTCTGTCCAGTTGGAGGCGGAGGGCTGATATCCGGAGTGGGTACATATCTTAAAACGAAAGTTAAAGATGTAAAGCTTGTAGGTGTTGAGCCAAAAGGAGCTACTGGAATGTATCAGTCGTTAAAGAATGGCAAAGTTATTACCCTTGAAAGCATAGACCCGTTTGTAGATGGAGTAGCAGTTAGAACAGTCGGTAATAAAACATTTGAAATCTCGTCCAAGTTAGTTGACCAGATGTTATTGGTTGATGAGGGAAAGGTTTGTACTACTATGATTGACCTGTATCAAAATGAGGGTATCGTAACAGAACCGGCGGGAGCACTTTCTATCGCTGCTCTGGATAATTTAGCAGGAAAAATTGAAGGTAAAACTGTAGTTTGTATTTTAAGTGGAGGTAATAACGACATTTTGCGTTACCCTGAAATTATGGAAAAAAGCCTAGTATATCAAGGACGCAAACACTACTTTATTGTAGAGTTTGCACAAAAACCTGGTCAATTGAAAAAATTCGTCAACAGTGTACTTGACTCTACGGATGATATTGTCCGCTTTGAATATATAAAGAAAAATTCTAAAGAAACGGGACCCGCTTTGGTAGGGGTTGAATTGGCTAAGAAGGAAGACTTTCAGCCACTAATTAACAGGATGGATAGACTGGGAATAAAATATACAGTCATTACGAGTAAGGATGTTTTGTATAGCTATTTGATCTAGGATGGCATATTAAAGTATTCAAAAGATACGATACATTTGAGACATTGATAAGTAAGTGACTGAATTGAAATTTGGGAAAAATGGTTGTCCTACCAAAGCTCACCCAATAATATTGAGTAGAATACGGGGACTAAAAAAAATTGACAAAGGGTAAAATTGTTTGTTACAGTGCTACATTAATGAGCGGAAATCCGGAATTTCTTGAAAGATCTAAAGAATTAGGAGTAGAGCTTGAAAATAGACCGGCAGAAAGACTGGTTATAACAGGAATGGCGGCCTTAACTCCACTTGGTGATACGGAGCAAACACTTGAAGGATTAAATACCGGTAAATCCGGAGTAAAAGAATTTGATGTTAAAAACTTTGCTGTAAGAATTGCCGCGCCGGTTGAATTTAATCCTGAAGCCCACTTTTCCAAAAAAGAGATGAGAGGAAGGTCGCCTTTAAACGCAATGGCGGTTGTAATTGCAAGGGAAGCTATGAAAAAAGCAGGCCTTCTTGGTGAGGATGGTAAATTGCGAAAAGAGATAGATAGAAGACAGATAGCCTCTTGGATGGCAAGCGCTTTTGGTTCGTCACAACATATTATTGATGTATACAATCAAATTCATAAAAAGGATGAGGCAGGAAACGAAGATCCGATAGGAAATTCCAGTAGGATATCTCCCAAAAAAGGCCTTGAAATTTTTCCGGAAGAACTTAATGGCCAGGTCGCAATAGATCTTGGTGTTTCCGGGTGGGGAGGAAGCTCGGTTGAGGCATGCGCAACAGGACTTTCTAATATCGTCGAGGCGGCAAGAATTGTTAAGGGAGGATATGCAAAAGTTGCTATCGCCGGGGGTTTGGAAGATACATTGTCAGCATATGCAGAGACTGGTATTGGCATGTTTGCTGCTATGCGAAGCGTTTTGTCTACAAGAAATGATGAACCCGAAAAAGCAAGCAGACCTTTTGATAAAGATAGAGATGGTTTTGTTTTGGGTGCGGGTGGAGGAGCGGTAATAATTGAGGCTTTAGATCATGCTTTAGAAAGAAAAGCACCAATCCTAGCAGAAGTTTTGGGATTTAATAAATCTATGGATGGATCTGAACTGACAAATCCTAATAAAGATAATGTTGCAAGTACAATTCTAAAGGCACTCTACAATGAAAAAGCAAAAGAATTCTATGAGGTTGACTCAATTTTTGCTCATGCAACATCTACAAATCAAGGCGACCTTGCAGAAGCAGAGTTGTTTAAAATGATTTTTGGAGATAATCTAAAGAATATTCCGATTGCAGCAATAAAATCAAATATGGGACATTTAGCCGGCGGAGCAGGAGCGGTAAATGTTATTGCAGCAATAAATGCTTTAAAGTCAGGAAAAATCCCACCCATTCTTAATCTTGAAAATCCCAGCCAAGAATTTGAGGGTCTTAATTTTGTACGAGGTAAACCATTAGAAAAAGATATCAATACCGCGCTTGTTTTAGCTTACGGTTTTGGCGGACACAATGCGGTGATGCTTTTAGGAAAATATTAAAAAGCTCTACATATCCCATTGGAAGATCTTTCCGTTTCAGAAGTTCTGCTACTCTTTTTCCAACTTGCTCTTTTGTTACAGCATTTGGAAGCCCAAGCATTTCTGAAATTTTTGCATGCTTGTCTGATATTAGGGCATCATAACGTTTAAACACCTTCATGTTTGCGGTATCAGATACCTCAGGTGGGCAAACAACAATAAATGAAATACCATTTTCTTTAAATTCTTTCATGCGGGACCTTAAAGATTCTTCTCCTTCATGTTTTGCTTTTGCTGTTTGCCTATAAAATTCAGGTATCATATTTAATTTATTTAATTGCGGCTCGAAATGACCAGGAACGCTTTGCATAAGGACTATTATTGACCCTCTTGGCATAATCGGAAGAAACTTGTCAACTAAGGAATTAGCCGCTGTTACATTTATATCGGCCGATGGTCCGGAAGCATTTAAAACCAAAATGTCTAGTTTGCCACCGGACAAATTTTCAGTAGTTTCTTTTAGTTTTTTTCGATCATCTTCATTTGTTATATCTGCTTGTACAAATTCTGATGTTACACCAAAAGATCGAAGTGTCTCTTGTATTTCATCAGCTCTCTTTTTCTTATTTCTATAGTTACCGACTATATTAACACCTTCAATTGCTAATGCCTTTGCGATTTCTGCTCCAATATCCCTCGAGCTTCCGGTAATTAAAGCCACTTTGCCGGCAAGCGGTCTTTCGCGATTTTCCAAGTTATCTTGTCCTGTTGGTTGTCTTTCTGTCATTTTCTTACTGCACCTCCATCTATATTTATTGTTGCACCCGTTATACCGGATAATCTGGAATTCCGACCTTCAAGGTCGGATAGCTTCACACCTCCTCTAATTCTCCTCACGGGCAGGATTAAAACCATATCCATTCGGGTGGCTTTTATGCCAATTCCAGGCTGTTTTGATAATTGTTTCCAAATCCGAATATTTCGGTTCCCAATCCAACTCTTTTTTAATTTTATCAACCTTTGCCACTGTCTCGGCTGCATCCCCCGGCCGCCTTAGAGCAACTGGCGAAGCAAAATCAATCCCGGAAACTTTTTTAACCATCTTAACAACTTCCATCACTGAATAGCCCTTGCCCGTCCCAACATTGAAAGCACAAAACCCCGTTTTGTTTTTCTCCAAAAATCTCAAGGCCGCGACATGTGCTTCGGCTAAGTCTAAAACATGAATATAATCCCGAATCGCTGTCCCGTCCGGAGTCGGATAATCATTACCGAAAATCTCAAACTTTCTCTTTCCTAAGGCAGCTTCACAAGCTCGGGTAATCAAATGGGTTGGCAAAGCATAATCTTGTCCCATACTGCCATCCAAGGCAGCGCCGGCGGCATTAAAATAGCGAAGAGCAATCGCATCAAGACCGTAAGCACCAGTGTAACTCTCTAAAATTTTTTCAACCATTAATTTAGTCTCTCCGTAAGGATTTGTTGGATTTTTAGGCGCTTCTTCACTGATCGGCATTTCTTTGGTCTCGCCATAAACTCCGGCAGAGGAAGAGAAAACAATTTTTTTGACGTCGTTCTCGAGCATTACTTTCAACAAATTGAGTGTTCCTACAACATTATTATAAAAATACTTCTGGGGATCAATGACCGATTCGCCCATCGCAATGTAGGCGGCAAAGTGAATGACGGCAGTGGGTTTTTCTTTTTGGAAAACAGTTTTAAGTAAAGAAAGATCTTGAAGTAAATTCCCTTGATAAATTTTTGTTTCGGGGATCGCTTCTTCGTGACCAGTCTCCAAACTGTCGAAAACAATGGGTGTCAGGCCGGCTTTTTTTAAGGCCGCGACAGTAAAGCTTCCGATATAACCCGCTCCACCGGTAACTAAAATTTTCATCTTTATTCCGATACGGTATCGGTTTGAATTGACGATCCGGTAATTTACAAACTAAATACTAAAAGTTTTTCTGATTTTCTCTGGCAAAAGCGTAGCAGTCTTTCGAGAAAAAATCAACCCAGCTATAATGCCAAGGGAATCTACTCCAACATCAAACATCCTTCCTGTGCGTCCATTGATAAATGTTTGATGATACTCGTCTGTTAAAGCGTAAATAACTGTCAAAATCACCACCGCGAAAAAAATTTTCCACAAGGGAAGTTTAGCCGAATTCTTCAGGGCACGGTAAAAAAGCAGATAAAGAATAAAGTATTCTAAAAAATGAGCCGTTTTTCTGATAATAAAATCCTGCCAACTAACAGGGGACGCCTGAAGCTTATGGAAAGAGGAGAGAAAATAGATCAACCCCATCCATAAAACCGGGGGTAACCAAAAAAAAATTAGCCTTTTTGCTCTAGACATAAGGTAAAATTAATAGTATCACAAATTTTATTTGTCAAACCACTACTTCCTCAGGTTCTTCCTTTTGTCGCCTTCCTTTCAAAAAAGAAAATATTGAAAAACCAATAAAGCCTAGTCCTAAAATTGCTGCCAGAGCAGGAAGAATGATTTTTTTTATATTCCCAGACTCTTCCGACGAAGCAGTAGCTTTATTCTCTTCGTCAGACAATTGACCCAGAGCGCTTCCGCTAGCTTCTTGTCCTAAAATTTCACCTGATGGCGTTGCCGTAGGAGTTAAAGTCAAAGAAGGGGTAGGTTTTTTTGTTGGAGTCAAACTTAGTTTTATTGTTGGAGTTGAAGTTGGAGCGCTTGTCGTTGTTGGAGTCGGAGTAGAGGACGAAACAATCCCCATTACCGGGTTCACCTCGTAAGAATCTCCGGCACTAAATGTTTTAGTTTCCTGCCAATTCTCGTACCCATCTTTCTCTGTTTTTATTACATGCCCACCAAACCCACAATCAACGGCGTTCTCGTCATCACAATGGCAGCCATCACAAAAAGTTAAAGTTTCATCGTCGTAATGGTGAGTATATTGACCATCGACATAAATTTTTACGCTTGACAGCTCCACCCCATTATTATCTTTTGCTTTATTAATTTTATAAGTTGCTTTTGGAGTCGGGGTAGGAGTCAAAATCGACGGGGAAGTTGTTGGCTCGGTGGGGGTTAGTGCTAGGACCGCACAAAGGCTATTATCTGACTTTGTGGCAGTTGTTTCTTTTACCCAACTACCAGTCCCCTCAGGTTGACGAACACCAAATTCATTGTCTCCTAAATCTGGAAAATCAATCACTTTTCCTTCGCAGGCAGGACCACTTTTGTATGAAACACAATCAACTAATCGACCATCTTTAAGCAATCCCATTCTGTCCCCACCATTATCTAATCTATTTGACCAATCAACGGCGTAGGTCCCGTTAGTACCGAGGATACATGATGGAAAATCTTTCTGGTTTCCGTCCCCATCAACCAAGGCCAAAGAAGAAATATCAATAGGGCTACCGGTATTATAGACTTCCACCCAGTCATTAGTTGTTGAGGATGAAAACTCGTTAATTACTACCTGTGCAAAAGCTATTTTAGGGAAAAAAGAAACGAAGATTATATTAAAGATAATAAAACAATAAATCCTTAATTTCCGAGTCATCTTTATTAAACTCCCTCCAATTTATGTCTAATTGATACAATGATTTAAATCATTGTATCAAAGGTGATTAAAAGGGTCTTGCGAGTTTTTTCTTTTGGATAGACCTTTTTAATTGCCACCAGTCACCGCTTCCTTTTCCCCCAACGGCGCCAACGGTTGCAATTCCTTCAACAACACTTAATAAAATATCTCTAACTCTTTCTTCTTTTAGCAGTTTTTCTACCACCTTGCGGTATCCTCCGCCGGCGTATTTTATAGAAGCGCTCACACCAGCAATTGTCGGAAAACTGACATGGAGGGTTTTAATAATCGCTCGATAGTCATAATCTTTAGCTAAAAGAACCGCGATAGAGATTCGTTTTGCCAACATTATCTTTTCTGTTGGAGTAAGAAACTCTCCCAAAAATTCTTCAGCTTCTTCTTTATTTTTTATTTTAAGTATCGACTCAAAAAGAATTTCAAAAATCCTTTCATAAGTCTTTTGGGAAAGTGGGTACCGAGAAACCTGAGCCATTTACTTAAATGATTTAAATCATTGTATCAAAACAGTGAATGGATTCATAAAATCTTTAATTTTTGCTTTGAGTTTTGCACTTTAGTTTTGAGTTTTGCGCTTTAAGTTTTGAGTTTATTACTATTGCACATGAAGGTAAAAACTAACCACATTATCCGCATGCTCAATATAAACAATATTAATATTGCTTGACCCGCACATTTGAGAATATTTAAACAAAGTCCCGTCCGCCGGTGCCCTAATAACA
>Ga0210051_1003812_pt1 | contig 14883 bp, 18 predicted proteins | sample CryGey092014_all_FD_185464 | JGI IMG/M metagenome (GOLD analysis project Ga0210051, IMG submission 185464) | Groundwater microbial communities from aquifer - Crystal Geyser CG23_combo_of_CG06-09_8/20/14_all (SPAdes) (version 2) | ecosystem: Environmental > Aquatic > Deep subsurface > Groundwater...
GGTTTGTTCTGTCGTCGAAAAGAGGAGAAAATGTTCGACTGGAGTCCTTTGATAGGTTTAATAGCAATAGCTGTCGCGGTATTCTTCGGCTTATGGGGCTTTCGCAAGGATATTAGCGGTAAACTGTCGGATATACGGGACAAAATGGGAGCTATGCAAGTGACGGTAGACAAGGTTTGGGACCTTGCTAGCCGACGTTTTCTAGGAGAGACTGGAACAGTGGAAAGAAGTCTTGACAATTTGGGGGAGGTCAAGATTACAGCAGAACCAGGAGAATCTGACACCACATACTTCGTTGAGATAGGAAAACCGATCCTAAAAGGCGACTACCTCATGAAACTGACCAAGGAAACGTCATTTGCAGCAACAGAAAGGAAACTATTTGGTAGCGAGCCTCATGTTATTGTGTTTTCTCCAATAAGAATGCGAATCCGCATTCCCAGTAATGACTCAAAGCGTTGCACAGAATACATAACGCTACTCTTAAGGTGGCTAGACTCGGAGTATGTTGCGGCACTGCCACGATTGATAACTCAATTTGAGGAACCTATCCTGCCGTTAGGATTGTGCCAAAGTTCTTTGGCTTCTGCACCCCAAACACTCAACAGGATAGTTCAAGGTTATTTTAACTAAACCCCTTATTCAGGTTTGAACCTGATGTTCACTGTCTTGCTAGGACGGATACAATAGGGTTGGGAAAAATTCAATATTGGGTTTACACAAAGTTTTGCAGGGTCCTACTTGATGGGAGAGGGTCAGGGTGAGGGTGAAAAGTGAACCATAATCCTGATTCCCGTGGTTACTTCGGACAATTTGGCGGCAAGTTTGTGCCTGAGACGCTCATGCCTGCTCTAGAGGAATTGGAAGCGGCTTATGGGCAGGCAAAGGATGACCCATCTTTTTGGTCCGAGTTTGACTCATTATCTCGAGACTATTCCGGGAGACCGACGCCGCTTTATTTTGCTGAAAGGCTTACTCAGCACTGCGGTGGCGCCAGAATTTTCCTCAAAAGGGAAGACCTGGCACATACCGGCGCCCACAAGATAAACAATGCCCTCGGGCAGGGTCTTCTGGCTAAGAGAATGAAAAAACAGAGGATTATTGCCGAGACTGGAGCAGGACAACATGGAGTAGCTGCTGCTACCGTATGTGCCAAACTGGGGTTGAATTGCATCGTTTATATGGGAGAAGAGGATATGCACCGTCAGTCCTTTAATGTTTTCCGCATGCAGCTATTGGGTGCCGAAGTGCGCTCTGTCTCAGCAGGTAGTAAAACGCTAAAAGATGCCATCAACGAGGCGATAAGAGACTGGGTGACTAATGTGAGAGATACTTATTACCTTTTGGGTTCGGTGGTAGGTCCTCATCCTTATCCTATGATGGTGAGGGATTTCCAGACAGTCATAGGCAAGGAAACCAAGCAGCAGATTCTAGCTAAGTGTCATCGTTTGCCCGACTACATAATTGCCTGTGTTGGTGGGGGAAGCAATGCTATAGGGATTTTTTATCCCTTTGAAAAGGACAAAGATGTCAAGTTCATCGGGGTGGAAGCTGGAGGGAAGGGCTTAGAAAGCGGAAAGCACGCCGCTTCTTTAGTGGCTGGGAAAGTAGGTGTACTTCATGGTACAAAATCGTATCTTCTCCAAGATGACGCCGGACAAATCAGGGAAACTCACAGCATCTCTGCCGGGCTGGATTATCCTGGAGTGGGACCTGAGCATAGTTACTACAAAGCCACAGGACGTGCCACTTATATTGCCGTAAATGATGACGAGGTATTGGAAGCCTTTCAACTTCTTTGTCGCACCGAGGGTATTATGCCGGCGCTTGAACCCGCTCATGCCATATCTTACGCTGCCAGGCTAGCCGGTACTCTGCCTAAAGAAAGGATAATTGTAGTTAATCTCTCCGGGCGCGGAGATAAGGATATAGACATTGTAATGAAAGAAATCCTAAGCACGAAATACGAAATGCTAAACAATATCAAAGCTCAAAATCTCAATGACCAAAATATGAGGGTTTTGAATTTGGGGCATTAGAATTTGGAATTTGTTTAGTCCTGAACTTGATTCAGGATAGATACTCGAATTTAGAGTTTGATAGTATGAGCCGTATCGCCTCTGTTTTTGTGAGCCAAAGCCCTGAGCCGAAGTTGCGAGCCGAAGGCGTGGCAAACAGCGAAGGGAAAGCAAACCACAAAGCTTTTATCTCCTATGTTACCGTAGGCTATCCCAGCATCGAAATGACACTTAGGGCAGTTCCCCTTCTTGCTGAGGGAGGATGTGACATAGTTGAGTTAGGAATTCCCTTCTCCGACCCTCTGGCAGATGGCACCACGATTCAGAAGGCAAGCTTTCAAGCGCTGCAAAATGGGGTTACTCCTCGGGTTTGTTTTGAAGTAGCTGAGGAACTGAGGAAAAAGACCGAAATCCCCTTGATATTTATGACCTACTTTAACCCTATCTTAAACTATGGTGGTGTTCCTTCTCCCTTGATGGGAGAGGGTCTGGGTGAGGGTGGACTGTGCTCATTCTGTGCTGCCTGTGTTAACTCTGGCATAGATGGCATGATTGTTCCTGACCTTCCCCCTGAAGAAGGTTTAGGACTGGAACTTGTGGCAAGGAATCATGGGCTTGACCTGATTTACCTTCTTGCCCCTACCAGCAGCGACGAGCGTGTTAGACTCATAAGCCAGAGGTCTAGCGGTTTCATATACCTGGTTTCATTGACCGGGGTTACTGGAGCCAGAGACAAACTGCCACCAGACCTGGAAGCGTTTGTTTCCCGTGTAAGGACAGTAGCGTCAGCTCAGAGCCTTCACTCTCGCCTACCCTCTCCCTTTAAGGGAGAGGGACAGGGTGAGGATATCACAGATGAGGTCCGTCTGCTACCTCTCTGTGTCGGCTTCGGCATATCCACCCCACAGCAAGCTAAGCAAATAGCCAGAATAGCTGATGGAGTGATTATCGGCAGCCAGATTATCCACCTTATGGAATCTGACCCTTCCTTAGTCTCCCTTCAGAAGTTCGTAGCCCAGGTAAGAGAAGCTTTGGATAAGTGTTGAAATTGTGCCCAGCTCAGCGAATAATGAGTCGGAAAGAACCTAATCCTCGTAAGGGGATTAAAAGCTGAAGCTGTGATATAATTTCCTTATGACTTTGTGATGGAGGGATTTGAAAATGACCACAAAAAACAGCTTGGCTTTAGCAGTTTCAGAACTGATTAAGCGAATGTCTCCTGAGGAGAGGATGGAGTTGACGCGCCATATTAGCTGGGAGGAGCTAGAGGAATGGAAAGCGACCGCGGAAACTCTTTCTGATCGGGAACTAATGGAAAACTTAAAGAAAGGTTTAAAGGATGAAGAGAAAGGCAATGTTACAGAGGTAAGATTTTGACCGAGTGGAGAGTTACTTGGACAAAAACAGCAGAAAGCTATTACAAAAGAATGGCGAGGGAGTATCAGCAAAAAGTTCAAGAGGTAGTGCGAGAGCTTGAGTCAGCCCCTTCCTCTTCGAGAAATGTTAAGCGCCTACATGGGGAAATGGAAGGGCTTTGTCGCTACCGAATCGGTAAGCTGAGAATGGTCTTTAGGGTGGTAGAAGAGTCTAATGAAGTAATAATCATAGCTATAGCAAGCCGGGGAGATATCTACAAGTAAGCGAACTCGACTGATCCTTCGATTTGAAATCAAGAAAACAGTCGGAAAGAACCTAATCCTCGTAAGGGGGATGATCTAGTTCAGATAGATGGATGACGCTTTATATGCTTGTGAAATGGGGTAATAACCCCTATGTCATTGCGAGCCGAAAGCGTGGCAATCTTGTTACGAATGCGGGATCTGTTACAGTTAGAGTAAGGAATCTCGCTCAGAGATTGCTTCGTCGCTATCGCTCCTCGCAATGACAAGGGGGGGTCAAGTGTCACTAATCACATGAACGAGTACACTGTCTTGACGAAAGAGATAAATGAGGCTACAATAGCTACAAAGGAGGATTTTGATGTATTCAGTTGGTGTCCGAGAGTTGAAGAACAAATTATCCCGGTATCTCCGCTATGCTAAACAAGGCGAAAGGGTGATCATTACTGAAAGGGGAAAGCCTATTGCTGTTATCCAGCACCTTGATAACTTGGAGGCTTCCTCAACCTGTGAGCTTGCTCTGGCTCGGCTGGCTGGAGAGGGGGCAGTAAGGCTTTCCCGGAAAAAATTCGCTAAAAAAATTCCCCTGGTGAAGGTCTCTGGCTCCTCGGTATCCAGTGCTGTAATCGAGGACCGAAGGTGATTTATCTGGATACTAGTGCCTTGGTAAAGAGGTATGTGGAGGAGAGAGGTTCGGAGATAATTCATACCTTTTTTGAAAAGGAAGAAGGCAAGTTTACTGCCAAGATTGCCTACGTTGAAGCTTTAGCCGCTTTTTCCCGCCGCCGAAGGGAAGGTGGTATTTCTGGTAACGACTATGTTTCCCTTTGCCACCTGTTTGAATCAGAATGGGAGACTTATATGGATATTGTTGAGTTGACTGATGAAGTATTGAAAGCTACCAGAAGGCTTATTGATAGCTATCCTTTGCGTGGCTTGGACGCTATTCATCTCGCCTCTGCTCTTCTTATCAGAGATAAAACCAGAGAGGAAATTACCTTTATTTGTAGTGATAAGAATCTCTTAGATGCGGCATAAAAGGAAAATCTAAAGCCCCTAAACCCTGAGGCTGAGATATAGCGATAGTCCTTTCCTTCTTGGTACCACGATTTGCTGGCACTCTAACAACCGAATAAGGTGTCGGAAAGAAGCTAATTCTCGTAAGGGGATTGAAACCAGAGAAACGCTTGCTGCTTAATCTGGAAATTAGTTGCTACAATATTGCTAATGAAGATAGTGGACTTATTATAGGGGACAAATACCTATGTGTAGTGGTAAAATATTCAAAGGCAAATATCTTTGTCGTCACGGCATACTTTGCGGATAGGATCAAAAAAGGGGAGGTTATATGGAAAAAGTGAAAGTTTGGTATGATCCGGAAAGTGACTTCCTTGAGGTGATTTTTGAACAAAAGGCAGGTTATTTCCGTGAAACAGCCGCAGATCAAGTGATGGAAAAGGTTGATATGGATGGTCGTGTCATTGGGTTCTCCATTCTTAATGTCAGCTCTCTTAAAAACCATGCACTGGAGGTTGATTTATCGGGCGTTCATTCCTAACTAGTGAACGAAGAGCCAGCTTTACTTCGCTGTGTGACCCTCTCGCTATTCAACACCTTAACAAAGGAATATTTTTCAACCAAAAAGCGGTAGAAAAATTAGACCCGCTCGCAAAGCCTAGCTAAAACCAAAGCCGAGTGTCTGAAGCGCTAATCCTCTTAGCGGGACTGAAACTTAGGTTTGGGAAGTACGTAAGATACTTTGAGAGTGTTTACTTTGATGCTTTACCTCCAGTGTTTGCAGTGTTAAAATGGATACGGAGGCAAAATGTCAGGACATTCTAAGTGGTCACAAATTAAGCGGCAAAAGGGAATTACCGATGCTCGGCGTGGTCAGTTATTCACCAAGCTTACTCGGGAAATTATAGTGGCGGGCAGAGAAGGTGGAGCTAATCCCGAGAATAATTTCCGGTTAAAGCTAGCGGTGCAGAAAGCTCGTGATAATAGCATGCCCTCGGAGAATATTGAGCGAGCTATAAAACGTGGTAGTGGTGAGATTGGGGCATCTGACTTAGCCGAAATAAGGTTGGAAGGCTACGGACCTAACGGGGTGGCAGTCTTAGTACAGGCACTAAGCGACAACCGCAACCGCACTATTCAAGATATACGCCGCCATTTCACACGCCACGGTGGTAATTTAGGTGAGGATGGCTGTGTCTCATGGCTATTCGAAAATAGAGGTGTAATTATCGTGGAAAGTGACAGCTCAGATGCCGAAAAAATAGCCTTGCAGGCTATTGATGCTGGTGCCGAGGATGTCAGGACAGGAAAGGGCTATATTGAGATATATACCCAGCCGCAAGATTTGGAGAAAGTAAGGCAAGCTATTGGGGCAAATAGGCCTGTGCTCTCGGCAGAACTCTTCTTGGTGCCCAAAACAACAATTTTGCTGGATGAAGACAAGACAGTGCAGACCTTAGGTTTTCTTGACCAACTTGAAGAAATGGATGATGTACAACATGTCTTTTCCAATATTGATTTCTCTGAAGCTACTTTAGAAAAACTGCGCCATGAGACATAACCTGGGAAAATGCGATCCTGAATCAAGTTCAGGACTAAGCTCTAAATCCTAAACATTTGAAATTAGAATTTCTTCAAAGGAGACGAAGTGCGCGTGCTCGGCATTGACCCCGGGACTGTGAGACTAGGCTATGGCATAGTGGATGGCGAAGACCAGATTCGTATGGTGTGTTGCGGAGTGTTGACCCTCTCCTCAAAAAAACCAATTGAGACAAGGCTACACTTCTTATACCGTGAATTAAGTCAAGTTATTGCTGAATATCAACCTGCTGAAGTGGCTATTGAGGAACCATTTGTCGGGTGTAACATCCGTTCAGCGTTGGCTATTGGCAGGGCGCAAGCTGTAGCTATGCTGGCGGCAATTAACCAGGGATTACCTGTTTATCGTTACTCACCGGCTGAGATAAAACAGCAGACAACCAGTTACGGTGGAAGTGATAAACAACAGGTACAGGAAATGATAAGAATTCAACTTGGACTTCCTCAGCCACCTCAGCCCAGCGATGCTGCCGATGCTCTGGCTACAGCCATCTGTCATCTTCAGCAGCGCCGCTTTGAATTCAATATTTCTTCAAAACTCGTTAGCTGACAGGGCTTAATATGATTGCCACTTTAGAGGGGATACTCCTATATCGAGGTGTTGATTCTATTATCGTTAGCGTAAGTGGGATTGGCTTTCAGATATATGTTCCTGGCTCAACTTTAAGCCAACTGGGAGCTATCAATGATAAAGTCTTTCTTCATACCTATCTCCATGTAAAAGAGGACAGCATCTCTCTCTATGGTTTTGCCTCCAGCCAGGAACTAACTTTATTCAAGAGGTTCATCTCTGTCTCGGGGGTTGGTGCCAAGATAGCTCTGGCACTACTTTCCAGCTTGAGTGTTGAACAACTGGCTACGGCTATCCTCAGTGGCAATGTTGACCTTATAGATCAGGTGCCCGGCGTGGGCAAAAAGATAGCCAATCGTATTGTTATAGAACTTAAAGGCAAGCTGGAACAGGAGGGAGAATGGGTAACTGTATCTCTGGCTCAAGGAGCTAGCGATGTAATTGCCGCCCTGACCGGTCTAGGCTATTCTTTGAGGGAGGCTACGCAAGCAGTCTCAAGCCTTCCCAGTTCCTCCGAGTTAAGTTTAGAAGACAAGATTAGAATGGCGCTGCAACAACTGGCAGCGCGGTGAGTCCAAGCAAAATACAGCTTGACTCAAGAAGGAAATAAAAGCATGAAGAAAAACGAGCAAAGCGTTATCACAGGAGAAGTCATTGAAATTAAAGGTTCTTTACCTCGTCATGAAATAGTGAGAAAAATTGTAAACACATTTATTGACACTGAGAGCCAGCAAAGAGGAAAGGGAGTAAAATTTCGTTATCCCGTGGAGAATTTATCATCAATCAATAAGCAACTTTTTATCTCTAGGCCAGGAGGTTTAAGAGGTAAATGGAACTTTGATTTTAAGGTCGAGGTGTCGGAGGAATTGGGACTCGGCAGAGGAACACACAAAGAAATTATATTGGATTTTCATAATAAGAAACAGGAAAACCCACAAAAATTTGGTGCTCTATTGCAGGCTCTCATTGCGATATATGATTGTTCAGAGAATGATGTTGACCAATTATTAAAAATTTATCCTAGTTTGGGAACCTCGTTTCAATCAGGTGCGAACGTTGAAATCATTTTGAAAGTGGTGAAATGGATGTTTATTATGGAAGACATCGTTTATTGGAATTACCAAGGACGAGCAATGTTATATAATGCGTTGAAAGAAGTATAGATGAACACCAAAAACAATATCGAGGAATATTTGAATACAGTCTTCTTAGGAGATGTAATGGACCTTTTGAAACAATTGTCTGATAAGAGTGTTGATGTGGTTTATGGTGACCCTGACTATAATGTTGGGGTAAAGTATGGAGACAAATCTTATACCAAAACCTTTGATGAGTATATTGAGTGGTATGTAGAATTAGCGAAAGAGTCTCTGAGAGTTTTAAAAGATACAGGGAACATGTTCCTGATAAATTACCCAAGGCAAAATGCCTATCTAAGGGTAAATTATTTGGATAAAGTGTGCTACGGAGTTTCAGACTACGTCTGGGTATATAATACTAATGTAGGACACACTCCTAATCGCTTTACCACCGCTCATAGAAGCATCCTGCATTGCCGAAAATCAAAAGATAGCAAGTTTTACAAGGATAATGTAGCGGTTCCCTACAAAAATCCGACAGATAGGCGGATTTTAAGAAACCTGGCGAATGGTTCAAAGGGAAGAATGCCCTATGATTGGCTCTACTTTGATTTGGTCAAAAATGTAAGCAAGGAGAAAACGTTTCACGCCTGCCAAATTCCCCAAAAACTTTCCGAGATGTTAATAAGATCTTGTACGTTGCCAGGCGACATCGTTCTGATTCTTTTTGGTGGTAGCGGCTCTGAAGTTGAAGTGTGCAAAATTCTAAAAAGACATTACATCTCCGCTGAAATTGATGAGAAATATCATAAGATGATTCTTGATAGATTAAAGGAAGGCAAAATTGAGGCGAAGTATAAACTGAGGCTGAGAAAGTATGAAAAAAGGAATATCAAAGCTCAGTTGATACTTCTTGAACAACAACAGGAATATTTAGCAAGTGAGGCTCCTGGCAAGGGATAGTTTTGGTTTTACCTACTCCGGTTTATCCCTATTATGCAAGTTGTGCTGGGTTAGGTATACTGGCTGCTGCCTATAATAGAGTAGGTAAATTTTCATGTCTCAGTTCAAACTTGCTTCTGATTTTCGTCTTACCGGTGACCAGCCCCAGGCAGTAGAGAAGTTAGTCCAAGGGGTGGGGAAGGGGCATCGCGAGCAGACATTGGTGGGCGTTACTGGCAGCGGTAAGACTTTCACCATGGCTAATGTTATTGAGAGAGTACAAAGACCTACACTTGTTCTCTCTCACAACAAGACCTTAGCCGCTCAGCTAGCCACAGAGTTCAAAGAATTCTTTCCTGAAAGCGCCGTAGAATATTTTGTCAGTTATTATGATTATTACCAGCCAGAGGCTTATGTCCCCAGCACCGACACTTATATTGAGAAGGAGACAGAGATAAATGAGGAGATTGACAAGCTACGTCATGCTGCTACCAAAGCTCTTTTCGAGCGCCGGGATATAGTCATAGTGGCTTCGGTTTCTTGCATCTATAGCTTGGGGGCGCCTGAGGAGTATCATAGCTTTGCCGTAACGCTGAAAAGGAACGGTAAATTTAGACGAGATAGTCTGGTTCGTCACCTGGTGGATATGCAATATGAGAGAAACGATTTTGAGCTTACTCGAGGAAAATTCCGTATCCGTGGGGATACGCTGGAAATTATGCCTGCCTATGAGGAGATAGTTCTGAGAGTAGAATTCTGGGGGGATGAGATTGACCGAATCACAGAGGTTGACCCTCTTACCGGTGAATTGCTTTCTCACCGTGACCAGGTAGATATTTATCCTGCTAAACACTTCGTCACCTCTTACGATAAGCTGATGGCAGCAATTGAAGATATCAAAAAAGAGCTAGAGGAAAGGCTTAAGGAACTCCGGGCTCAAGGTAAGCTTCTGGAAGCTCAAAGGCTTGAAGCACGGACCAATTACGATATTGAAATGCTTCAAGAGGTAGGTTACTGCACCGGAGTGGAGAATTACTCGCGGCATTTACAGCGACGTAACCCGGGAAGCACGCCCTGGACTTTGCTCAACTATTTTCCTCCTGATTACTTAATGTTTATTGATGAATCGCACATGACCTTGCCTCAGATAAGAGGCATGTATCATGGCGATATTGCTCGAAAGCAAACATTAGTTGATTATGGTTTTCGTCTTCCTTCAGCTTTGGACAACCGTCCCCTCAATTTTGAGGAATTTCAGGAGCGTGTCAACCAGGTTATCTATGTCTCAGCTACGCCAAAGCTATACGAATATGAGCATAGCCAACAAATAGCTGAGCAGTTAGTCAGGCCTACGGGATTACTGGAGCCTACGATAGAAATAAAGCCAACAAAAGGACAAATTGACGACCTTATTTATCAGATAAAAACAAGGGTGGAGAGAGGCGAGCGCTGTTTAGTAACCACTTTAACCAAGAGGATGGCTGAAGAATTAAGTGACTACCTCCGGGAAATGGAGATAAAGACTCATTATCTTCATTCGGAAGTGGAAACGCTGGAAAGGGTAGAAATACTGCGTGACCTCCGCCTCGGCGTTTACGATGTAGTTGTCGGCATTAATCTCCTTCGTGAGGGTTTGGATTTACCTGAGGTTAGCCTGGTAGCCATATTAGATGCTGATAAAGAGGGCTTTCTCAGGTCAACCGAAGCTCTTATACAAACAATGGGGCGTGCTACCAGACACGTGAATGGTCATGTCATAATGTATGCTGATACCATCACCAAATCTATGCAGGAAGCCATAGAGGAAACTTCTCGCCGACGAAAGGTCCAGGAAGCTTACAACAAAGAGCATGGTATAACCCCTCAGGGAATAAAAAAAGCCATCAAAGATATCACTGAGCGAATTCAAGCAGTGGCTGAGCACAGAGCTGCTTATGTCATTGCGAGTGGCAAAACCGGGAAGCAATCTCCAGTTTCCCCAGAAGAAATTGCTCGCCTTATAAAAGAGCTTGAAACAGAGATGAAGAAAGCCGCCAAGAATCTGGAATTCGAAAAAGCTGCCATGATCCGTGACCGCATTATTGAGCTAAGAAAAGACGAAGAATTAGTCTTCCCTTCAATTAAAGCTATCCTGAATTAAGTTCAGGATTAAACTACATGTAACTACACAGCCGTACTAATGTCATTCCGAACTTGTTTCGGAATCTCACCCTGAACTTGTTTCAGGGCAGAGATGCTGAATCAAGTTCAGCATGACAATATTGGTGAGTAGTTACTAACGTTTAAGTAACTACACAGCTATCCTTATGTCATCCTGAGTAGTTGCCCAATTTATTGGGCTTTCCCGCCTGATAAATCAGGCAACTACAGATTCTTCGCCGGAGCCTGCCCTGAAGGTTTTGATGCTATAATCTGTATGGAAGTCCTGGAGCACCTTGAAAAAGAAGAAAGTGAAAAGCTTTTAGTGAAGAAAATTAAAAATATATAAAGGGGGGCGAACATGGAAATATCCGTGGAAGCAGTTTATAAGGAGCTGATGGAGTTGAAAAAGGAAATATTCGCGATAAGGTACGCACTTATCCCAGAAGAAGAAGTGGGTAGTGAAGAACTTTTTGAAATAATAGGTATAACGAAGGAGATGGAAGAAGGAGAGCGAATAAAACTTGAAGATGCTCTAAGAGAACTAAATGTTTGAGGTCTATTTAAGCAATAATTTGCTGAAGGCACTGAAAAAGCTCAGGATCATTTACAAGGTTGAATGGGAGAAGAAGGAAATCAACGTAATAAAGATTGCAAGAAGAGATGAAAAGACGTATAAAAGGCTGTGACTATAGGTGGTGAAAGATGGTAGAGGTAAGCGCAGGCAGACTGGATAGACGACTTGCGTTAAAGGTTCAGACCCTATGTCCCTTTTCTGCCCTGAACACAGTCTGGCGAAACTTAGACGTAGGACATAAGACATTGGACTTAGAGATAACAAACCTAAACATTGGAGGTGAGTTGATGATTGAATATGAACTCAATAAACTGACTAACGGATTGTCGACTATTTCCGTTATCATTTGTACTTTGAATGAGGCAGAAAACTTGCCTCATGTTCTGCCTAAAATCCCTAATTGGGTAGGCGAGGTTATCCTTGTGGACGGGCATTCTACAGATAACACTGTGGAAGTTGCCCGGAAACTCAGCTCCGACATAAAAGTTCTCTACCAGCCTGGCAAAGGCAAAGGCGATGCTCTAAAATGCGGCATAGAGAATGCTACCGGCGATATCATTGTCACTTTGGACGCCGATGGAGCAACTCCTCCCGAAGAAATGTCCAAATTCATCGAACCTCTCTTAAATGGCTACGACTTTACTAAAGGTTCAAGATTCGCCGTAGGACTCCCTCAAGGCAAGCCATGGTATCGCATCCTCGGAAACTGGATTATCACTCTCACATTCAATCCTCTCTTTTTCAGGAGATACACAGATCTCTGCTCCGGCTATAACGCCTTCTGGAGGAAAAGGCTAAAAGATATAAACCTTTGGTCGTCTGACGGCTTTGAGAACGAACCCCTTATTAATGTTAGGGCAGCTAAAGCCAGACTTAAAGTCACCGAAGTCGGCTATGGAGAAAGAGTTAGAATAAGTGGCGAAGTCAAGGAAAGGAGCTGGAGGCAGGGCTTAAAAGCAATAAAAACCATCCTCAGAGAGCGCTTCTTTCCAGCTTGAGGCAAAGGAGGCCGTAGTGAAGGGTAAGATAGAAGAGTGGTATAATAAGCATTACTGTCATGGGTTTGACGCCCCCAGCTACGATCGAGTAAAGAAGTTGATAAACCTTTTTGCCAAACACAAAGCAGATAGACTTCTTGATATTGGCTGTGGGGAAGGAAGTCTCACCTTGTTGTTGAAGGAGAGTGTGAGAGCTAAAGAAGTGTTTGGCGTTGAGATTGCCTCTGAAGGTGTCATGGCGGCTAAAAGTAAGGGGATTAATTGCCAGAGGCTAAATGTCGATGAGGAAGGCCTCCCTTTTCAGGAGGAATACTTTGACGCCATCTTTTGTGGCGAGCTTATCGAGCACCTTTTCGACCCTGACCATCTGCTCAGGGAAGTCTATCGAGTTCTAAAACCTGAAGGGTTCTTCATTATCGCCACCCCAAATTTGGGTGCCTGGTATAACAGGATAGCTCTCCTTATCGGATATCAACCTTATGCCGTTACCGCAGGCTTAGAGCATCACGATGCAGGAAAATTATGGATATCGGCTCCGGCGGGCACAGAGCATATTCGCTTCTTCACCATAAGGGCGCTTAAAGAACTGCTACAATACCACGGCTTCAAAATAAAGCATATGGAACACAGAACTTCGAACCTAGGACCTAGGACATAGGACATAAAAAATGAATGACACAGAACACAGGACATCGGGCGTAGAACATAGAACCCGGAACCTAGGACTTGCCACTTCCCATTTCGTGACCGGAGGAGCTGGCTTCATCGGCAGCCATCTGGTGGATAGATTGATAGCAGAGAAAAACGAAGTCACAGTCTATGATAACCTCGCTTCAGGCAAGACGGAGAATATAAAGCACCATTTTGGCAAGGAAGGGTTTAATTTCATTCAGGCCGACCTTCTGAATTCTGGCACTCTAACACAAGCCATGAAGGGACATGAGATAATCTGGCACCTTGGTGCTAACACGGACATTCCGACTGGAAATAGAATTACCGACCTTGATCTAAACAATGACACCATTGCTACCCGTAATGTGCTGGAGGCGATGAGACAGAATGATATTGACAAAATCATTTTTGCTTCATCTGCCTGTGTCTATGGGGATGTTCCATTGGTGCCCCTTGCTGAAACCTTTGGGCCCCTCTTTCCTATAAACCTTTATGGAGCGGGGAAGCTTGCCTGTGAAGGCTTACTCACTGCCTATTCCCATCTCTTTGGCATAAACGTGTGGATGTTCAGGTTTGGTAATGTGGTGGGCTCCAGGATGGGGCATGGGGTTATCTATGACTTTATCCATAAGCTGAAGCAAAATCCTGAAGAATTGGAGATATTGGGCGATGGTAATCAGGAGAAGAATTTTTTCCTGGTGGAGGATTGTATTGATGGCATGCTGTACGCCTTCAGAAATTCCGGTAAGCAATATGATGTGTTCAATCTGGGGTGTAACTTTACAGTTAAGGTGAGCGTCATTGCCCGGATAGTAGTGGAGGAAATGGGATTAAAGAATGTTAAATTCAAATATACTGGTGGCAAGCGGGGTTGGCCTGGGGATGCTCCCTATGTAATGTTTGATACAAGCAAGATGGAACGGTTAGGGGGGAAGGCTAAATATACCTCAGAAGAAGCCGTGAGGATAGCAACCAGAAGGCTATTGGGAAAGGAATGAACGAGGATTGAGTGAAAATGAGTAATAAGATATGTGTAGTTGGGATCTGGCATCTTGGCTGCGTAGTTTCAGCCTGTTTAGCTGATTTGGGCTATTTGGTAGTAGGTGTAGATAAAAACCCTAAGAAGACAGAGGATTTAAATAACGGTGTTCCTCCATTATTTGAGCCGGGTTTAGAACAATTACTTATCAGCAATCTCAACTCTAAAAGATTAAGCTACACTACGGATTTAAGCCAGGCGGTGAAAGACTCAAGCTACGTTCTCATAACCTTTGATACTCCAGTAAGCGAGAAGGACGAAGTTGATTTATCTGAAATTTTTGCCGCTGCCAAAGAGTTAGCCCAATGTCTGGAGAACGGGACGACGATAATAGTGAGCAGCCAGGTTCCGGTAGGCACTTGTGAGCAAATAAAAGCGATGATTAAGCAAAGTAACCCCCAGGTGTCATTGCGAGCGAAGCGTGGCAATCTCCGAGATTGCTTCGGGGCTACGCCCCTCGCAATGACAAATAAACAATCCTCTCTCGATTTTGACATTGCCTATAGTCCCGAGAATCTTAGACTAGGGCAAGCTATCTCGCGGTTCAAGCACCCCGATAGGATAGTAATCGGGGCTGATAGTCCTACTACCCTGGATAAGGTGGAGAGACTGT
>Ga0210051_1003815_pt1 | contig 14879 bp, 11 predicted proteins | sample CryGey092014_all_FD_185464 | JGI IMG/M metagenome (GOLD analysis project Ga0210051, IMG submission 185464) | Groundwater microbial communities from aquifer - Crystal Geyser CG23_combo_of_CG06-09_8/20/14_all (SPAdes) (version 2) | ecosystem: Environmental > Aquatic > Deep subsurface > Groundwater...
AACCGGATCTTTTGGTCCATAGCGCTCATTATTTTCCACGGCATGGTATGTTACCTCCTTGCCGTATAGTATAATACGTAAACTATGTACCCGGTCTATTTTGTAAACTATGTTATCATATTGTACCCTATAATAAAAAGAAACATCTATCAGGAAGGACATGTTCTACCTTACTTCCAGAGCTAAGCTATTACAAGTTTGTAGTATAATGTAGTTAAATAGTAATAGTCATATATGGCTGGTATTATAATACCATATATCTAATCTAAAGTCAAGTCTATGCTATCCTCAAATATTAAGAAATTAAGAAAAGAAAAAAAGCTTTCCCAAGACAAGCTCGCCAGGCTTGCTGATATTCCTTATAATACGTTAGTAAAAATTGAATCCGGGAAATCAAATAATCCTACTTTTGAGACACTTGTGAAATTGGCCGACGCGTTAAAGGTTTCAATCGATACGCTGGCTGGAAGAAAATGATTGACAGGGTAGAAATATCATGGTAAAATTTTTCTGTAACTTAAGAAAATTGGAAAGTGGTATGTTTGAAGGGGGAATCTGCCACGTTAAAATAATTCAAACCTTCGCTTGAAAAGGCGGGGTTTTTTGTTTTTAATGATAAAACAATATCAAATATTATGAATGAAAAACATACTCAAGCAAGGCCATTTCTAAAATGGGCTGGCGGTAAAGGCCAGTTATTAGAGCAATTTAAATTTCGATTTCCGAAAGAATTAAATGGAGAAGGTATTATTAGGCGCTATCATGAGCCTTTTTTAGGTAGTGGTGCGGTTTTCTTTTGGGTTATGCAAAACTGCAAGATAGAGAAAGCTTATATTAACGAGTTTAATCCTGAAATTTATTTATGTTATATCACAATACAAAAAAATGTCGGAATCGTCATTAATTATCTAAGAACTTTAGAGATAAAATACCAGAAATTAAATTTTGCAGGTCAAGAGTTACTCTATTATCGAATTAGGGATAAATATAATCGTACAAGATCCGGCGTTAAATTTTGTATATATAGCGCGAAGAAATATGCAGAACGAACGGCGATGACCATATTCTTAAATCGTACTTGTTTTAACGGTTTATATCGCGTAAATTCCAATGGCGATTTTAATGTACCGTTTGGAAAGTACAAAAATCCAACTATTTGTAATACTCAAAATTTAATGGCAGCAAGCAAGATTCTACGGGAGGTAGTAATAACTAATAAAGACTTCTCAATAATTCAAAAACAAATCAAACAGCATTCTTTTGTTTATTTTGATCCGCCTTACCGTCCTCTAAACAGGACCTCCAGTTTTACATCTTATGCCAGTAATGAATTTAATGATAAAGAACAAGAAAGACTCGCCTCTGTTTTTAAAAAACTAAATGAGGTTGATAACGTAAAAATTATGCTAAGTAATTCCGATCCCAAAAACGAGGATAAAAAAGATAACTTTTTTGACCAATTGTACGCTGGTTTTAGAATAGAGCGCTTGAAAGCAAAACGTATGATTAATTGTGATGCCTCAAAAAGAGGCACTATTAATGAGATTCTTGTTATGAATTATTAGACGAGGAGTCAAACATGCATAATGATTCTTGGAAGAAGATTTTTGATGATTACGATATCCTTAAACACGATTTTTCTAAAACCCCATTTATTATCACGGCCGAACAGATAAAAAAGTCGACGCATTCTTTTAAGAATACTGGAGAAAAAGAGGTTCGTATTTTGTGCAAGCAGGATTGCCGGCAAGATAGGGCGGATGTTTTTATTAAGAATAAATTATTTTTACTGCCGATAAAAAATGGAACCTTCGCTATAATTAAAGGAGAAGGCTATTTGGATATCCCTATGATTACAAATACAAGTCAGGTTTATAATTCTAAACTTGATTTTATACTGGATACGTCAAAAGTCGGCAATTCAGAAATGCAGCATCTAGATTTTGCGTATGCATCCAGTTTGGTCAGAACATTTTTAGAAGATCCTACTCTAGTTTTAACAATCAGAGGCAGAAAATATACTCCCGCTTTTTCATTTCGAGTAGGTAAGCAATTAATAGAAGTAAAAGGAGTGCAAACCGAAGTCGACGCCGGTTATGAGGGAAAAGATCAGATAGCATTAATTGAAGCTAAAAATTGCAAAACCAACAACGTCATTATTAGGCAATTATTTTACCCGTATCGTCAATGGGCGCATTATACAAAGAAGAAGGTGATAACGTTATTTTTCGAGAAAATATCTGAGTGGTACTGCCTTTGGCAATTTGAGTTCAAAGATACGGATGATTATAACAGTATCAGCCTTGTCAAGTCATGTAAGTACAAAATTGTGGATAAATGAAATCTGATATAGAAATAAATCTTGAGACAACCACTGTTTGGTCTTTTCCGGAGCGCGGAGGTTGGGCAACTCACAAGCCAACCTATAGAGGTAACTGGGCTCCACAAATACCGCGTAATCTTATACTTAAATATACTAAAGAAAGTGATTTAGTTTTAGATCCCATGACCGGAGGTGGCACGACTCTAATTGAAGCAAGATTATTGAATCGTAATGTAATCGGAATTGATATCAACTCTCGCGCTATAAAACTAGCCGAGGAAGCTTTAAAATTTGAGGTAGAAAACAAATCTACGCAAGAATGTTATGTTGGTGATGCGCGGAAATTAGAAAAAATTGCCAACAATTCAATAGATCTTATTGCTACTCATCCGCCGTACCTAAGTATTATTAAATATGCAGAACGTCCCATTTGGGGAGATCTATCAAATATCGGTAGCCTTTCCAAGTTCCTTTCTGAGCTTGAGCCAGCAGTGAAGGAATTTTACCGAGTTCTAAAGCCAGATCATTACTGTGCCATTTTAATAGGAGATACACGAAGGCATAGGCATTACGTTCCTTTGGCATTTAATGTTATGAGTCTATTCCTAAAGAACGGATTTATTCTTAAGGAGGATATTATAAAAATTCAACATAATTGTCGAACTACGCCTCGTTGGAACGCTGCCGTTAAAAAGTATGATTTTTATTTGATTATGCACGAACATTTATTTGTATTTCGTAAGCCAAAAACAAAAGAGGAAGCGTCTGTATATAAAGAAAGTTCTCTGTTGCAATAATGTTTATCTATAATAAAAAATGAAGGACTGTATTATGGAAAGTAAAAATGACAAAAATCCGCCTCATTGATATATTTTGCTCTTTGCCAAAAACAAGTTTAATGCGGGAATTGTGTTCGAACAAAAGAAAGAACACACCGCCAAATTTGAAAGCCAAAGGCTTTCAAATTTGATCCTGTTTTTCCAGTTATCACGAGTAGAAAAACAGGACCTTTCTTAACGTCAAAGAGGTCATATGGAAAACATCTTTTCCGATTTAAGTATAATACTCGTGGGCGCCGCGCTTTTGTCCTTCGTGGCGGCTGTGCTGCGCCAGCCGATACTAATCGCCTACATTGCCTGCGGAGTTATCGTGGGTCCGTGGGGCGCAGGATGGGTTAAGAACGTTGCCTTCCTTGAAGGCGTATCGCATTTCGGAATTACGCTTTTACTTTTTCTCGCAGGGCTTTGCCTACACCCGCAGAAACTTATAGGGCTCTTCAAAAAGACATCCCTTATCGCGCTTGCCAACTGTTTTGTATCTTTCTGCGTTGCTTTCGGCTTCGCATTTTTTACAAAGTTTTCGCTTATCGACAGCATTTGTATCGGCCTTGCGCTTATGTTTTCAAGCACGATACTTGTTGTCAAGCTGCTTCCAACAACAAGGCTGCATCATGACAAGATGGGCGCGGTCTGCATAAGCATTTTAATTCTGGAAGATCTTCTAGCAGTGGCCGTTTTGGTTTTAATACGTTCTCTTAATGCATACGGGTCTTTATTTATTGATTTCTGGTCGCTAGTCGTCAAGTTTTGCATTTTTATAGCGATATTGGCATTAGCAGAGAGGTTTGTAATCAGAAAGATCATGTGGCGCATAGAGCGTATACATGAGGCGCTGTTTATAGTGGGCCTGGCATGGTGTTTTGGCGTGGCAAGTATTTCACATCAGATGGGCCTGTTTTGTGAGACAGGCGCATTCTTTGCGGGCGTTGTGATGGCAAGACATAAGATATCGTTTTTCATATCCGAAAGATTAAAGCCTGTAAGGGATTTTTTTCTTGTTTTATTCTTTTTTTCACTTGGCGCAGGGCTTGATTTATTTAAGCTAAAAGAGGTTATTCTGCCGGCGCTTGTTTTAGCAGTTATTTTTATTGTAATGAAGGCACGGTTGTTTAAAAAATTATTTGTTTTGTCCGGTGAACAGAATGCCTTTTCCGAAGAGATAGGTGTGCGGCTTGCTCAATTAAGCGAATTTTCGCTTCTGATCGCGATTATGGCGTTTCAATTAGGCCACATTACCGCAGCAGCTTCGCAGTTAATCCAGCTTGTTACTATCTTGACTTTCATAATTTCAAGTTATATAGTGGTTTATAAATATCCTACGCCTATAGGCACATCGGAGAAATTAATAAGAGATTAAACAGAAAGGATCTTATGCCAAAATTTTTTAATGCAGTTGAAGTTATTGATATGGGGATAAAAAAGGAAGAGAAAAGAAGGGATTTTTACGGATACGCGGCAGAGAAGTTCCAAGAGAAAGATATGAAAGAGCTTTTTACAAAACTGCGCGACTGGGAAAAGGCGCACATTGAGAAATTCACAGAGATAAAAAACGGCATTGACGAGACAAAGGTAACCGAGTATTACCAGGGCGAGTTTGACGCGTATATAAAAGCCGCGACTGACGATATGCTTTACCAGCAGATCTCGCCTGAGTGGTTTGCCAAAAATGTTAAGGAGCCGCTTGCGGCTATAAACTACGGCATGAGTTTTGAAAAAGACGCTATACTTTTCTTTAGCGAGCTTATAGGATACGTGATATCTCAGAGCAAGGATAAACTCCAGCAGCTTATTAACGAGGAAAAGAAGCATCTTGTTTATCTTGCGGAACTTAAGAAAAAGTACCAATAAACTTTCAAAAAAAATAAAGGATGAGTTATGATAGCGCTTTTTAGCTTACTGGTAATAGTTTTATTGTCTATTATAGCCGTGCGGATAGGTTCGATTGCGCTTGAGTTGACAGGTTTGTCTTCGGAGGTCGCGTCTTTTCAGGCGCAGTCAGCGTTTTCAGGCGTGGGCTTTACCACTGCAGAGTCAGAGGCCATAGTATCGCATTTTTTAAGAAGGCGTATCATACGCATACTTATCCTTTTCGGCGGCGCCGGCATCACCACATCAATGGCTACTTTAGTTTTGACATTTGTGGGCCAAAGCGGTCAAGATGTTGCGATGAGGGCGGAGTTTTTGCTTCTGGGGCTATTGGTAATATTTCTTATGGCCCGCTCAAAGCATCTCTACGAATTCATGAGGATAGTAATAACAAAGGCGCTTGAGAAGTTTACAAGGCTTCATATTTATGATTATGAAAGGTTATTCGGTTTGGAGCAGGGCTATGCGATAACAAAGATAATAGTAAAAGCAGACAGTTGGTTTAGAGACAAAAGGATAAAAGACCTTAAACTTGAACTTGAGGGCATACTTATACTTGCCATATACCGCCGTTACAAAAGGACAATAAAGCTGATTGGCGCGCCTCACGGAGATGAGGTTTTAAAAGCAGGCGATGAACTTATCTGTTACGCAAAAGAAGAGGCGGTTGACGATTTGTTCCTGCAGAAACAGAAAATAGCGCCCGAAGAACCAAAAGAGGCATAGAATTAAGTCCCTCGTCACTAAACGAGATAGCGGGTGACTCGGGACAAATTTTGCCGAACACGGCATCCCGTGAACGGGACAGGCAAAAATATTTTACTGGAAAATTTGGAGGATAAGATGGAATGGGGAATGAAAAACAGATTATCAAGAATATTTAACGCTAAAACAGGCCGTTCGGTTATGCTGGCTGTGGATCATGGTTATTTTCAGGGGCCGACTACCGGATTAAGAAATATCAAAAAGACAACGGATCCTTTATTGACTTACGCCGACGCGCTGATGATAACAAGGGGCGCGTTAAGAAACTGGATTCCCGCGGAAATGGATAAACCGGTTATTTTAAGGGTTTCCGGAGGCCAGAGCATTTTAAAAGAATTGTCCAACGAGATAATTACCACGTCTATTGAGGATGTAATCAGGGTAAATGCCTCGGCAATCACGTGTTCGGTGTATATAGGCGGAGAACACGAAAAGCAGTCAATAAAAAACCTGTCAAAGATCGTTAACCAGGGGCAGGATTACGGCATTCCGGTGCTTGCTGTGACCGCGGTTGGCAAGGAAATGACGCGCGATTCAAAATATTTAAGTTTAGCGTGCAGGATTTGCGTGGAGCTCGGGGCGCATATAGTAAAGACATATTATTGCGAAAGAGCCTTTGAAGAAGTTATAGAGGCCTGCGGCAATGTGCCGGTTGTTATTGCCGGCGGCAAAAAAATAGAAGAACGCGCAGCGCTTAAGATGGCAAAAGACGCGATCAAGGCCGGCGCAGTAGGTGTAGATATGGGCAGAAATGTGTTTCAGTCAAATAATCCTGTTGGGATGATAAAGGCGGTGCGCGCCATTGTTCATGATGACGCCTCCATAAACGACGCTTTTAAAATATATAAAAAGAAATGAAAGTAGCGGTTTATTACAGTAACAACGATATAAGAATAGAAGAGCGTCCAAAGCCTGTTATAAAAGAGGGCGAGATTTTAGTCAGGGTTAAGGCCTCCGGCATCTGCGGCACGGATGTTATGGAGTGGTACAGGCAAAAAAAAGCGCCGCGTATATTAGGCCATGAAATAGCTGGTGAGATAGCCGAGTCAAAATCGCAGAAATATAAAGCCGGACAAAAAGTTTTTGTAAGCCATCACGTGCCATGCAATAAATGTAAATATTGCCTCGAAGGCAATCACACGGCATGCGAGGCGCTGCACAAAGGCAATTACGATCCCGGCGGCTACAGTGAATTTGTCAGGGTACCTGAGGCAAATGTTAATATCGGAACGTATATTTTACCGGAAAATGTTTCCTGCGAAGAAGGCGCTATGATTGAACCGTTAGCGTGCGCTGTAAGGGGCCAGATAGCGATCGGCGTAAAAAAAGGGCAGGTTGTTTTAATTTTAGGCAGCGGCGTATCAGGGCTGCTGAATATTCTGTTGGCTAAATTAAAAGGGGCGCAGGTTTACGCCACTGACATAGATAAGAGCAGGCTGGATAAAGCAAAAGAATACGGGGCGGACAGGATAATAAACGCAAAAGAGCAACTTGCGATTAAAGCAGACAGGATAATAATCTGCACAGGCGCTTTATCCGCCACGGCGCAAGCATTTGATTGTATAGACCGAAAAGGTATAATTCAGTTTTTTGCGATCCCGAACAAAAATATTGAAATCCCGGTTGAAGATTTTTGGAGAAATGAAATAACGGTTACCTCGACTTATGGCGCGGCCCCGGTTGATTTAGAAGAGGCGTTGCGACTGATTAAAGATAAAAAAGTAAATGTCAAAGATATGATAACTCATATCCTGCCTTTGAGTGAAATTCAAAAAGGCTTTAAGATTGTTTTAGACGCAAAGGACTCATTAAAAGTCGTATTGAGGCCTTAATATCTATTTACTTCTTTATTAAAATATAGTATTATAATTTAATCGCACTCGCATCTTTAACAATTTTATGAGCGGTTTGCTCTAGCGTGAGCGGCCACGAGGGGTGGGCAGCACAGTCCCGCATCAGCGGGACGAGCAGGCCACCCGGAGATGGCCGCAGCACAGCGAGCATTCCGCGAATGCGCGCCCGTAGCTCAATTGGATAGAGTACCGCCCTACGAAGGCGTTGGTTGCCCGTTCGAGCCGGGCCGGGCGCGCCAGAATTTTTATGTCAAAGATAGACGAAATATATATGTCCGAGGCCGTAAAAGAGGCCAAGAAGGCGTTTGATGACGATGAGGTGCCTGTAGGCGCTGTGATAGTGCATGAACGCAAGATCATAGCCCGGGCGCATAATCAGATCAGGCGCCTTAAGGACCCTACCGCGCACGCCGAGATGATAGCTATTACCCAGGCAGCCAGCCATTTAAAGTGTGAGAGATTGCTAAATTGCGATGTTTATGCTACAATAGAACCTTGTTCAATGTGCGCCGGCGCTTTGATTTTAGCAAAGGTAAAGCGCATTGTGTTCGGCGCTAAAGACCCGAAAACCGGCGCGTGCGGGTCTGTATTTAATATTGCCTCAGGTAAAAAACTTAATCATAATATAAAGATTACTAAAGGTGTTTTAGCCGCGGAGTGCGGTGGGTTGTTGACGGAGTTTTTTAAGAGTAAGAGGAAGAAATAAGTATTAAGGTCCTGTTTTGCCACTTGGCATAACTAGCAAAACAGGATCAAATTCAGCTTCGCTGAATTTGGAGAGGTCGCATAGCCCGGTTTATTGCGGCGGTTTGCTAAACCGCTGTACCGCCAAAAGCGGTACCGGGGGTTCAAATCCCCCCCTCTCCGCCATTGTTAAGCTTTCAACGCTGGCTCGGCAGGCAGCTGTTTGCAGAAAACTTGTCCTTTAAAATTTTTATTGAAATATAGCTATGATTTTACTCGGCTAGTACTTCTTCTATTTTCAGGACGAAATCCTTTGCGTCTTCTATAATCCATTCAGCGTCATCATTGGTAAGGATTTCAACGCCGTATTGTTCAACAACTCGTTCTTCCTGGGCTTTTTCCAGGGTTTCTGCGTATTTTTGTTCTAGTTGTTTTGCTTTTTGTATATAGTTTATATATTCTGGCTCTACTTTTCTTTGCTCAATGTAGAATTTCTTAAATGCTGCTATAGCGCAATAATGGGCTGTAGCGCGGATGCCTATTTTAAATAGAGATGCTAATATAGCATGATACATAGCATAATATCCGCAGATAACGGTCCAGTCAAATAAATCATTATCAAACATCAGCTTCATTGCCCGGAGATTTTTGCGGGCTTTATCTATGTGTTGTTTTGCCCTTTCAATATTCGGGGTTATTTTCTGAAGGTTAGGTTTTCCTTCTTTAGGGTGAAAACACTCGCGCAGGGTTTTTTCAATATCTTTAGGCATAAGATTTTCCTCCCTCTTTAATTAACTGCCAGAATAGAAAGTCATTATATAAAATTATCCTGTCTTTCCACAATTGTTCGTAAAATTCAGCCTTTTTTCTAAAGCCTTCTATAAATTTCTCAGTAGTAGTGGTTACAGGCCTTATTTCCAGCAGAGGGCTTACGTTTATTTTAGCTTTATTTAACATTGCCGTGATATTATCATCCTTTTCTGATGTAACTATCAGTATGTCTATATCGCTATCCTTTGTCCATTCGCCCCTTGCCACCGAGCCGAAAAGAATAACCAGCTGTATTTTTTTATTTGATAATTCTACAATATCCTGCGTATATTTCTGCAATAACCGGGCTATATTTTTATTTTTGTCATAAAATTGTTTTTTCTTATCAAATTCCAAATATTCAAATATTTTTAAAAGTGTCTCGTTTTCCAGATTTGGCTTAAAAAACGTCATATTAGATATTCTTCGTTTTTCAAATATGCCATTTTTTACAAATAAACGCATAGAGTTATCCACGTTAGTCAGAGAAACACCTGATAAGCGGGCAATTTCTCTAAGATGTATCTCTTTAAACGGATCTTTTAAAAAAATCTCCAGAATCTTTTTTCTTTTATGCGGTATCAGCATAATGGCCTCCAGGTTTATATATAGAACAACTATACTAAATTATAGAACAGAGAGTATATTTTGTCAATGTTTTTGTGATTTGAGTAGTGCATAGAGAGGAAAACGCCAGAGGCAAATTTTAGGAAAACAAAAAAGGTAGATATTTACTTTTGAAAAATTGTATTTTATGTGATATAATTATATTATAAGTAACTCATATTGGCCGCAGAGAAGATATGATTAACAATATATGCATTAAAATAACAAGTATAGTGATTATAGCAGTATTTTTGCTATCCAACTGCTTTACGCAGGTTGGTTTTACTGCGCCATATGCGGAAAAGTTACGACAGAAAGCAACTGCAGAAGACGCTAATGGCGTAGGAAATTTGGAAGAAGACCTTGGTATGGGCCGCAGAGGTTTTTTAAGAACAGTAGGTTTAGGCCTTGCAGGGCTGGCTTTATCACAATTTCCATCCTTGGCTCAAGGGCAAATAAAATATTTAGCCGATATTGATGCTTTAGCAAGCGAACATTTCTTAAAAGATGGTCTGGATTTTATTGATATTCAGCGCATTCAAGGCCAAGAAGTTGTTTTGCCGGTTAACATACCAGCCCAAGTGTTAATCCAATACCATAATAAGCGAGGCAAACCGTTTAAAGGTTTTAATTTTAATGGCTTATGCCGCAGTTATATTTCTGATTCAAAAAATTCTAACTGGCCAGCCGGCGCAAGATATTTGGCTGAGTATGGACGTGTCCATATTTATGATGCCTCATTGGCTATTTTGGCTGATTTAGCAGCCGGGCGGATAGATCAGGCTAAAAAAGGGGTCAATGCATTAATTGAACTGGGCAAAGATGAGCAGGCATTGGGTTTTACCGGCGGATGGCATTTTTCATACAACACAAGCGGTGATTCATGGTTGGACCCTCGCGCGCCTATGGGCGGAACATTATGGGCAATAAAGGCGATATATGAATATGTACGCGTGGCGTTAAAAGATTCAAAACTGCGTCAAGAAGCGGTTAACCATTTAGACTGGACCAATGAGATGGTAAAAGAACTGGTATTTCAGCTGCAAGTTATGAATCCGGAAGGCTCTAGGTATGGGTTGATTCGGGCGATGAAGTATAACGCGCTTTTAGATGAGATTAACCCTAAAACAGCCAAGCGCTACACAATGGATGAAATTGGATACCGGGCTTATCAGGGAAATCAAAACAAGATATCCGAGCAGATAATTTTTGAGCACAATGCCGATTTGGCAGATGTTTACCGGTTAGCGGCAATAGCGAATAAGGAAGCAGGCCAGAAAGATATGGCATTTGTTAAAGAGTTATCCAGCCGGCATGAAATTTTAATGAACGCGATTTGGGAAAAGGCATGGGTAGGCGATCACTTTGTAACAGCCATGAATCCTGACGGAACCCTGAATGAATCAGTGGCAATAGATAACAATACTTGGCTTGCGCAGGTATTTTTGCCATATGATGAAGAAAGGGCGTGGCAGGCAATAGAATATGTTTGGAATGAATTTCGAACTAGAGGTAAAAACGGAGAAATTGCCACAAAAGTGGAGGATTTGGTTCTTGAAGATACGCCGGCAAGTTTACAGCAGAAATATGCAAATGAGAAATTTGCAGGCATTTCTTTCTTTGATGAAGGTTTTAGTGATCCTTATGTGTCTATTTCTCAAGAAGAACGCGACAAATTAGGCCAGATGGTTCAGCCCGAAGCGACATTCGGATATATACATTTTCTTTTAGAATTTGCCCGCGCCACCAAAGATGATATTCGAAGGCAAGAGGCCTTAAACCGCGCAGAATTGCTTTATAAAAATATGACAATAACATTAAAAGCGCTATATCCAGGAGCCGGGTTGCCTTACGCCACGTTGTTTGTTTTGGGATATTTTAATACTTTGCATGCCATGGCTTCTACTGCAAGCGGCCTTATCGTAACTAAACGCATGCAAGGTTCGCCTATCGGGTTTGTTGGTGTCCAACCGCCGGAGGATTTTACATTCCAAGGCCATGTTTTAAAATCCAAGTCAAAACCAATGCCAGGGCCTAAACCCGTTACGCCCACAGAACTTAAAGCCGCTGTAATAAAATTTGAAAGGGAATTTATTACTTTACAATTAGAAATTCCGTCCGAGCTTAAAGGCAAGCCGCTTAAGGCAGTGCCGTTTATTATGACAGGCAGAGGCAGTTGGTCTATCCAGCCGTTTGCTGACAGCAGGGCTATGTTTGATGTTATTAATGGAAGGGTTACAGTGAGGACTAACTCTAATCGTTCGCCATTTAAAGGAAATAGTGATAATGGGATAGAGACAAAAGCCAGGGCCGTGATGATATTTGAAAGCCAGGCTGAATTTAATGAGTTTATGAGCGATAAAAGAGAAGCCGCTGCCTTAAAAATTTTCTATATCAATAACGACGGAAAAGTTGAGGCGGTAGAAGAATTAAGTTTTAATCCAATGGTGGATAGCGTTATGCTTGGCGCGTTTCATGGGCCCGCACCGGTAAAAGCCGGCCCGAATTCTTCGGCGTATATAGCATCTAGAGAGCCGCTGTTAAACGAAAGCCTTTTTGCTGGTATAATATCCGGACAAGAAGCAATAAAAGCCAGCGCCAATGGCGAGAGAATTGTCACTGCCAACATGACAGGTGCCTTGCGTACTCGGCAAAAACAAAATCAACTATTGAAAGAGTTAGAACTAGACGGTGAATGGGAGGAAGTACAAAATACTTTGCAGATTGAACAATTGATATTTTCTCCCGGAGGCATACAAAATGCCGGGCTTAGAAGTTTTAAAGGGAGCGGAGTTGTTGCTGATGAGTTTGGCAATCGGCCGCATTGGGTATACAAACTTGTAAATACTCAAAATAAAAAGTTTGTTTATGTGGGCCCGGATGATATTATAACACTTTTTTCAGATAATCTAGACAGAAAGGAACAGATTAGTGAGATGAGGTCAGAAAAAGAAAATATCTTAGCAGGCTATCGTAACAAAGCACTGGTAATTCTCAAATTGCGGCAATTACTTGAATTAAAAGACGAAGATTTATCTAAGCTTGAATTTTTATTGAGGCCAGCTGCGCTCGGAGATATTCATTTTGGTTACATTGATGTATTATATGTAAAGCTTCAAGAAATATGGAGAAGAAAATATGAGAATGTTTCGCTTGAAAAATTTATAGATATTTTGGATGATTTAGGCAAATTAATCGGATTTTTAAAACAAGGGAAACAATTAAGTGCAATAAGCCCTGAAGAATTCATTGATATATCAGTAGCCGTTGATAAGCTAGAAAGAGGAGTTTTGCCCGAAGATAATTTGATAGCCCGCATAATGGTTTTTCACAAACGGTTGCTAGATTGGCAAAATCGCCTTATTAACGAATCTGCTGATTGGGCGCAAGGAAGAGCGGGTGTTGTTAGCGTAGAACAAGAGGCAAAGACGCCTGCGTACCATGCTAATCTTTGGATAGCTAATCGGCTTAGTTTGATATTAAAAAATAACGGCCGTAAACCGCTAATATTGGATGTTGGAGCAAACCTTAGCGTATTCTGGCGAATCTTAAGACAGGTGTTAGGATCCGATTTTGTTCACATAGCAGACGGAGTTGTTGACCTAGAACAGGATATAGATATATATAACCAAGCTCCGAATCCTAACAAGATATACGCAGATATATCTGAATTGCCGCAAATTAAAGAAGCAAGCGACGATTTCTTGTACGAACTTCTTAAAACGCCTAACAACTTTGACATTATTGTGGCAAGTTTTATTTTAGACCAATTGACTCCAGAACAGCTGCGAAAAGCCATAGTTGTTTTTGAGGGGCTTTTGGCAAGGCCTCCGAATGAAAGTTTATCAATAAACAATTTGGACAAATTTCCGCTCTTAGTTATTGCCTCTCCGGAACATTCGCCAATTCAGGGCTTAACATTTGATAAAATATTGCGCCTGGCTGGCTACGAGGTAGTAATAGCTCAATTTAATCCGGGCAGCATTTTAACTCAAGAAGCCAGCGCAAGGATATTAGAAGAGGAAGGCCCTGAGAGATTAAGGGCCATCAGGGGCCTTACGGCTAAGCCTTTCCATGTAGTCATTTACGCAAAGACAAAATCAGCGGATATGCAACAAATAGAAAAGATAAAATTGAGTGATTTTACATTAAGACAAGGCCAAAGAAGAATAAAAACCGAAGACACGACGGAACCAAAAATTTCTTCGCTTCATAGATTAAACCCAGATACGCTATATAACCTTGATATTATTGCTTCTTTGCGGCCGCAAGATTTTCAAGCGCAGGGCCAGGAAATAGTGACAAGAGAAGCCATACAAACAGAAACAGTTTATCAGGTTTTTGAAAATAGACTTGCCTGTCTTATGTATTTTAACAATTATCTTACCGCCCAAGAAAGGCCTGTCTTAAATTTAATAGTTCATTTATGGGACAGAGAGGATGCCGTTTTTTTAAGTAGAGAGCAGGTTGATTTTGTTATGCAAAGGCCGTATGATAATAACATAAAAAGAACCGTTGGTTATAGAAGGTTGATTCGAGATTTCCTTCATCTTAAAGAAGGCATAGATGAAAAACATAACCAGCGCTTGGAAAAATTGAGAGACAGCATGATAAGTGCGAATAGAATGGGAGCGCATTCATTTTATAGCTGGAATGAGATAGAATCTGCGATAAGAAAAGAAAGAAGAAAACTTGAGGCATTGCGATATACGCTTTGGGATATTTATACAATGGAGGAAAGTTACCGAAGCGCAACAGGCCAAGAAAGTATATTTGAACAAACGCGCACATTTGAAGTGAAAAGAATTCGGCAGATTAAGGAAGCCGTAGAAGAAATAAAAACAGAGGGCACGATCCCCAGCGTTAGTTCCGTGGCAAAAAGAATTGGCATAAGCCATGTTGGTTTATCAGGATGGGCAGGACATCATAATATTGATTTAGAGCGTTTAGGCGTAATAACTTTAGGTCCAGTGGATATTCAGTATCGTATCAATAAGATAAAAATTATAGTAGCAGATCTAACAAGTAAAGGCAAAGTTCCAAATGCTACTACTGTAGCAAAAGAATTGGGTCTTGCGAACCATGCTGCCTTAGTCCAATGGGCTAATCGTAATAGTGTTGATTTGGAAAATG
>Ga0210051_1003818_pt1 | contig 14873 bp, 12 predicted proteins | sample CryGey092014_all_FD_185464 | JGI IMG/M metagenome (GOLD analysis project Ga0210051, IMG submission 185464) | Groundwater microbial communities from aquifer - Crystal Geyser CG23_combo_of_CG06-09_8/20/14_all (SPAdes) (version 2) | ecosystem: Environmental > Aquatic > Deep subsurface > Groundwater...
TGCCATAGAAGAAGCTCTTAAAAATCCCAGAAAAATTGATATGAGCTTAGTTGACGCTCAACAAGCAAGAAGGATGCTGGATAGAATTGTTGGCTATAAGCTTTCTCCTTTTTTATGGAAAAAGGTAGCTCGAGGCTTATCGGCTGGCCGAGTCCAATCAGTCGCCGTGAGATTGGTAGTAGAACGCGAAAGAGAAATTGAAAATTTTATCCCCCAAGAATATTGGACGATTGCTGCTCTGCTACAAAAGTTAAAAGAAGTCGATGAAGCTGAAGCTTCATCTCCACACTTCGCTAACGCTCGTGTTTTTGAAGCTGTTTTGGTTAAAAAAGATGGCGAAGTTATTCCCAAACTTGGTATTAAAACAAAAAAAGAAGCTGATGAAATTGTTAAAGACTTAAAAGGTGCTGAAGTCGATGAGACTTCCTCTCGTCTCCACGCTGCGCTTCCTCCGGAAGCTTGTGTATATAAAGTAATCAATATTGAAAAAAAAGAAGTAAGGAAAAATCCCCTGCCGCCGTTGACTACCTCCATGCTTCAGCAGGAATCTTTTAAAAGATTCCGTTGGCCTGGCAAGCAAACAATGAGAGTTGCTCAGAATCTTTACGAAAGAGGTTTCATTACCTATCACCGCACCGACTCTTTAAATCTTTCTGATTTAGCCTTAGGAACAGCCAAGAAATTCGTCACTGAAAATTACGGCCAGAATTACTATCAATTTCGCAAATATAAAGCTCGGGGTAGGGTTCAAGAAGCCCATGAGGCCATCAGGCCAACTTATCCTGACAGAACACCGGAAAAACTGAAACTGCAGGCCAAATTAGATGATAACCAGTTTCGTCTTTATGATTTAATCTGGCGAAGGTTCATTGCCTGCCAAATGAAAGAGGCTCTTTTCGATTCAACAATAGTTGATGTTTCAGCCAAGAATTATGTTTTTAGAGCGACGGGTCAAACTTTAAAACTTGACGGATTTTTAAAGGTCTATCCAATTAAATTCACAGAAGCTGAACTGCCAGCTTTAAAAAAAGAAGAGTCATTAGAACTTATCAAATTAAACCCATTACAACACTTCACTCAGGCACAAGCCCGCTACACTGAAGCTACTCTAATTAAAACCTTAGAGGCTGAGGGCATTGGCCGGCCATCAACTTATGCACCGATTATTTCCACCATTCAAGACAGAAACTATATTGAAAAAGATGCTAAGAGATATTTCCGGCCAACCGAAATTGGTTTGGTCGTTAATGACCTTCTAGTAGAACATTTTCCCAAAATTGTCGATATTAAGTTTAGTGCTCGCATGGAAGAAGACCTTGATAATATTGCTCAAGGCCAAAGAAAATGGAAAAAAGTTATTGAAGAATTCTATGTTCCTTTCAGTCAAAACTTAGAACAAAAATACCAAGAGGTTTCAAAAAAGGAATTCACTGAAGAGCCCACTAAAAAAGCTTGTCCTCAATGTGGTGCTCCCCTTTTAATCCGGCTGGGCAAATTTGGCAAGTTCTATGCTTGTTCAAAATTCCCTAAATGCAGATATACCGAATCTCTGCCTGAAAATACTTTAAATATCAAATGTCCAAAATGCCAAAAAGGAGAGATTGTTGAAAAAAGAACTAGAAGGAATAAAATATTCTATGGCTGCAACAAATTCCCCAAATGTGACTTTGCTTTATGGGATAAACCGACGGGTCAAACTTGTCCCGAATGCGGCGCCCTGATGGTGGAAAAGAATAAAAAAACAAAGTGTTCAAATAAAGAATGCAAAAACAACTAGAACAAATAATTAAAAATAACTCTGATCCAAATTTAATTGAGAAAGCTTTTGAATTTGCCAAAGAGGCTCACCAGGATCAAAAAAGATTTTCTGGAGAAGATTATCTTTTACATCCTTTAAAAGTTGCTCAAATTTTAAGCGAGATGCATCTTGATTCCAAAACCGTAGCCGCTGGCCTCTTGCATGACGTTCCTGATGACACCGCAAGAACTCTTGAAGACATCAAGAAAGAATTTGGCAAAGAAATTGCTTTTTTGGTTGGGGGAGTAAGTAAATTAGGTAAGCTCCGCTATCCTAAAGAAGGACTAGAAGTTAAATCCCCAGAATCAAGAACAAAAGAACCTATTGATTTGAGAGCGGAAAACTTAAGAAAAATGTTCTTTGCGATGGGTGAAGATCTGAGAGTGGTTTTAATTAAGTTGGCTGATCGACTCCACAACATGGAAACTTTAGGCTCTCTGCCACCAGATAAACGAGAAAGAATTGCTTTAGAAACTTTGGAAATCTTTGCCCCTTTGGCCAACCGCTTAGGCATCGGAGATATGAGAGGTCAATTGCAAGACCTGGCTTTCCGCTATCTTTACCCTAAAGAATATGAATGGTTAATAGAGAATGTGAGGGAAAAATATGAAGAAAGAGAAAAATATCTTAAAAAAGTTAAGAAAGTTTTAATAAAAATTCTCGAAAAAGAAGTAATAAAGCCAATTGACATTCATTCTCGGCCAAAACATTACTGGAGTCTCTATCAGAAACTTTTAAAACATGAAATGAACTTTGAAAGAATTTACGATTTAATCGCTCTTAGAGTAATTGTTGATGATGTCAAAACCTGTTATGAGATATTGGGAATTATTCATAAGTACTGGAAGCCTTTGCCTGGCCGAATTAAAGATTACATTGCCTTTCCCAAACCCAACGGTTATCAGGCTCTTCATACAACCTGTTTTTGTCTTGACGGGAAAATTACCGAAATCCAGATAAAAACTAAAAAAATGCACGAAGAGGCTGAACATGGAATTTGTGCTCACTGGGCTATTAAAGAAGGGGTTAATCTTCAGACATCCCAGAAAAAAAGATTTGCTTGGATGCAGCAGTTAAAAGATTGGCAAGATAAGGTTTCGGGCTCTCAAGAATTTTTAGAAGGTTTAAGAATTGATTTCTTTAAGAACCGGATTTTTATCTTTACTCCCAAGGGAGATGTCATTGACCTTCCTGAAGGAGCAACGCCGGTTGATTTTGCTTACGCTGTTCATAGTGATATTGGTAATCAATGTGCTGGTGCGAAGATCAATGGAAAAATGACCCAGCTTTTTCAACCTCTAAAAAATGGGGATGTGGTTGAAATTATTGTTAATAAGCACAAAAAACCTTCTAGGGATTGGTTGAAATTTGTTAAAACTAGTTTAGCTCGCTCCCACATAAAAAACTTTTTAAAACAAGGATCAACGGCTGAAACTCTTAAGACTTTTCTAAAAGAAAAAGTAAACATCATTCGCGCTTTACCTAAACTGCACCGTAAACCCCGCCCGGAAAAAACCCCTAAAACCGAATTGGTGGTTTCTTTAGCTGGAGAAACTAACCTGCAAATTTATTTAGCTAAATGCTGTTCTCCTGAGGCCGGCGATAAAATCAAGGCCTACATTACCAAAAGCCGTGGAGCGGCTATTCATCAAATTGATTGTAAAAATATGTTGAAAGCACAAAAAAAATGGCCTCAAAAAGTCATTGAAGCCACCTGGACAAAAAAGTCAAAGCCTAAACTTTAAATTTTTTAAACAAAGCTTCTATTTCTTTCTTGGAATTGAAGAAAACAGTGAGCTTGGGCCTACCTGCTTCTATTCTTAATTTAATATTTTTAATACCGATAGCATTCCTGATCTTTTCTTCCAGCGCCTTTACCTCTTTAGAGACGGCTGAAACCTGTCTTTTAACCGGCTGCCAAATGTTTAACTTTTGAGCTAATCCTTCCACCTCCCTGACGTTAAGCCCGTCTCTTATCGTTCTGACAAAAACGGCTTTTTGTTTTTGGGGGTTTTCTATTGCTAGCATAGCCCTGGCGTGGCCCTCGGTAATCCTTTCTTCTCTCAAAGCTTGCTTGATTTCTTCCGGCAAATCAAGCAGTCTTAAAGTATTGGCGACTGCTTCTCGACTCTTGCCAACCATTTTAGCAATATCTTTTTGTAAAAAATTAAACTCTTCCTGCATTTTTTGATAGGCCTCGGCTTTCTCCATCGAGTTTAAATTTAATCTTTGGACATTCTCAATTATAGAAACTTCTAATTTCTCCTTTTCAGCAGGTTCCCGAACAATAACAGGAATTTGAGTTAGGCCCACCATTTTTGACGCTAATAGCCTTCTCTCTCCAGCAATTAACTGATATTCGGTCCCTAAATCTTTCTCAATTCTGCTAACTAATAAGGGCTGTAAAACACCGTGTTCTTTAATTGAGTCCGCTAAAGACTGCAGGCCGTCCTGACCAAAGTTTTTTCTTGGCTGATAAGGATTAGATTTTATTTTCTCAATTTCAATGTAAAAAACCGGCTCTTGTTTAACTTCATAAATTTTTGGAGTTTTATCTGTTTTTTTAGGAATGAGGGATTCTAATCCCTTGCCAAAAGTTTGTTTCATAAGTTTGGGTTATGCGCTATTAATTCTTCGGCCAGTTCCCGATAGGCTTGAGCAGCTAAAGAGGTTGGTGCATATTGTAAAATAGTTTTTCCAAATTTTGGTGCTTCAGCTAAAGCCACCTGTCTTGGGATAACTGTATCAAAAACATAACCTGGGAAATTCCTCCTTACTTCTTTGGCTACTTCGCGAGATAGTTTATTGTTTCGATTATACATAGTTAAAAGAGCGCCGGTAATCTTTAAATCCTGACCAAGGTTATTTTTGACTAAATTAATAGTGTCCAGCAATTGCTCAAGTCCTTCCAGGGCCAAATACTCGCATTGGACCGGAATTAAAACTTCCTTTGAGGCACAAAGAGCATTGATAGTTAAAAGCCCCAAACTGGGAGGTGAATCAATAATGATAAAATCGTAAGATTCTTTGACTTTTTCTAAGAGCTGCTGCAATTTAAATTCCCGGTTACTAGCCATAACCAGCTCCACGGTTGAGCCAGCTAAATCGGGTGAGGCCGGCATAATTTCGTAGCCAAAAAAAGGGCTTTTCCGAATAATAGCTGAAGGGCTAACTTGACCAGCTAAAGCGTGATAAATAGAAAGAGGTAAGTTTCTGGGGCTTAACCCTAAAGAATAAGTAGCATTGGCTTGATGGTCAAAATCTACCAATAAAACTCTTTTGCCCAGAGCCGCTAAAAAAACCGGAAGGTTGACCGCTGTTGTTGTTTTGCCCACACCACCTTTTTGGTTGCAAATAGAAATAATCCGAGCCATTAAATTAGTTTATCATAACTTTTTAAATTGACAAATGAGAAAAAAATTGATAAATTATGAGATAGCTTTGGGCGAGTGTCGGAACTGGTAGACGATCAGCACTCAAAATGCTGTGAGCCAAAAGCTCGTGTGGGTTCGACTCCCACCTCGCCCACTAAAATCTCCTAAAGAGTTTTAAAACCAACCAACCGGAGAAAATACCAATAATAGCTCCGGCTAATATGTCAGAGGGCCAATGGATACCGCAGAAAACCCGCGAGATAGCAATTAAAAAACTGGCAATAAAAAAACCAATGCCAGCTTTTTTATTATAGTGATAAACAACAACAGATATGGCAAAAAAGAGAGCGGCGTGGCCAGACGGGAAAGACGCTTCATTGTGCTCTAAAAGCAGATTAACTTCATTTTCAACAAATGGCCGTGGCCTTAACCAAAAAAATCGAATCAGTTCAACTAGGCCAAATCTTGCCAAAATAGCTGATGTAAATACTAAAAAAATTGCTCTCCATTTTTTCCAAAAAAGCAAAATAACTAAACCAGCTAAAAGATATTGAAGATATTCAGCGAAAAAAATAACTAAACTGTCCAGACAAACAAACTTGCCAGCTAAGCTATTGATTTGTTGAAAAATGAAATAATCCATTAGATTTTAAGATTAGCTTCAGCTTTTATTTCTTTTGTTTTTTTTAGACGATGAAAGTAAGCAGTCACTCCTATCATTGCCCCATTATCAGTGCAGAATTCTTCAGGGGGAACAATTATATCAAATTTATTTTTAAACTGCTTTCTTAGTTCATTGTTAGCTGCCACTCCGCCACCGAGGATTATTGATTTTACCCTAAAATCCTTAGCTGCTTTCAGTGTTTTGTAAATTAAAACATCAATAATTGCTTGTTGAACTTCAGCACACATAGCTGCTTTATTATATTTTTCACTTCTCACTTTATATAATACCGCAGTTTTCAATCCAGAAAAACTAAAATCATAGTTTTTCTGATGAATCATGGGCCTGGGCAATTGTATCTTGTATCTTGTATTTTGTATTTTGTATTTCGCGACGTTAGCCGCGATGGCCGGACCGCCAGGATATCCCAAGCCTAGAATTCTAGCAACTTTATCAAAACACTCGCCAGCCGCATCATCCCTAGTTTCCCCAAGAATTTTATAATCGCCAATGCCCTTCATTAGTATAAGTTGAGTGTGGCCACCAGAAACTATTAAGCAAACCGCCGGGAATTTGATTGATTTGATTGATTTCGTAAATCCATCAATAAAATTGGCGAGGATGTGAGCTTCAATATGATTCACTGGAACAATTGGTATTTTAAACTTCTCCGACAAATCTTGGGCAAAGTTTATTCCCTGCCACAAACAAGGTTCCAAACCAGGGCCTGCCGTCACTCCAATTAAATCGAATTGCTTACCCTGAGCTTGCCGAAGGGCTTTCTTAAAAACAAAGGGCAGGTTCTTTTGGTGCTCTCTTTTGGCTAAAAAAGGATAAACGCCTCCGTATTTGGCATGAAGTTTTACTTGGGAAGAAACAATATTTGACAATATCTTAAAATAAGAGTCTTTTGCTTCTAATAAAGCAATGCAAGTATCATCACACGATGTATCAATGGCTAAAATTTTCATATTATTTTAACGTCTTAAAATTTTTGGTGGTAGAACTGTTAAATCAATAACTGTCGAAGGCCGGGATTTTTTTAAATTACCAGCATCTAAAACCAAATCAGGCTGATATTTTTGATTTTTAAACTGTTTTAGAACTTCCTTAATTTTTGTTGAGGCGGGTTTGCCAGACATATTCGCTGAAGTTTCAGCCAGGGGTAAATTTAATTTATTAATCAAAATTAAAATAAGCTTATAATTAGGAATTCTTATTCCTGTTGTGTCTTTGCCCTTTTTTGACTTTAAAACAGCGGTTACCGCACCTGGCCAGACTTTTCTTAAAAAACCTTCCTGTTTTTTATTTATTTTGGCAAATCTTTTTGCCATTTTGATATCTTTAACAAATATAGGAATTGATTTTTTAGTCGGCCGTTTTTTAATTTTAAAAAGTTTACTTACTGCTTTTTTATTGGTGGCATCACCAATCAATCCATAAACTGTATCAGTTGGGCAAACGATAACTTGCCCATCTTTTATTGATTTTACTACTTCTTGGACAACTTTATTCAAGTTTTGCTTTTTAATTTTCACAATCTTCATTATTTTATTCTAATTTAAAAAGTAGAAATTTACATCTTTTTTATCCCTGGCTTTGGTGGAATAGCATTGAGTTAAATCTTTGGCTTTTTTAATAATTTCTTGGCTAATCTTTTTTTTAGTATAATTTCTCACTAAAGTTAAGGGGCCAGGATAATTTGCCATTTCAATTAAAATGTCGCCTCTTTTAGCTAACTTCTTAATTGCCTTATTCTCTTTCTCATTTCTGCCAACAATAATCTTTGTTTTATCCTGAATAAAGTGTCTGCCATGTTTCAAAAGTTCAACATCGTTGCCATTGCATTGAGGAAAAAGTTGAAAAAGTTCTTTTGATCTCTGACTAAATACTGGGTCAGTTAAAAGACAGCCACCAGCTGGCATAGGATAATATTGAATTTGCCATTTCTTAGCCAAGGCAATTTGTCTTTTTCTTGAACGGCCAGAAATATCAAAAAGTTTTTTTCTGTCAACAAGCCCTTTTTGCTCAGGAATAGTTTCCTTTAAAAGTTTTGCCGAAAGTGGCCTCAATAAGTATCCTTTCAAAGAACTCTGGGTTTCAACTATTTTTAAAGCTTTGATATTTTGAGACATTGGTCTTTCTCCTAAAACCTCACCCGTCGCCACCAAATCAAACTTATCTTTTCTCATTATTTCTTTTGCTTTCTTTAACATTAAAATATGGCAATCGATGCAAGGATTTATTGATTTACCGTAGCCATGTTTTGGATTTTTTACCATTTTTAAATGTTCTTTAGAAAAATCAACTACTTTTAAGGGAATTCTTAAGTTTTTGGCTGCTTTTTTAGCCATCCCCTCATTAAAAAAATAGCTCCTAAAACTAAGAGCTATCACTTTTATGTCTTGATTCTGCAAAATCTTTGCAACTAAGATAGAGTCTAGCCCGCCCGATAACAAAACCAGTGCTTTAACTTTTCTCATTATGAAATTTAGTATAAAAGGTCTTATTGTCTTCGATGTTTTCAAAAACTACTGAAGCTGGACCAACTGCACAATTAGAGCCAATCAAAACTCCTGGCATTAAAGAAACGTTTATTCCAATGTGAGAATTTCTACCAACTATTACTCCTAAAGATTTAAGACCAGTTTCTTTTATTTCTCCCCTGTCTAATCTAATATTGCCGGTCACTGTGCCGGCACCAACGCGGCAGTTTTCACCAAAAATTGAATCACCGAAATAACCAGAATGGACATGAACGTCTTTCTGGAGAATGCATCTTGCCACCTCAGCTTGAGCTCCCACCATCACTCCTTCCTCTAAATTAGTATAATCCCTGACTAAAGCATTGTTGCCAATAATAGAGTTGTCGCCGACATAACAAGGTCCTTTAATGATGGCACCCTCAAAAATCTTAACGTTTTTGCCCAAATGAACTTTCTTGCCTAATTTCTTATCAAATAAATATTTAGTAATTGAAAAAAGGTGCCACGGATATTTTAGGGAAGAAAAATCTTCCCGAGCCTCAACTAGGCCAACCTTCCCTTCTTTAATATAAAGCTTCAATGCTTGTTCAAAAGAATAATGTTCCTCTGGTAAATGTTGATGGTATTCAAAAAAAGTTGGCGATAACAGATAAACTGCATCCACTTTTATATTGGATGGCTCTTGTCCTTTTTCCGGTTTTTCAATTAAATCTTTCACTTCGTCATTCTCTATCTTTAAAATCCCATAATGCCAAGGTTGATTGGTTTTGACGCCCAGTAAAACAATCTCTTTTTCTTTTTTGGTCATAGCTGAAATATAATCGCCAACATCTACTTTATGGCCACCGACAACAAAAAAGGGACCAGAAATCAATTCTCGGGCCCTCATAACCGCATCCCCCATTCCTTTGGGTTCTGGCTGAACAATATATTTAATATTAATGCCTAAATCGTAATTTTTCAATTCTTCCTCAATATCTTTTTGGGGGCTTTGAATAATGATAATATCTTTAATTCCTACTCCTCTCAGGTCTTTAATGGTATACCAAATTAAAGGTTTGCCCATTATTTTCAAAAGGGATTTACGTTGATAGTTTAAGGGCCAAAAACGAGAAGATTCTCCAGCTGCTAAAATTATGGCTTGCATAATTTCAAAATTATTTTTGCTAATTTTTGAGGATTATGGACCACTAATCCCGAATCAGACAAAAGGTTTTCGCCAATAAATTTTTCACCAGCTAAGTCTTCATTAATTTTCACCAAATCCAGTAACAGCGGATTTTCTTTTATAGTTTCTTTTATTTTTTCTTTTGAGGGAAGAAAATTATTATAAATCACGTAATCCAAACTACCTTCCAGATATTTCTCTATTTCGTTGACAAAATCTAAAACTGAAAAATTATTTGTTTCACCATTTTTAGTCATTAAATTGACAAGATAGACTTTTTTAGCCCTACTTTCTCTTAGAGCTTCGGGAATTCCCTCAACCAACAAAATTTGGGCCAGCGAAGAATATAAGTCTCCCGGGCCAATCACAATTAAATCAGCTTTTCTAATTGCTTCTAAAGTTTTAGGATAAGCCTTGGCTTTTGGTTTTAAATAAACCTGTTTAATTCTTGGCCTTTCCTGCTCTTTAGGAATATCTATCTTAGCTTCACCACCGATGATCTTGCCATTTTCTAATTCAGCATATACATCTGCTTCATCAAGAGTGGAAGGCAATACTTTGTGTTTTTTGGGAATTTTAAATATTTCATCATTAAGATAATCTATCGCTTTTTCATAATCATTTGTTTCCTTAATTATGGTGGAGCAAGTTAAATTAGAGATAACGTGGCCCCTATATCTACCGAAAGAAATTCGGGTATTAAATTTATCTTTTTCGGGATTCTCAGATAAGGCATAAGAAGCCCTTCTGATATCGCCAAAGGATATTTTAGTATGAAATAATTCCTTTCGTTCTTTTCCTGCTGAACCTCCGCTATCAAGCATGGCAGAAATAACTGATAATTCTACATCGGGGCATTTCTTTAATCCTGCCAAAACCGCCTGAGGCATAGCATTACCGCCACCCAAACAAACAATTCTTTTAGGTCTTGGCATATTTTTTGGCTAATTCAAAGGCTTTTTTGTTTATTTCTAAATATTGCTTAGGAATTACTTTTTTAATAGCTTGCAAAATTGATTGAGGTTTTAGAGGTAGAAGTTTTTTAAAACTGGCTAAACTTAAAAGATAAACTCCAGCCGTCACACCGCCTGCTTCAACTATCTCTATTCTTTTACTAATTTTTTTAAGTGCGCCAAGAGTTTGCTCTTTGGAAAGAGTTTTTTGCAAAGGAATAGGAATAAAATGTTTATTGATTAAAAAAATAGTTTTTGTGTTAGCAAAATATGCTGCTTTTAAGGATTCCTGTATTTCTAAGGCAATAATTAAATCTGCCATGCCTTGAGCAACTAATGGAGAATATATTTTTTTGCCGAATCTGATATGAACCTCCACCGACCCTCCGCGCTGAGAGAGCCCGTGAAGTTCTGAGGTTTTAACATCAAAACCTGAATGCATGGCAGCTTCAGCAGTAATCTGCAAAAGAGTAATTAAGCCCTGACCTCCGGTACCAACAATAACTATATTGAAGTCTTTTTTCATGTTTTTTGCTTTTTTACAAATATACAAGGATGACGAGCGATAACTACTGAGACTTCGGGTTTTTGAATAAATTCTTTAATAGTTTGAACAAATTCAGCTTGATTGGCCGGATCAATTACTTTCAAATTTTTAACACCGCAAGCTTTAACAATTTCTTCAATTTTTATTCCATCCGGAGTAACCGGGGCTCCTGGGTGAGGCTGATGGCCGGTCATGGCTGTTGTTTGATTGTCCATAACAATAATTAGAGGATTAGATTTATTAAAAACAGTGTTGATTAAAGCTGGGATGCCGGCATGGAAAAAAGTAGAGTCACCAATAAAAGTAATGAGTTTTTGCCTGCCCCCCGAGGCCTTTTTTATACCGTGAGCAATACCGATGGAAGACCCCATGCAAGAAAGATAATCTTGTAAAAAAAGAGGCGCTTCGCCAGCTAACATGTAGCAGCCAATATCTCCGCCAAAAATCACTTCTTTAAGGTTAATTGCTTTTTTTACTCCGCCAAAAACCAACCAATAAGGACAACCGGGACAAAGCTGGGGTCGACGCCTGATTACTGGTATTTTGTATCCTTTATCTTGTATCCTGTATTTTTTGTTTGTTAATTTAGCGATAGCTAAAGTGACAATTTCAGGCTTTAATTCACCAACTTCAGGAATTAAATTTTTGCCAAGAATTTTAAGATGACAATTAACTTCTTTAGCCAAGGATTTTACCTCTTTCTCCAAGTACGGCTCTAACTCCTCAACAATTAAAACCTTTTTAAGGTTCTTGATGAAACTTTTAATTCTCTTCTCTGGCAAAGGATAAAAAAACCCCAATTTCAAAACCGGCAAATTTAAATTAAGCTCTTTTAAGGCCTCCATGACGTATAAATAAGAAACTCCCGCTGTGATTATCCCCGTATTAAAGTTTCCAGAGGACGGTCCTCCGTTAATTTTTGATTTTTCTGAAAAGTCTCTAATTGCTTCAATCTTGGCTAATAATTCTTTTTTCATCTCCAAAACTCTAGGAGGCATAGTCACAAATCTTTGGACATCTTTGATAAACTTAACCTGGGGAACAGTTTTTGCTGGTAACTTGCTGAGTTTGACCGGCATTTTCTGATGAGCAACCCTGGTGGTTGTTCTAATTATTACTGGAATTTTGTATCTCTCAGAAATTTGAAAGGCTAATTGAGTAAAATCTTTGCATTCCTGCGGGTCAGCCGGTTCCAAAACAGGCAGATGGGCTAGATAAGCAAAAGCCCGGCTATTTTCTTCTGACTGCGCTGAGCTGTGACAAGAAGGGTCGTCAGCAACTGCGATAACAGTCGACCCTTTGGTGCCAGTATAAACAAAAGGCAGTAAGGCATCTGAACAAACATTCAAGCCAAAATTTTTCATGGCCACCAATGTTTTCAGGCCAGAAAAAGAAGCACCAATGCCAGCCTCCAAAGCAACTTTTTCATTAGTGGAAAACTCAAAATGGCCCGAAAATTCTCCGCTTCGGGAAATTTTAAAAAAGGTGTTGCCAATTTCAGAAGCTGGCGTTCCAGGATAAGTAGCAACAAATTGAACACCTGCTTCCAAAGCTCCTCGAACGATGGCTTCATTACCAAGAAGAATTGTTTTTTCCATAATTTTATTCTACAGTAACAGATTTTGCTAAATTTCTTGGTTTATCAACATCGCAACCTCTTAATACTCCCATATGATAAGCAAAAAGCTGCAAAGGAATGACTGATAAAATTGGCGTTAACATTTCTAAGGTTTTCGGGATATAGATGACATCATCTACAATTTTTTTAATTTCTTCATTCCCCTCGGTGGCGATGGCAATCACTTTGCCATTTCTGGCTTTTATCTCTTCAATATTGGAAACCACTTTTTCATAAACCGAATCAGAAGGACAAATAATAAGAGTTGGGAAGTTCTCATCAATTAAGGCAATGGGGCCGTGCTTCATTTCACCAGAGCCATAGCCTTCAGCATGAATATAGGATATCTCTTTTAGCTTTAAAGCTCCTTCCAAGGCAATTGGATAATTGTATTTTCTGCCAAGATACAAAAAGTTATTAAAATCTTTGTATTTCTCAGCCAATTCTTTAATTTGAGGTTCGTTTTCTAAAATCTCTCCGATAAGCTCTGGAATTCTGGAAAGTTCCTTGGTGATTCTTTGACCCATTACTAAAGAAAGTTGACGTTGTCTACCTAAATATAAGGCCAATAGAGCTAGAACCGCTAATTGAGATGTATATGCTTTAGTGGAAGCAACGCCGATTTCTGGTCCGGCATGAGTATAAATTCCAGCATCAACTTCTCTTGTTTGAGTTGATCCAACCACATTAGTAATTCCTAAGGTTAAAATCTCTTTTGATTTCGCTTCCCTAATTGCTGCTAAAGTGTCAGCTGTTTCACCCGATTGTGAAATAGCCAAAACCAATGTTTTTTTATCTAGGATCGGTTTTCTGTATCTAAACTCTGAAGCAGCTTCAACCTTTGTTAGAATCCCAGCATATTCTTCGAGCATATATTCACCAACTAAACCAGCGTGTCGGGCTGTCCCACAGGCGACGATATTTATCCTCTCAATTGCCCTTAATTTATTTTGAATCGGATTTAGCCCACCTAATTGAGCATTACCTTCTTCTAAAATTAATCTTCCCCGTAAGGAATTCTCCAAACTTTCTGGCTGTTCCATTATTTCTTTCAGCATAAAATGAGAATAACCTCCTTTCTGGGCATCCTCCAGTTTCCATTCTATTTCCTCTGGTTTTTTTTCTTTAAGAATGAAGAAATTTTCGGGAGTAATAGTGGCTATTTCGCCGTCATCGAGATAAATAACTTTATTGGTATGAGCAATTACAGCTGAGGGATCGGAGGCAACCAAATATTCATTTTTCCCCAAACCTAAAAGCAAGGGGCTTCCCAGGCGGGCAGCCACAATTTTACCTGGATCATCTTTAGCAATGACCGCTATGCCGTAAGTACCTTTAAGATAACCCAAAGCCTTTCTGACCGCTTCTTCGAGATTCCCTTGGAAAAATTTTTCAATCAGATGGACTATTACTTCAGTATCAGTTTCGGAATTAAATTTGTGACCCTCTTTAATTAAATTTTCTTTAAGTTCTTTGTAATTTTCAATAATTCCGTTGTGAACTAAATAAATATTTTTCTTACAATCAAAGTGAGGATGGGCATTTGTTTCGGTAACTCCGCCATGGGTTGCCCAGCGAGTGTGTAAAATTAAAGGGTTGGCAAAAAGAGAATTGTTGTTATTTAGTTTCTCTTCCAGCTTAACAATTCTTCCTACTGCCTTCTGGCAGAAGATTTCTTTTTGCTTTTCATCGAAAAAAGCGGCTCCACTGGAGTCATACCCGCGATATTCCAATCTCTTTAGGGCCTCCAGCCCTAATCTTAGAGAATTAGGATTTTCATTTTTAGAAATATAGCCTACTATGCCGCACATAATTTATATGACGAGATTAATTAATTTACCTGGGACAAAGATGACCCTTTTTACCTCTTTATTCAATATCCATTTTTTAACCCTTTCTCGCTCTAATGTCAATCTTTTAGCTTCTTTTTCAGAAATGCTAGGAGCAACTTCTATTTTATCTCTGACCCTGCCGTTAATCTGGATAATGAAGGTAATTGTTTCTTCTTTAATTAGTTTCTCCGAATATTTGGGCCATTTTTGATTATGAATACTCTCTTTCTCGCCAATCTGATGCCAGAGTTCTTCGGTAATATAAGGAGCGAAAGGTACTAAAAGGCTAAGCAATAATTGGTAATTGGCAATTGGCAATTTTTCTTCCCTGGCCATTCCATTGGTTAAAATCATTAAAGCAGAAATTGCAGTATTATATTGAAGATTTTCTAAATCTTCAGTAACTTTTTTTATCGTTTTATTAGTTAAAACA